>Ga0181535_10004449_pt1 | contig 15573 bp, 13 predicted proteins | sample PEATcosm2014_Bin_44_FD_119774 | JGI IMG/M metagenome (GOLD analysis project Ga0181535, IMG submission 119774) | Peatland microbial communities from MTU Mesocosm Facility, Houghton, MI, USA - PEATcosm2014_Bin17_30_metaG | ecosystem: Environmental > Terrestrial > Soil > Wetlands > Peat | place... | reverse complement strand
GCCTGCGGGCCCTATCGCCCTTTCACATACACCCAGGGCCATCCGCGTAAACCGGCGTGCCGTGCATTGTCCAGAATGTACTCGACTGCGTGAGTGAACTCCGCCTCATCGCGAATCAAGTGACCGTAGGATTCGCAATAGCGCATGGCATAGTGTGTGTCCAAACCTGACTCAATCACAACGTTGATCTACCACCACACAGGGCCCGCAGGCGGGGGCGCCTGCGCTACGTTTGCCGCGCTGATAGTCGGTCGAAACGCTCATCCAGTACTCGCCCCATCTCATGCCGTCCACTTCCGGAGCAGCGTTCCGTTTCGGTTATGTCCGGACGGTCGGCAAGCCACGCTACCCCGGGTGCCGGGGCTAGGGCTCTCGTCGCGCCCCCGGCGCTTATGTTGATGATTGGGCCATGCTTGCAATCTGAGCTGCTGTTCAGGGGCGTGGTGCTGTTCCGGATGGATCACGGGCAAACCGGAAGTGTCGGACGTCGGACTGCCTGTCCCTGGAACGCGAAGTGGGACATGTCGCAGATGAGCGTCACCTGGAAGAGGCTGGGCGCCAGCTTACTCGTGCACGTAATGTTGCGCCTCGTGCACCGCGGCCAGGAGGCTATCGAAGGAATCGATCGCGAACAGGCGGTGGTGGATCTCGTCGACCTTTACCGTGGCGCTCAATACCTCAAGGAGGCTGAAGTCGCGGATTTCGCAGCCGCCGTTCAGAATGTTGGCGCATTCCCGCTCGGAGGACGCCACGCCTGAGCCGTAGATGCGCACCTGTCCGTCTTGCCGTATGAGCCCAAACTCGAAGGTGTACCAGTAGAGGCGGCCCATTCTTTCCAGCGCTTGCTCGTTGGAAATCGAATAGCAGAATCTGCCGTATTCCTCGACGGCGGCGGCGAAACCCTGATGGGCGAACATCGGCAGGTGCCCCAGAACGTCGTGCAGGATATCGGGCTCGGGAGTGTAGTCCATCGACTCGCGGCTGCGCAGTTTGGTGGTGGTAGGAAACTGGCGCGCAGCCAACATCTCGAAGAAGGCGCGCGAGGGCATGAACCCCGAGACCGGGGTTACCTTCCATCCGGTTTGCTTTTCCAGCCGGCCGCTGAGCTCCCTCAGTTTCGGAATGCGGTGCTCGTCGATGGCGAGCACGGACCAGCCCTCCAGATACTCGCGGCAGGCACAGGTACGGAGCTGCGCCAGGCGCCGGGCCACCAGCTCCGACCAAAGCTGATGCTCATCCGGCAGATACTTCGCATGGTCTTGCTCGATGAGATACGGTTTCGCCGCGACCAGTGCGGCTTGCACGATGATGCTCATGAGCGCCTTCCTTTGCACTTCGCGGACATTATCCGGGCGGAAACGCACTATGTCAGATGCACGCGCGGCGGCACCCAGCCTGGACAAAGAAAGACCGGCCACCCCAAGTACATTCCACGCGTCTAACCCTTCGGGAGCGCTCCATGGAGAACCCTCTCGGACTCAAGCAGATCCACCATGTGGAATTCTGGGTCGGCAACGCGCGTCAAGCCGCGTTCTATTATCGCCATGGTTTTGGATTCTCGCAGCTCGCCTATAGCGGCCTGGAGACCGGTAATCGCGAACTCACTTCTTATGTCCTGCGGCAGGGTGGCGCTTACTTTGTCCTGAGTACGCCGCTGACTGCCGCTCATCCCGCAGCCGAGCACATCAAGCGGCACGGCGACGGCGTTCGCGATATTGCGCTCACGGTGGCCGACGCCGATTTCGCTTTCCAGGAGGCCCTGCGGCGCGGGGCCAAGGCGGTGTTTCCGCCACAGGATGTCGCCGACGGCTACGGCGCGATTCGCCGCGCCGCCGTGCATACGTACGGGGACACCATCCATTCCCTGATTTCCTACAAGGATTATCGCGGTCCGTTTCTGCCCGGCTTCGTCGAGCAACCTGTGCCCGGCCAAGGCGCCGGCATTCTTCGCATCGATCACATGGTGGGCAACGTCGAACTCGGCAAGATGAACGACTGGGCCGACTTCTACGCCAACGTCTTCGGCTTTCACCGCTTCATCAGCTTCGACGACAAGGATATTTCCACCGAGTACAGCGCACTCATGTCCATTGTCATGTCCGACGATTCGTACGCGGTGAAGTTTCCCATCAACGAACCGGCTCCCGGCCGCCGTAAAAGCCAGATCGACGAGTACCTTGAGGCTTACTGTGGCGCTGGGGTGCAGCATATCGCGCTGGAAACCAACGATCTCCTCGGCACCGTCGACAAACTGCAGCGCAACGGCATGGCGTTTCTGCGCGTTCCCGACGCCTATTATGCAGCCCTGCCCCAACGGGTAGGCGAGTTAAGTGAGCCGATCGAGGAGATCAAGCGTCTGGGCATTCTGGTGGATCGCGATCAGGAGGGTTACCTGCTCCAGATCTTCAGCCGCCCCGTGCAGGATCGCCCCACCCTATTCTTCGAAGTGATCCAACGGAAGGGCAACCGGGGGTTCGGAAAAGGCAACTTCAAAGCGCTGTTTGAAGCGTTGGAATTGGAACAGGCGCGGAGGGGAAATTTGTAGAGGGCAGAATTCAGGAGTTAGGAGTTAGAATGGCCACCACCAAGCCAACCACCGAACCGGAGCGGCTGCCGTACCACAGTGGTTTCGGAAACGAATTCGCCAGCGAAGCGATTCCCGGCGCTCTGCCCGTGGGCCAGAATTCTCCGCAAAAGGTACCCTTCGGCCTCTACGCCGAGCAGGTAAGCGGTACTCCCTTTACCGCGCCTCGATCCAGCAATCGGCGCGCTTGGGTCTACCGCATCCGTCCCTCAGTGATGCACGAGCCCTATCATCCGATTGAAAACCGGCTGTTGCGCGGCTCGCCGTTCGAAGAAACGCCCACTCCGCCGAACCAGTTGCGCTGGAGCCCGATTCCGGTTCCGTCCGCAGCGACCGACTTTCTGGATGGCCTGATCACGATGGCGGGTAACGGGGATGCCGCTGTGCACTCCGGCGTCGCTATTCACATCTATGTTGCCAATCGCAGCATGATCGACCGCTTCTTTTATGACGCGGATGGGGAACTGCTGATCGTCCCCCAACTCGGCCGCCTGCTCTTGCACACCGAATTCGGCCGGATCGAGGCGGAGCCGGGCGAGATTTGCGTCATCCCGCGCGGCATCAAGTTTCGCGCCGAGTTGCGGGACTCTGAGGCGCGCGGCTATGTTTGTGAAAACTACGGCGCCCTATTCCGCCTGCCCGACCTGGGCACGATCGGCGCTAACGGCCTCGCCAACTCCCGCGATTTCCAGACACCGTACGCCGCCTATGAAGACCGTGAAGGCGAATTCCGCGTCGTCTCCAAGTTCCTCGGCAGGCTTTGGGAAACGCGTTACGACCACTCGCCGCTCGACGTGGTGGCCTGGCACGGGAACTATGCGCCGTACAAATATGATCTCTCGCGTTTCAACGGCATCAACTCCGTTACTTTCGACCACCCGGATCCTTCGATCTATACCGTGCTGACCGCGCCCTCGGAAATCCCGGGCACCGCCAACGTCGATTTCGTGCTGTTCCCGCCGCGCTGGATGGTAGCGGAACACACCTTCCGTCCACCCTGGTTCCATCGCAACTTCATGAACGAGTTCATGGGACTCATCCTTGGCCAGTACGACGCCAAGGCGGAAGGCTTTCTCCCCGGCGGCGCCAGCCTCCACAACTGCATGTCGGGCCACGGACCCGACGCGGCCACCTACGAGCGCGCCTCCGCCGGCGAACTCAGCCCGCAGTACCTGGGAGATACGCTGGCCTTCATGTTCGAGACTCGCTTTGTATGCCGTCCCACCAGGCACGCGCTTGAAACTGCCGAGTTGCAGCACGAATATTACGAATGCTGGCAGCCGCTGAAGAAACACTTCAACCCGAAAGGCTGACGACCCAGGTGAACACCGTCCGGCAACCGAGCGCGCGCGAACCCACTCCCCGCACAGTGCCGGAGTCACTGCGCGCACTGCTGGAAAACCTGATTGACTACGCTGGCCTGTTCCCGCCGACCGCTCTCGATATGAGCACCGCCGTGCGGAACTACGCTGGTTATCTTAGCGGTGCGTACTCGTGGATGCTCGCGCACTTCGTGGTACCGGTAGGCCGGTTATCCGAATTCGAGGCGGCGCAAGCACTCCCGCCCCCTCTCGACACGGCGGATGCTGGCGCTGGACCGGAGTGGAATCTGAGCGTTCTTCTCGGCCCCGATCCCTCGGGCGGTCTCGAAGAGATCGCCGCATTCAACGCACACAACCAAGGCCGTGCCCGAATCGATTCGGTCGAGGCTAAAATTGACTCCGCACAAGACATTCAGAGCATCGCCGCCACGCTCCCGGCCGGTATCACCTCGTATTTTGAGATCGCACCCGGTCGCGCCGCCGATCTTCTGCCCGCCATCGGCGAAGTCGGGGGCCGCGCCAAGATACGCACCGGTGGCCTCACCCCAGACACGATCCCGAACACCGATCTCGTTGGCTTCTTCCTGGCTGAATGTGCACGCGCCAAAGTCCCTTTCAAGGCGACGGCCGGACTGCATCATCCCCTCCGCGGCGCAAGACGACTGACATACGAGGCCAATGCACCGCAAGCCGTCATGTACGGTTTTCTCAACGTATTCCTGGCCGCAGTCTTAAGCTATAGCCAGCAAGGTTTTCTGGATTTTCATGCTAGCCTGTACCTGAACGCCACCTCGCCTGAAATGCACTTCGCCGCCGACTCATTGACGATCGGGACACCTGCTCCGGCAGGCACCGAAGTCCAGGCTCGGGGCAGCGGTGACAGCGCGTGCTTGACGTCGATCACCACTGCACAAGTTCGTCGCGCTCGCCGCGAATTCGCCATCTCTTTCGGCTCATGCTCATTCGAGGAGCCCATTTCCGAGCTGCAAGAGCTGAACCTCTTATGAAAGACCAACTGAACGAAACCCACGACCCGGGCACGCGCTCCTGGGTGGAATCCGCCAACTCGCCCGACACCGATTTCCCGATTCAAAACCTGCCTTTCGGCGTCTTCGAGAGCGGCAATAACTTAGCCAGCGTGGGCGTGGCCATCGGCGATCAAGTGCTCGATCTATCCACCGTGGCCGAAGCTGAACTCATCTTGGACGTAGACCAGATCACGCGCGACGCCGCAATGGAAGAATCTCTAAACCTGCTGATGGCATTGGGCGCCGACCGCCGGCGCGCGCTGCGCCGCGGCATCTTTGAGTTGTTGCGCGAAGGCTCCCCTGCTCGAAGCCGCATCGAGCCGCACCTGATTCCAATATCCCGTGCGACAATGCTGCTTCCCGCCCACATTGGCAACTACACGGACTTCTACGCCTCCATCTATCATGCGCGTAATGTGGGATCGTTATTCCGCCCGGAGAATCCGCTGCTCCCCAACTACCAGTGGATACCGATCGCCTACCACGGGCGCGCTTCGTCCATTGTCCCGAGCGGTACACCTGTCCACCGGCCGCAAGGGCAGATCAAGCCCGACAATGCCCAAGTCCCGATTTTCGGCCCTTCCCGCCGCCTGGACTACGAACTGGAAGTCGGAGTTTTTATCGGACCCGGCAATCAACAGGGGACGTCTATCCCCATCGACGAGGCCGGCCAGCACGCTTTCGGCGTCTGTCTGGTGAACGACTGGTCGGCTCGCGATATTCAGGCCTGGGAGTACCAGCCGCTCGGTCCCTTCCTCGCCAAGAACTTCGCCACGACCATCTCTCCTTGGATCGTCACAATGGACGCTCTGGCCCCCTATCGCGTCCCGGCGTTTTCGCGTCCTGCCGGCGCTCCCCCGCCCCTGCCCTATCTCGCCGGCGCCGGCGATCAAGCTAGTGGCGGTCTGGACCTCTGGCTGGAAGTGCTGATCTCCACCTCCACGATGCGCAACCGGAAGCTGGTGCCACAACGCCTCAGCCAGGGTAACTTTCGCGATATGTACTGGACCCTGGGGCAAATGATTGCCCATCACGCCTGCAACGGTTGCAACCTGCAACCGGGCGACCTGCTCGCCAGCGGAACCGTCTCCGGCGAATCCCAGGAATCCCGCGGCTGCCTGCTGGAACTCACAACCAAGGGGGTGCCTACGATTCAATTGCCCACGGGCGAAACGCGCACCTTCCTTGAAGATGGGGACGAGATCATCCTCCGCGGGTACTGCAAGAGAGAAGGTGCGGCGCGCATCGGTCTGGGGGAGTGCCGCGGAACCATTCTTGGCTAAGCTCTCCTAGTAGTTCGAGATTTCAAGTAGGTTCCTGTCGGGGTCGCGAAGGTAGATCGAGCGCATTTTTCCCATCGCGCCATTGCGTTCGATCGGGCCTTCTTCGATGGGAACTTTCTGATCGTTCAGGTTGCGAATCACTTCATCGAGCGGGGTTGAAGTGATCAAGCAGAGGTCGCCGGCACCAGAGGTAGGATGGGCGGCTTTGGGGTTCACCTCATGCCCGCGCTGCTGAAGCTTAATCATCTGTTCGCCGAAGGCAAGTGCCTTTCGGCCATCCACGGTAGCCAACTCCATGCCGAGGACTTCCGTGTAAAAATCAACGCTGACGTCGATGTTGGTGACGGTGAGGACCAGGTGATCGAGCGAATCTATGGTTATGGCCATATCAAACGGATGATACTCTCCCCCGGGGCGACCTTTCACAATTACTTGCCGGGGCAACGCGCGGCTATCCTGACCATCCGGCGCCATCCGTGCAGGGCTTGGCCGGACAACATCAACCACGGAGACAGAGTCACGCAAGACACGGAGAATTTTAGGGAGAATTTCTCCTTATTCCTCCGTGCACTCCGTGACTTTCCGGAAACTTGTAGCGCCGACCTCCAGGTCGGCTGTCGGTGCGGACTCCAGTCCGCACCTGCAAGCATTTGCGCGGGCGTGGACGCCCCCGCGACAGCCGGTCTGGAGACCGGCCCTACACCGGCGCCGCAAGTTTCCCGCACTATGGGCCCGCCGATAGGCGGGCCGGCAACTCCGTGGTGGATGTTCTGCGTCGGGACGCCTCAGGGTGAGCAGAGCTAGAATGCTAGCCAGAGACGGAGTTGAACCAAATTACACGGAGGCTGTTTAATGTTCGACGCGGAGGACGAACTCGAGCCTGTCGGCTATCACGTATATTTCCACTGTGTCTTTTCGACCAAAGGGCAGGAAGCGCTGATAGCTCCCGAGTTGGAGCGCGACTTGTGGGTTTGCATCGATGGCCTCGCGCGACTCCACAGCATGAGAACTCTCGCCGTGGGCGGCACCGACGACCACTGCCACATCCTGCTCTTCCTGCCCGAAGACGTTTCCCTCGATCAGGCAGTGCGGTTGATAAAGTCCGGCTCGCAGGACTGGATGCGCGAGTTTCACGGGAAGCATGATTTTGCCTGGCAGGAAGGCTACGGCGCTTTTTCCGTCAGCCGATCAGATATTCCGGCCCTCACCGAGGCAATCCTGAACCAAGCCGAGCTTCACAGGACTGTCAACTACCAGACTGAGTTTCTTGCACTCCTGAAGGCCAACAATATCGAATTTGACCCGACAGACGGATGGGAATAGGCCGAAATGCAAATGTACCATCTGCCCATCACCGATCACAACGTCAGAGAGGTCGCTGGTCATTGGCTTTGGCCGCTGGCCGAGCGGGATTCGTAAGGGCGGAAACAGCCGGTCCTTGGGCCGCAAAGAGGCATGGACATGGCAATTCAAACCTGGAGGAAAACAACGGTAAGTTATAGAAAGGAAATGGTGGCCAGGGACGGAGTTGAACCGCCGACGCCAGCCTTTTCAGGGCTGCGCTCTACCAGCTGAGCTACCTGGCCACTTGGACGATTTTGATTATAGCAAATCAGGAGAATAGGTCACTAGAACGAAGACCGTTCCGATGTTCAATTTCAAATTTTAAATTTTAAATTTGAAATCACCGGGAGTTGTTATCTTGTTTCCATGGGCCGTCCCAGATCCAAAGAGGGGCAATTACGCGCGTTTTATCTGGAACTCGCGCGAGTCTGGGGAGCACAGCAGTGGTGGCCGGCACGCTCGCGTTTCGAGATGATTGTGGGCGCTTATCTGACCCAGAACACCGCTTGGACCAACGTCGAACGCGCCTTGGCCAATTTGCGGAGCGCACATCGATTGAGCGTAGCCGGCATCCGGCGCCTTCCTCTGGCAGAACTCGAACGACTCATTCGTCCGGCCGGCTATTTCCGGCAGAAGGCGCAGCGCCTGAAAACCTTCATCGCCTATCTCGACACGCGTTATCAGGGATCGTTTCGCCGGATGTTTGCCCAATCCACCGCGCTGCTCCGTCAAGAATTGCTGGCTTTGCATGGCGTTGGCCCGGAAACCGCCGATGCGATCCTGCTCTACGCGGGACATCATCCGGTTTTTGTCGTGGATGCTTACACCCGGCGCATTCTCGATCGCCACGACATTCTGCCGGCTACGGCGGATTATGAGGAGATCAGGGAATTGTTTGAAAGCAGCCTTTGGTCGTTGGTCGTTGGTCGTTGGCCAGCACCGGACCAGTTGCGAGTGGCGAGGGGCGAGGGGCGAGAAGAGAGACGCGAGTCGCGGGTCGCGAGTCACGAGCCCGGAGTGGCGAGTGGCGAGTGGCGAGAGACCGCAGGCGGGGGACGGGGGACGGGAGACGGGGAACGGCTGCCGGGTGCGGCGCATCTCCCCTCCCCTATGAGCACCGCCAAGCGAACTCCGTTGGCGCAAATCTACAACGAAATGCACGCGCTGCTCGTGGGCGTCGGAAAGAATCACTGTTTCAAGTCGAAGGCACACTGCGAGGAGTGTCCGTTACAAATCTTCCTCGAACCGGCTTCCCCACAGAGAACACGGAGGACGTGAACCGGAAAACCTCTCTGCGCCTCCGCGCCTCTGCGCGAGATTCCTGGTTCGAGCGCGAAACGTGGAACGTGAAACGTGAAACGGGCCTCTGGCGGGAAACGGGAGACGGGGGACGGGAGACGTCCTTATAATGTGAGTCTGGAAGGATGAGCCCACAGTGCCTGCAGGTTCTTCGAAGACCGAACCGGAGCGCAACCGGCGCGGGCTGATCATCGGCCTGGCGATCGGCATTGCCATACTATTCCTCATTATCTTTTCGCAGCAGGCGTTCAATCTGACGTTCTTGCGGCCGGACAGCAATCAGCAGACGTTGATCTTTGCCGCGCTTTCGGCCGTGGTGTTTCTCCTGCTGGTAACGCTGATCTTCGTTTTTGGGCGCACGGTTCTCAAACTGCTGGCCGACCGGCGCAGCGGTGTGCTCGGCTCCATGTTTCGCACGCGCATGTTGGCCGGCGCCCTGATCTTATCGCTCGCCCCGGTAATCTTCCTGTTCTTTTTCGCGTATGGGCTGATGAACCGCTCCATCGACAAATGGTTTTCGCGTCCGGTGCAGGAAGTGCAGGAGAACACGACGGCGGTGGCCAACCTGCTGACGACCTATGCCGCCCGCAACGCCCGGCTGGAAGCCTACGCCATAGCCTCCGCCCCGGAAACCCAGCGCGCTTTTGCGTCGGGGGACTTCACCGCCGTGATGGCCGTGATGCACGAGCACGAACCCACGCTGGAAGACGGATTTGCCATTGCCATCGTGGATGACCGTGCCGAGGCCATGTTCCAGGCGCCGGACAGTTGGCCGGCGATTCAGGAGCGGCTACCCGCGCTACGGGAATTAAACGCCCCACGCCCGCGTCCCTTCGCCTTTGACGGTAAAGATTACATGCTCGGGATGGCCACGGTCCCCCCCGATGGACGGATTCTGGTGGCGCTGCCGCTGCCCATGAATTTTTCCAGCACGCTGGCACAGATCGAGGCCAGCGAGCGCCGCTATGCCGAACTCAGCGCCCAGCGCAAACTGGTCCGCCGCACGTACATGCTGTTGCTCTCCCTGCTCACCTTGATGGTGTTGGGCGCGTCCACCTGGTTTGCGCTGTTTCTGGCCAAATTCGTCACCCGCCCCGTGGCCGCGCTGGCGGCGGCCACCGAAGCGATCTCCCGCGGACGCTTTGATTACCGCATCGACCTGCGCGCGGGAGATGAACTGGGGCGACTCGTCCTTTCCTTCAACCGCATGGCGGAAGAGCTGGAATCCAATCGGCGGCAGTTGCAGGCTTCCGGTTTATCGCTCACGGAGGCCAACGCCGCGCTGGAACAACGCGGACGGCAAATGGAAGTGATTCTGGAGAGCATTCCCACGGGAGTGCTATCCCTGGATGCCGAACGCCGCGTGGTGAGAACCAACTCGGCGCTATTCCGGATCTTCCAGTCTCCCGATTCTGGGTTTACCCTCGGGGCCACCCTGGACCAGTGCTTCCCCGCCGAAATGGTGGCCGATCTGCGCCTCATGCTGCGCAAGTCCGATCGCATGGGCTCGGTCAGCGGCCAGACGGAGATCACCTGGGGCGGCCATCGGTTTGACCTGGCCATTACCGCGGCTTCGCTGCACTACGACCGCCAGCGCTCCGGATATGTGCTGGTCTTCGAAGATCTCTCCGATCTATTGCGCGCGCAAAAGCAAGCGGCTTGGCGCGAAGTGGCGCGGCGGGTGGCACACGAGATCAAGAACCCCTTGACGCCCATTGCGCTTTCGGCGGAGCGCATTCGCCGTCACTTGGACCGCGCCAATCCGCCCGACGACCATTCCCTGGCCATCATCCACGGTTGCGCGATCACCATTGGCAGCGCAGTCGAGACCGTACGCTCCCTGGTGGATGAATTCTCCACCCTGGCCCGCTTTCCCACCGCGCAATTGCAGCCCGCCGATATCAATACCATTATCCACAACGCCCTGGCGCTGTTCGAGGGGCGCATGGACCACACCGATGTCCGCACCGAACTTACTCCCGATCTCCCCAAGGTCATGGCCGATCCGGAGGCTATGAAGCGGGCTCTGGCGAACCTGGTGGACAATGCCGCCGAAGCCATGCAGGACTCTTTGGTGCGCGAAATCTACATTTCCACCTCGTTGCTCGCGGGCAAGGATATGGTGGAAGTGGTAGTGGCCGACACCGGCCCGGGCGTTTCCCCGGAATTGAAAGAACGGCTCTTCCTGCCTTACTTTTCGACCAAGGAGCGGGGCACGGGCCTGGGATTGGCTATCGTCAGCCGCATTGTGGAAGACCATCACGGCAATATCCGCGTGGAAGAGAACTTGCCGCTCGGCGCCAGGTTCACGATGGAGCTGCCATTGGCTCCTCATACCGCGGAGGACGCGGAGAACGCGGAAGCGACACAAAATGCGTCCGAATGACATGGCCTCCGGATTTGTAATTTGGTAATTTGTAATTTCAAATTGAAGAACGAGTGGCACTGGACGTTATTGGTTTCAATTACAAATTACAAATTTGAAATTTGAAATGACTTCGCGGCCCCTGCGGCGAGATTAGGGAAAATGCAGAACATTCTGATTATCGACGACGAACGCAGCATCTGTGACTCGCTGCAAGGGGTACTGGAGGACGAAGGCTACCAAGCCACTACGGTGCAAAGTGGCGAGGCCGGCCTGGAGATTCTTCGCAAGCAGCCCTTCGATGTTGTTCTGCTGGATGTTTGGCTGCCCGGAATGGACGGGTTGGAAGCGTTGGAGAAGATCAAGGAAGTGGCGGACGCGCCCGAAGTCATCATGATCTCCGGCCACGGCACTATTGAAACCGCCGTGCGCGCCACCAAACTGGGCGCTTATGACTTCCTGGAAAAGCCGCTGTCGCTGGAAAAGATTCTGATCCTGGTCAAAAATGCCGCTGATGCCAAGCGTTTGCGGAGCGAAAACCGCGAATTCAAGCGGCAAATGCTGAGCCGTAGCGTGATCGTGGGCGATAGTGTGCCCATGAAAGCCTTGCGCCAGCAGATCGCGCTGATGGCCCCCACCAATGGCCGGGTTCTGATCTATGGCGAATCGGGTACGGGCAAGGAACTGGTGGCGCGCGCCATGCACGCGCAAAGCCTGCGCCGGGACGCCATGTTTGTCGAAGTCAACTGCGCGGCCATTCCCGAAGACCTGATCGAGAGCGAATTATTCGGCCATCAGAAGGGCTCGTTTGCCGGCGCCGCCGCCGATAAGGAAGGCAAATTCCAGAAGGCCAACGATGGAACGCTGTTTCTGGACGAAGTCGGCGACATGAGCTTGAAAACCCAGGCCAAGGTGTTGCGCACGCTGGATGAGCAGCGCTTTTCCCCCGTCGGCAGCGACGATATGATCAGCGTCGATGCGCGGGTGATCGCCTCCACCAACAAAAATCTGGAAGACGAGATTTCCACCGGCAACTTTCGCGAAGACCTCTTTTATCGACTGAACGTGATTCCCTTCTATGTACCGCCGCTGCGCGATCGCAAAGAGGATATTCCACAACTGGTGCGTCATCTCTTGAAGGAATTTGCCGCCGCCTATAGCCGGCGCCCCAAGGAGATCAGCGAAGACGCCATTGAGACCCTGATACGCTACTCTTGGCCAGGCAACGTACGCGAATTACGCAACGTGATCGAGCGCATCGTCATCATGAATCCCGCGGCCACAAAACTCGATCGCAAACACCTGCCTCCTCTGGTCCACCGCGAGCGGCGCGGCGGCAATTTCTTAACCCTGAGCCACGCTCGCGCCGCCTACGAACGCGACTATATCCTGAAAAAACTCGACGAAAACCACGGGAACGTCAGCCGCGCCGCCGAACTTCTGGGACTCGAACGCAGCCACCTGTATCGCAAGATGAAAGCCTTGGGCATCGCGGTGAAGGAGTAAGGAAGAATTCAGGAGTTAGGAGTTAGAGGTTAGGAGTTAGAGGTTAGAAGTGGGGCGCGCTTGCCCTATGAAACTTTCACAAAACCGAGGGAATCTCGGGTGGGGCACGATCAGCACTTCTGCACGATTTCGCGAAGAGGGAAAAGCCTGGCGACGTCCCTATGGGACTTTACTCTTTCCAACCTTACCCACCGCTAAAGCGCTGGGCTAACAACCCGTCGCGCTTACAGCGCTCGCGTTCCGGCAGCTCTCATGGATCTCGCGTACATCCGAATACGGGCCTTCCTCCGGGTTTCGCAGGGTCTTCTCTAACTCCTAACTCCTAAATTCTGGCTAATGCCTTTAAGCAATCGCTCTTCGGGGCCCGGCGGTCGCGGTGGCCGTGATTTTTCGTTTCACGCATTCGCAGTAACAATCGGCGTAATCCCGCGCCATGCGATCCACCGAAAATTCCTGTTGAACATATTCCCGCACTTGAGCGGGGACAAAGTCTGTGGTCAAGGTGCGCAGGCGGCGAACCAGATCCTTCCAGGAGCGGCCTACCCAGCCGCTCACGCCGTCGCGGACGACTTCTTCGACGGCCCCGCCTCGCAGCGCCAGCACCGGCGTACCGCAGGCCATGGCTTCGATCATGACCAGTCCGAAAGGTTCGTCCCACTGAACAGGAAACAACATTGCCATGGAATTACCCAGCAGTTCATTCTTGGCCGCTAAATCCGCTGACCCCACATACTCGATGAAGCGCCCGTCAAGGTGCGGCTTTATCTCTCTTTCAAAATAGTCGCGGAACACCGGCTGCACTTCGCCGGCAAGTTTCAAGGGGATACCAGCTTTCTTGGCGATCTGAATCGCCAGATGAGTTCCCTTGATGGGCGCGATGCGGCCCAGGAAACTCAGGTAGGTCTGTTTCCTTTCGCGTAATTGGTATAACGACAGATCGAGGCCATGGTGGATGGTACGCATGTGGGGCATAGTCTCCCGTTTGCGTTGAAATTCGCTGATGGTAACGTATTGGACCTTGGGATAGGACTCATAGAACACGCTCAGCCCGGGATCATAGGGATGATGAACGGTGTAGACAAATGGGGTATCGATAAAGCGGGAATGCGCCAAGCCGGGCAGATTATTCAGATGGATTATATCGCAATCGAGCATGGCATCTCGAATGGCCCAGGCGGTGTGGTTAATATCCTTCAGATTGGCATAGACTTCGCCCGTGATCGGCCACTCGGACTGGGGATAAACCCAGCGCTTTTCCACGTCCACCGTGGATTGGCCGTTACAGTACACGACGACCTCGATGCCGTGCCGCTTGAGGCCCTCCGCCAGGCGCGCGAGAAATAATTCCGTTCCGCCATATTCCTTCGGCGGAACGGGAATGAACGGTGGCGCAATCAGTGCAATTCTCATGAATCCCCGTCAATGCTCGCCACAGGGTCTCGCCAGAGCGACCGGGACGAGAAAACGGGTGAATCGATCCGCGTCAGACCAGATAGCGTTAGCTTATTAGCAGATGCGGGCTCGCGGGCTGGTGTTTTCTCGCAGGCTACTCGAACGCGATCTGATTGCCACGGACCACGGAATGCTTTAAAAATTTCTTGTCATTGTGATCGGGAAAGTCAGTGCGGTAATGAGCGCCGCGGCTCTCCTCGCGGGCCAGAGCGGAGCGCGCGATCAGAAGGCTGATTTGCCGGAGGTTATGCGCCTCCCACAAACGCCGCGTACTCTCCTGCCGGCTGCCGCATTGCGGTTCCAGTCTTGCAATAAGGCGACGCAACCCCGCACCGCTCCGAACCACGCCGGCATCCTGCCACATCAGGTCCTGTACGTGGCGAATCGCCTCCTCGAGTGGGGCAGTCTCCTCGGCAGCGCCTGGGCCGGGAGCAACGCCTAATTCGGGAGCAGCTTTGGTCCGTGGCGAGCGCGATTCCTGCCGCATGGCCTGGCCGGCACGGGCTCCATACACCAAGCCCTCCAGGAGCGAGTTGCTGGCCAACCGGTTAGCCCCGTGTACGCCGGTACACGCCACTTCTCCCGCGGCATAAAGCCCATCCAGACTGGTTCGGGCCGCCAAATCGGTGCGTACCCCCCCCATGGCATAATGCGCCGCCGGTCGCACCGGAATCATATCGGTGCTGATATCGACGTTGTACTTCAGGCAAGTGGCATGAATGCGCGGAAATCGCTGATCCAGCCGCTTCCCGGCAAGATGAGTCAAATCCAGGTAGACGGCCGGATCCTTCGCGGAACTCACTTGCAACTCGTGGGTGATGGCGCGCGCCACCACGTCGCGCGGCGCCAGTTCGGCCAGCGGATGGTACTTCGGCATAAAGCGCACCAGTTGATCGTTGCGCAGATAAGCGCCTTCGCCCCGTAAGGCTTCCGAGAGCAAGAAGCGCGGCGCCCCCTTCAGGTACAACGCGGTGGGGTGGAACTGCACGAATTCCATGTCACTGAGTTCGGCGCCGGCCCGGTAGGCCATGGCAAAACCATCTCCGGTGGCCACCGCCGGGTTCGTCGTATCGCGATAAACGTGTCCCAGTCCCCCGGTGGCCAAAAGCACGGCGTTCGCCGTTACCGTTCGTCTCTTGCCCTGCTCGTCGATCAGGCGAACCCCAGCAACGCGATCGTCTTCCAGAAACAAGTCGGTGGTGAAGGCGAACTCGCAAATGGTAATAGCCTTGAGGGATCGGGTCTTCTCCCAAAGCGCGCGACCGATTTCCTGCCCGGTGGAGTCGCCATGCGCGTGCAAGATCCGACTACGGCTATGCGCGCCTTCGCGCGTAAACGCCAGCTTCGTTCCCGTGCGATCGAATTCCGTGCCCCAGGCAATCAGTTCTTC
>Ga0181535_10004447_pt1 | contig 15577 bp, 16 predicted proteins | sample PEATcosm2014_Bin_44_FD_119774 | JGI IMG/M metagenome (GOLD analysis project Ga0181535, IMG submission 119774) | Peatland microbial communities from MTU Mesocosm Facility, Houghton, MI, USA - PEATcosm2014_Bin17_30_metaG | ecosystem: Environmental > Terrestrial > Soil > Wetlands > Peat | place... | reverse complement strand
CGCGCTTTATGCCGACGGATCAGGCCGCGGTATCGCAGGCGCGACGCAGTTGCAGGGCAAAGAGCTCAGCTTTAACAACCTCGTCGATCTGGACGCATGCTGGGAGTTGGCGCAGGAGTTTGAAGAACCTGCCGTCATCATCGTCAAACACACCAACCCCTGCGGCGCTGCCACCGGTGCGACCATCCTCGATGCCTATCAAAAAGCACTGGCCAGCGATCCCGTCTCGGCATTCGGCGGAGTCATCGGCATCAATCGCGAGGTGGATGGAGCGGCGGCCGAGGAGATCGCCAAGCTGTTTGTCGAGGCGATTGCCGCACCGGGGTTCTCGCCAGAAGCCCGCGAGCGCTTTGCCGCGAAGAAGAACCTGCGCCTGGTGGAAGTTCGCGCCGCCGAGCCACGCCCGGTGGTCAAGAACGTCTCCGGCGGCCTTCTGCTGCAAGACGCCGATACCGGCCGCGTGACGGAGTCGGAGATCAAAGTTGTCACCTGGCGTCCGCCCTCGGCCGAAGAGCTGCGCAGCCTGCTCTTTGCGTGGCGCATCTGCAAGCACGTCAAATCGAACGCCATCGTCTACGCGCGCGACGGCCAGACGCTGGGCGTGGGCGCGGGACAGATGAGCCGCGTGGACGCTGCGAAATTCGGCGCCATGAAAGCCGTGCTGCCACTGAAAGGCTGCGTTGCCGCTTCCGATGCATTCTTTCCCTTCCCCGATGGCCTTGAAGCTGTTGCACAGGCCGGGGCGACCGCGGTCATTCAGCCGGGCGGATCGGTTCGGGACGACGCAGTGATCGCGGCAGCCGATAAGTTGGGCTTGGCCATGGTCTTTACCGGGATCAGGCACTTCCGGCACTGAAGGAACTCTGAGGCCAGCACCGAACAGGACAGGCGCTTGTCTGCCCATTGTGCCCCTTTAGTATCAGGAAATCCGGTAATCTGCCGCGCGATTGCGACGAATGACGGGTAAAATCGTCTGTATAAGTAGGCAGGTTCGCTTGAGACCCTCTGCCTGTGCCGCGTTTTCTTTTTTCTCCGATTTGCGGCCAAGGACCTATGGAATTCCCTGCATGATGAGAAAACTCCTCCCAAGACCTGATCTCGCGCCCGCGTTCGTCGCCGGCATTCTGTTTTTGTTGCCGCTCGGGCCTGCTCAGGCCCAGAACTCGCCGGCCAATGCGGCGCCAGTGGAAACGGCGAAGGCCGATGCTGGTTCAAAGCCGGCGGGAGCGCCCGACAATGCGGCGCCGGCAGAGCCGAATCGCGCCCAGGCCTACTATCACCTGGCCTTGGCCAGCGTGTATGAGGATGACGCCATCTCCGAGGGACGCACCGATGAGATGACCCAGGCCATCGAACAGTACAAACTTGCGCTCGATGCCGATCCGGATTCCGCCGAGCTGAGCGACGATTTGGCCGATCTTTACTTTCGCGCTGACCGGGTGCACGACGCCGAGATCACGGCGAGGGCGGAGCTAAAGTCTCATCCCGACGACATTGACGCGCACCGTCTGCTGGGACGCATTTACCTGAGGCAACTGGGTCAGGGCGCAAATGGCGGAGCACCGTCGGTGAGCTCCGGCAACGTGCTTGACCAGGCGATTGCGGAATTTGAGAAAATCGTTGCCCTGCAACCGAAGAGCGTTGAAGACCACATGGTGCTGGGGCAGCTGTATACCGTCAAGCATCAGCAGGAAAAGGCAGAGGCCGAGTTCAAGACCGCGCAGGATATTGAACCGGAATCGGAAGAGGTGGTGCTGAACCTGGCGCGGCTGTACGCCGAAAGCGGGGACATACAACATGCCGTAAAGGCCATTGAAGCGGTGCCGGTCGATGGGCGAACGCCGAAGATGGAATTCACGCTGGGCGCTCTTTACGACCAGTTGAAGCAACCCAAGGATGCCATCGCCGCTTACCAGCGCGCCGACGATCTGGAACCTGGCGACCTGCAGACCATGGATGCGCTGGCATCGGCAATGCTCAGCGCCGACCAGCTTGACCAGGCGCTCAAGGAGTATCAGGCGCTGGCTGAGGCCGACCCGGAAAACACCGAGGCGCTGATTCATATCGGTGAAATTCAACGCCGCCAGAGTAAGTACGAGGATGCGCTGGCCACAATTCGCAAGGCGCGCAAAATCGATCCGACGTCATTAGAGGCGGGCTTTAACGAAGGACTGTTGCTCGACATTCTGGGCCGCTTCGACGAAGCCATCCAGACTTATCAGGAGATGGTTGACGCTACCTCGCACGCCAACGGCGCTTATACCGACGAGGAGAAGAACAACCGCTCCATATTCCTGGAGCGTCTGGGTGCGGTTTACCTCGAGGCCAATAAAACGGAACCGGCGATCGCGGCATACCAGAAGATGATCGATATGGGCGGAAGCTTCGTGGCGCGCGGATACCAGGGCCAGGTGGACACGTACCGGAACGCCCACGAGTTCGATAAGGCGATCGCAGTCTCTCGCAAGGCCGTAGCAGCCGATCCCCAGGATCGCGATCTGAAGCTGATGCTCGCCGGAGAACTCGCCGACCAGGATCATCCCGATGAAGGTCTGGCAATGGCCAAGAGCCTGCTTGATGGCGCCACACCGGACCAGCAGCGTGGGGTTTGGTTGGCCCTGGCGCAGATGAATGTTCGCCTCCGCCGCTGGAAGGATGCAGAGGACGCGCTGGACAAGGCCGAGCCCCTGACGACCAAGAAAGACGACCGGATCTATTTGTTCTTCCTCCGCGGCGAATGGGCCGAGCGTCAAAAGCACATGGATCAGGCCGAGCAGTTCTTCCGGCAGGCGTTGAGTCTGGACCCGGACAATGCAATGACCCTCAACTATCTGGGTTATATGTGGGCGGACAAAGGGGAGAAGCTGCCCGAAGCCCTCAAAATGATTCGCCAGGCTGTCGATGCCGAACCCATGAATGGCGCGTATCTCGATTCACTGGGTTGGGTCTATTTCAAGATGGGTGAGTACGAGTTGGCGGAAGACAACCTGCGGCAGGCAGTCAATCGCGACCAGACCGATCCTACAGTGCATATGCACCTCGGAGATCTTTACGAGAAAACCGGACGCATCCGGCTGGCGGCGGCACAGTGGCAGCTTTCGCTCGACGAATTCGCAAAGTCCTCTGCCGCCGACATCGAGCCGGGTGACGTGGAAAAAGTGCAGAAGAAGCTGGAAGGCGCCCGCGTCAGGCTGGCCAAAGAGGACAGCTCTGCCGGTCAGGCCAAACCGGAATAACCCCGGACATTACCGTGTCCCCCTCCTGCGGTATAACCAAATCTGAGCAGCGAACCTCGCGGCTGCGCAGAGAGGGCCGGACAAGATGATTGCGCTCAAGACCGAAGCGACCGCGTTGCCGTCAGGAATCGCGGTTGACGGCAGCGCAGGCAGCGCGTTAACGCGCAGAGCTCACTCTGAGCCGCAGCACGCTTACCGTACCCCATTTGCGCGCGACGCCGCCCGGGTTCTGCACTCGCGCGCCTTTCGCCGCCTCGCCGGCAAAACACAGGTTTTTACGCGCCTGCCCGCCGAGGGGCTTTCCGATCACTTTCGCAGCCGGCTGACGCATACCCTTGAAGTAGCGCAAATCTCGCGCACAGTGGCTGGTGCTTTGGGCCTCAATGTGGAACTGGCAGAGGCTCTGGCTTTGGCGCACGACATCGGTCATCCTCCTTTCGGCCACGCCGGCGAGAAGGCGCTCGATCAGGCCCTGCGGGCGCATGGGCTCGGCTTCGACCACAACCTCCACGCCTTGCGCATCGTCACCTGGTTTGAGGAGCGCTACCCGGCTTTTCGCGGGCTCAATCTTACCCTCGCCGTCCGCGAAGGCATCGTGAAGCACTCGCGCGACTACTCTGCCCAGGATCATCCGGAGTTGGCCGAGTATTTTCTCGACCGCTTTCCGCCGCTTGAAGCACAACTGATCGACCTTGCGGACGAGATCGCATACCTCACCGCCGATCTCGATGATGGATTGGATTCCAGGATTCTGGCTCTCGATCAGGTTCTCGATGCCGTGCCTTTAGTCCGAGGCTTTCACGACGCCGCACGCGCGAAGTTTCCCGCCGCTCCACCGCGGCTGGCCGTTTACGAGGCGCTGAGGCAGCTTTTGAACTCCTGGGTGACCGATCTGATCGATGAAGTCCGACTTCGTGTCCACGCCCTCGGTGCAACGACCCTTGAGGAAATCCGGAGCGCCCCGCAAAGATTGGCGGCACTCAGCGCGCGAATGGAATCTGAGCGCGCCGCCGTCAAGCAGTTCCTCTACGCGAATCTCTACAACACACCGGCCCAGGAACTGGAGCATGCGCGAGCGGAGGAAGTGGTCCTTGAGCTATTCGGCTCATTCATGTCGGAACCGGCGCTGATGCCGCCCGACCATCAGGCACAGATCGCCTCTGAAGGACTGGCCCGCACCGTTGCCGACTACATTGCCGGAATGACCGACAGCTACATTGTGCAGTTGTGGAGCCATTGCGGAGGGCGGTAGCTGTTCCCCGATTCGACGACTATTTCGCTGGGAGAAACTCAATCCGGGCGACGCGGTCTACAGATTTAAACTCAAAATCCGCAGTCACCAGCACGTGATCTGGCGAATCCGTCGCCAGCTCCAGAGCGAAGCAATCAGCATAAGCGAGCTTGTGATCGACGCGTAGCTCAGCGGCATGCACCGCCCTTTCGCCATTTCCGGGCACGATTCTGACCTCGCTCGGCAGGATACTGCTCAGGATCCGCTCTTCGTGTGCCGCGCCTAAACGTTTGCGTAGGTTCCCCGCGATCTCACCCCATTGCACAGCCGAAATCCAGACCTCGACTCGCCGCTTCACGCACTCTTTCAGAATTTCCTTTACGCGGTCGCCGCCTGATTCACCGTCAATGTAGCGAATGAGAGCCGAGGAGTCGAGCACGTAATGGGTCATTCGCGGCCTTACCAGCCTTCTTCCGCCAACTCCCGTTCGCGCTCAAGTCGCCGTTCCTCGAGCAATAGATCGGTTCCGGATCCATGGCCGGCGGTTGATCCGTGCATATCGTCGATCAAGCGCAACTTTGCCGCCACGGTCTCGGGATCGAGAATCACCCGCGAGCCTTCGCGTCGAATCGCTATCCGAGTTCCGGGCTCAATCCCGAGCGCCTCCCGAATCGGGGCGGGAATCACAAGCTGCCCCTTCGTACTCACCGTGGCGTAAACCGGATCTCGGGATGGATGCTCGAGGGCCTTCATGGCTTACATTTTACCACAAGTAAGACATAATTCAGAATGTAAGAACCAAAGAATATGTCTTACCTATTGCACGGTGCCCTGCGGGCGAATGCGCCGCAGGTCGAGCGCGCAAAGAACGGCGTTCTGGGCATTCAATCGCAGATTGTCGGCCGCGGCCCACAACCATAGACGGGATGCCTGATTGGAGTTGCGACCAAGCAGCTCCGGACGCATCCGAACCAGGATGTCATTTTGTCCCGTAGCGGCCAGGTTCGAAGGCGAATCGGTGTCTTCCAGCACCAACTCGACATGCTCGCCGGTCAAGGCCTCTTCAAGCGCGACAATCTCCACTGGCCGTTCCAACTCCACCGCGATGGAGAACGTATATCCATGGAAGACCGGCGCATGAATCACCTGCAATGCCAGCGATGGACCGCGCCCACCGGTGAGCGCCTCGTAATGCCGGCGCATCCGCGCTTCGGCGTCCGGCAGGCTCACTTTCGAGCTTTCTCCTGTGCCTGCGAGCAAGTTGTATGCAGCTTGTGCATCGTAGAAGGCCCGCGGCAGCGGCTGGAAGCTGAGCAGGCTGACGGTCTGCTGATGCAACTCGTCCATGGCTGCCCGGCCGAATTCGCTGGCTGGTTCCAACACCGTGGCGGCGGCAAAGCGGACCGGCGCGGCCTGCTGCAACCGATGGAGCAGCAGCGCGAGCGCGACCACGGCTGGATGAGCAGGAACTACGGCGGGCGTGAAGAGATCGACGGCTGTCATCTCCGTGCCCAGCCATGGCGCACGAATCACGACTCCCGGTTCCCGATCCAATGCCGCCGAGAGATCGAGGACCGTCGATCCGGCGCGTAATGCCTGTTGCCAGTGGCGCCGCGTGAGGCTTTCGCTGCCGCAGAAAAATGTAAAGTCCGCTTTTTTAAAGGAGTCGGCGCCGATGGCCTGGATAATGGTGGCTTCGTCGCCTACCTGATCCAGTTGACCTTGCGCGCCTTCGTCGTCGAGCAGCGCAAAGCTGGCAGAGTCTAGCGGCGATTCGGAAAGAACCTCTTTCAACTCCCGGCCCACCAAAGTCGAGGCCCCGGCGATGGCAATTCTGTACACAGCAATCCTTTTTCTTGCCTGCGAATTCGATTAGGGTCTCGATGAACCGGGTTCCGCCACCGGCGCGGGAGTGGGTGGATCGAGCGGCTTTCTGCGCCGTCGCCTTGACCAGCCATACGCCGCGCGCGCCCAAATCCCTGAGAACATATACGCCAGTGCTACCGGGAACATGACCACATTCGAGTACCGTAGCGCAATGTAGGCGATCAATGCCAGCAGCACCAGCAACTGAAAGGGATGCCGGCGGGAAAAATTAATCTCCTTGGCCGACCAGAAGCGCCAGGTGCTGACCATCAGGAATCCCGTGAGTCCGACAAGAATGAGCCAGGGAACGGCGACCCACCACTCCTCGACAGGATAGGCATTGAAGAAGTGAACTGTGGCGGCAAGCAGACCTGCCGCCGCTGGGATGGGCATACCGACAAAGTACTTTCTGTCGGCACGCCCCGGGTTGCGCGGCTGCGCATCCGGGCTGATGTTGAAGCGCGCAAGCCTCGAAGCTCCGCTGAGAAGAAAAAGAAAACAGATGAAAGCGCCCGCCTGCGTCAAGTGCTGCCGCAGTTGCGGATTCATGGAATCGGGAAGGAAATGGAATCCCCAGACAAACGCCAGAATGCTTGGCGCCATACCGAAAGTGATGACGTCGGCCAGTGAATCCAGTTCCTTGCCGAAGTCGCTGGCTGTGTTGGTCAGGCGCGCGATGCGGCCATCGAGTGCGTCAAATGGAATGGCAAACAGGATGGCAATGGCCGCCCAGTCCAAATGCGAATGCGCCTGCCCGCTTCCGTCGAGGGCAGCGATGGTCTGAGTCACGGAGAAGTAGCCGGCTCCAAGGCTCCCGGCGGTGAACAAAGAAGGCAGCAGATACATGCCGCGCCGGAGACGCGGATGCGGTTTGCCCTTTCCCCGCGGAAAATCAAAGGAATTCACAGGCTCTCTCCCTGGGGCATCGCAGCCAGCACGCTGGCGCCTCCCTTGACCCTGTCTCCGACCTTGACCCGCAAAACCGCGCTCGATGGGATCACAACGTCGACTCTGGAGCCAAATTTAATAAGCCCCACGCGCTGCCCACGCTCGACCGATTGCCCTTCGTTCCAGCGAAAGACAATGCGCCGCGCAAGGAGCCCGGCAATCTGTTTGAACGTGACTTCATATCCGCCATCCGGTCCCTGGCCGCGCACCGTGACAGTATTTTGTTCGTTGCGCTCCGCCGAAGCGGGGTTCATGGCGTTGAGGAACTGGCCCTTCTGATAGTGCACGCGGCTCAGGACGCCGCCGATGGGGGCGCGGTTCACATGGACATCGAAAACACTCAGGAAGATGCTGATCCGCTGCCGCGGGCCTTCGGGGGTCGAAATGGAAGTGGTTTCGGTAACCAGGCCATCACCGGGAGAAACGATCAGGCCGTCGCCGGCCGGAACTGCGCGTTGTGGATCGCGGAAGAACCAAAGGAAAAACGCAGCCAGCAGGACCGGGGCTATGCTCCAGATCCAATCTCCTGTAATCCACCTGAGCGCGGCAGCCACCGCCAGCAAGCTCAATCCGTAGATGTAACCGTCGCGAACCATGGTTCCCAACGATTATACGGTGACGAAGGAGATGAACCCATTGCACCAAGGGATCAATCAGGCATAGAAAAACAGATCACACCGCCAAGCGGAACCGCCCGGCAAGCGAGCTGCAAAAGCCTGGAACCTTCAGAGCTTACGCCACCGCAGGAACGCGTCGTTCGAGCGCGAAAATCAGATCCTTGGCGTGCAGCTTGAGTTTCTTCAAGCGCACTTCTTCAAGTTGTTCGTCTTCGGAAAGGTAGGGCTTTTGAAGCAACTCTTCCAAACGCTGAGCGTAGCGACGATGTTCTGCGTGCAGGCGACCGATCTCTTCGCTCAGCATGGAACCTTGTACTTCGTCCATCAAGCACCTCCGGTTCGGTGGTTTGGTTAGGTTATACCTCACCGCCGTTTTTATTAGAACATTTACATATATCGCCGTTCCGGGTGAATCGGCAAGTGTGAAATCCGCTAAAGGTAATGCCAACCTGTGAATATCCACGCGGATGCCCGCGGATGTCCCGGCCAGCGAGCGCTCAGAAAAACTGAAGCCGCATGAGCACCGCATCCTCAATAGGATCAGCGTAGTAGGCCTTTCGGAGACCCCTTTGGCTGAAGCCTGCGGAGCGGTAAAACGCCACGGCGGCGTGGTTGGATTCCCGCACTTCAAGCGTGATCTCAATCACGCCTGCCGTTCGCAGTTCGTTGACCAGAGACTTGACGAGCATGCGCCCCACACCCTTTCGCTTGCTCTTGGCGGCGACCGCAATCGATTCCAATTCGGCCTGAGGCGGCAAGAGACTGGCGACAGTAAAGCCCGCGATCCGCTCAGGCTCTGGCCCGGCGGCGACCAGGGCAATGCGCCGAGGCGTCGATGCGGGATTCAATGCGTCCAGATAGGCAGTTTCCGGCCAGTGCGGCGCTTCCGGCAAACTCGCGGCAATCTCCATCACCCTTGGCACGTCGGCAGCGGTCATCCGCCTGACGAGCGCGTTTTCCGCCAGAAGATTCGGCACGCTAAGACCCCGCCGCCGATTTCGCCTCAACCTCGGCGCCGAAGATCTCAGCATCCGAGCGGCGAAGATAGTGGCCGTCGAGCAGCGCCAGGTCGGCAACGGCTCCTGCGGTCAGGCGCCCCTCGCCAAGACGCAGCGCGTCCGAAGCGATCGGTGGAAGCGCAGTAACCAACAGAGTGCCCGGCCACGCGGCAGACAGGATCGCGGCTGCTTCTTCATCGCACACGGCAACACGGACCGGTGCGGGGTCGATCGCCGCAAGTTCACGAGGGCCGGCGAGAATCTCGCTCGGTTTGGAGCCCATTCGTTCCAGCCTCAGGAAGATCTCGCCGCGATGCGCATTGAGGGCGCACGACGGAACACCGGACTTGCGCGAAAGCACTTCGAGCCGCGAGAGTGCGACGACCGGAATCTCTGTTCCCTCGGCCAGGCCCTTCACGGTGCTCAGCCCAACGCGGACGCCGGTAAAGCTCCCCGGCCCATTCACGACGATGATTCCGCCCAATTCGCGGAGTTCAATCCCCGCCGAATGCAGCAATTCGCCTAACGCGGCAACCAGCGTCGCCGAGTAGGTCCGACCCGCGAGTTCAATTTGTCCGAGGATCTCGACATCGCGCCCGGCCAGGCGGGCCAGCGCGACTGAACCCGTCGGGCCGCAAGTATCGATGGCAAGAATCGGCTGTCCAAAGGACACAACGCTACCTCAGACCGCGGCGAGCGCCTGATCGAGGTCAGCGATCAGGTCATCCTTGTCCTCGATGCCGATCGAGAGCCGGATTCGCCCTTCGTTGATCCCCATCGACCGGCGCACTTCTTCGCTCACAGAGCCGTGCGTCGTGGTGGCCGAGTGCGACGCCAGCGACTCCACGCCGCCCAGGGATTCCGCGTTGAGGAAGATCTTGATCGCTTTCAGAAAGCGAGCCGCTTCCTCGCGCGACTTGAGCTCAAAGCTCATCATCGATCCGAAGCCCTTCTGCTGTTTCGCAGCCAGGTCGTACTGCGGATGAGTCTTCAAGCCGGGATAAGCCAGCTTGGTCACCTTCTTGTGCGTCGAGAGGAACTCGGCCACCGCACGGCCGTTCGCCTCGTGCTGCTGGATGCGCAGCGGCAATGTCTTAATGCCGCGCAGCACAAGGAAACACTCAAAAGGCGACATCACGCCGCCTGCCGCCTTCTGGACCAGTAGAAAGCGCTCCTTGTGCTCGGGCTTTGACCCGATCAGCGCTCCGCCAAGGCCGTCCGAGTGGCCGTTGAGGTACTTCGTAGTCGAGTGCATCACAATATCCGCACCCAACTCGAGCGGACGCTGCAGCGCGGGCGACAGGAAGGTGTTGTCCACGCTGACCTCGACGCCGCGGGCGTGAGCGATCTTCGCCACGCCGACGATATCCGTCAAGATCATCAGCGGATTGCTGGGCGTTTCAATATGCACGAGCTTCGTGTTCGGCTTGATCGCCGCTTCTACTGCCGCCAGGTCGCTGGTATCCACATACTCGATCTGGATGCCGTAGCCGCTCACGATCTGATCGAAGAGCCGCACCGTGCCGGCATAAACGTCGCGCGAGCAGATGACATGATCGCCCGCGCGCAGCATCGCGACCAGCGCGGAGATTGCGGCCATTCCGGTGGTGAAGGCATGCCCGCTGCTTCCACCCTCCAGCGTCGCCAGCGCCGTCTCCAGCCGGTCGCGCGTGGGGTTGCCGGCGCGCGAGTAGTCCCAGCCGCGGTCGCTGCCGATGCCGGTGAGTTCAAACGTCGACGAGAGATAGAGCGGCACATTCACGGCGCCCGTCAGAGGGTCCGGGTGCTGCCCGGCGTGTACGGCAAGGGTTGAGTACTTGTAGGGAGACATGAGGTTAGCTTTCGGCTCCTGGCTTCTAGCTTATCGCGGCGGGGGAGCATCGACCCACCCGCCGAATCGGATCTATGGGACCCGCTCCGAGATCGGTTAAAACCCGTCGAAAACCCTAGCGCACGTCAAGCCATCCACTTTCAGAAATGCTATACTCGGTCCGCAAGCGAAAGGACCACCGTATGCGCTTGAGATGGACAGTTGGGCTCCTGCTGACCGCCTGCGGGCTATGCGCACAGTCTCTAGACCAAAGTACGCTACTTTTGTTGAATCATGCCAAGGCGGACAAGGATCTCTTCGGGGCAGGCCGTCCGGGCGGCTTTTCCATTGAGGGCCAAGTCCGAATGAATAACTCAGACCTCCGTCTCTCCGCCATTGAGGAGGAATGGGTGCCGCCAGAGGTTGCCGACCGAGATTTGATCGGCACGACAAAAGGGGCGGACCTGTTCATAGGTCGTATGCTGCGCGAGAACGACATCGTCGTTACTGGCGGCATCAGCAAACAGATCTCGATTTTCAATAGCAATAAGAGCACGATCGTTACCGATTCGCTCCTCAGGGTGGAAGACGTCTTGTACGCTCGAAGGGGAGCTGCTGTGCAATCGGGGGATCTCGTGGTGGTAACGCGTCGCGGTGGGAGAATGCATATCGATAACCATGAGGTGCGGATCGACGTAAACGGCTTTCCCGCGTTCGTCACCGGACAGGAATACTTGCTCTTTCTCAGTTTGAATCCGAGCACCGGCTCCTATAAGGTGCGGGCCGACGGGGCGTTCTTAATTGAGGGGAGCGATATGAAGCCGCTCTCCACGATTAGAAAGCATCCTGCGACTCCGTACCTGCAGGACGAGCAGACGTTCCTCGAAATGATTCGATCGAGATCTGGGGAGGTCACCCAGTGAAGGTCCACGAGGCTCTTAGTTTGGCTAGCAGTCTCGCATTCATAGTTTCCCTTCCCTGCCAGCTCTTCGGTCAGTGCAACAACTCGACTCAGCCGCTTTCAACTGGGAGGCTTGCGGAGGGTCAGATAAACATCAATACGTCTGGACTCGACCAAATCCCCACAGCACCGGGTGTCCCCACCGCAACCGCTCAGATTACCCAGGCCGTAAGCGACCTGAACTCAGCGTTGGCTTCAAACGGGATCAACGCCCAGTACTCCATCAACGGATCAAATTCGGGTCCCCAGGTGTTCCTCGACGTGAACACTGATCCCGGGGTGGGCGCACCGGAGGTCACGCAGATTCCGGCCGGCGGCTGGAGCGAGGTCGCCGACATCTCGATCAATATCAATCAGACGGGGTCAGACGGAACGCCCTTCTTTTCGGCAAACGGGGTCTCCGCAGCAAATCCGATGGGATATGACACTGTGTTTTATAAGATGGGCCTACACGAACTTTTGCACACTCTGGGGCTCGCGGACACGTTCGCGCTCTCACCCCCGGATATCATGAACGGCATCAACTCGACTAACGATCAGAACAACACTCTGGGCGACGCGAGCGAGGGCCCCTCGAGCCTACTGACCCCATGCGTTATATCGCAAGTAAAGGCTGCAGTTTCAGCAATTCACAAGCCCGCTGCGATCAACCAGAGCGGCGACCCCGGTAGCCCGCCGCCGGATTTGCCTCTGGGCACGGACCCGAATGGTGTCAGCTCCATATACAATTGCATCATCTTTTCATGGGATGAGTGGGACGATAGCACCAACACTCTAACAGGGTATTTAGAGGATGTCTGCTCCTCGTAGCATTGATCAATTTTGGCTTACGACAAATCCAGAGTTATTGGGTCCGTTTTTTGGCCTTATGGGCCGCCGCTCACCGTTGGTCGCGGCGGCACAGTTCAATTGGTTCCGGGATACACCATTCTCAATTTGAGATAGCAGCTTCTCAGTTGCCTTTCGTTCAGTAGTTTTGCCCCGGGTCAGTGGCCGCACACTCAAGACTTCACGTGAACTGGCCTCGGAATACCGCCTTGATGTGCGCCAAGCGCTTCTCCAACGCCTCAACCTCTTCGTTGAGCCCAAGCTGCCGCGCCAAACCGATCGCGTCGTAATAACATTCCTTGGCGTCGCTGTAGGAGGCCGTTGCAGAGCGCGTCTCATACATATCGTCGTAGGCCTTCTCGCCCATGGCCTTGAGGTGCTCTAGCTGCTTCAGTTGTGCGTCTCGCTCGGTCTCGTCCGTCATATCCGCGATCTACTTTACCACCGAAGCAGCCTGCTTCGATGTGCGCACGGATGGGAAGTAGCCGGTACGGGTGCGTACCGTCAGTTTGCCCGCTCCCTTTTGCTCAGCGGTTACTTCAACGCGCCTGAACCCTGGGACGGTGGTCGGCTTTGTCGAGTGGTAGTCCAGCGTGTACTGGCTGCGGATGTCGCGCGCCACCTCGGCAGCAATCTGATCCACCTGATCGATTGACTTGGGAAAGAATGCCATGCCGCCGGTCTCGGTTGAGAGCAACGTAAGCGCGCGCCGCGCATTGCGCACTTCAGCACGGCTCATCTCGTCTCCAAAGAGCAGCCCGATGGAGTAAATTACCGGTCCGGAAAGTTGCTGCACGCGCTCGATGGTCTGCTGCAGGTTTTGGCTCGAAGCGTTGTCCTCTCCGTCCGTGATCAGGACAAGGACCTGCTTGGGCCGCTTGGCGTCGGCCACCAGCTTGTCCGCCGACGCCACCACGGCGTCATAGAGCGCTGTGCCGCCGCGGGAATCGATATGAGAAAGCCCGTCGCGCAACTTGCCCACATTCGCCGTGAAATCGCAATCGATAAATGCTTCGTCGGAAAAGTTCACGACAAAAGCTTCGTCCTGCGGGTTCGAGGCCTCGACGAGATCGAGCGCGGATTTATTCACCGAGGGCCGTTTGCGATACATCGACCCGGAGTTGTCAACCACCAGGCCCATGGAAACGGGCAGATCGGTGTGCTGAAAGCTGATCAGCGTCTGCTTCACTCCGTCTTCGTAAATGGTGAAATCGTCCTTGGTTAGGTTTTGCACCAGATTGCTGCCGTTGAGGACCGTGGCGTTGAGCACCACCTCTTCCACGTCGGTATGGAGCAAATAGCCTTCGCCCTCCTTTTTCAGGGGACCAGTGGAGGGAGCCGGGGCCACAGCGTCAGGTGAGCGCACCGGGTCGGTGTCGACCGTAAGCGGCGGCTTCGCCTGCGTGGCGGGTTGCGGTTGCGGGGGCTGCTGCGCGGGTAAAGCAAGCCCGGCGGCGACAAAAAACGAAACCAGAATCGCGTTATTGCAGAGGCGCATAGTAGCCGGTGCGAGCATAAACCGTAAGCGGAGGAAGGCCGGGAGGCGGATTCACCTTCACCTTCACTTTACGCCACTTGCCATCGCGAGTCAGGTCAACGGGTTTGTAGCCGATCACATACTGGTTGCGCAGCTCGGTGGAGATTTTCTCGGCAATGTCGCTCATCTCGTCCACGTCGTCGACGCGGAACAGACGCCCGCCGGTCGCGGTGCTGATGTCGTCAAGGAGCTGCGGACCCGTACGCTCTTCGGGCGTGGGAGCGTAGGGATCGAAGATGCCGATGGAATATATTTCCACGTCGGCCTCGCGCACTGCCGCCCGCACCTCGCCCTCGGTGTAGCGCGAGCGGTTGTCGCCCCCGTCGGAGACAACCAGCAGCGCTTTGCGCTCGTGGTGGGCGTCCTTCATCTTGGCGATGCCGTAGTAGATCGCATCCAGCAGCGCCGTGCGGTGGCCGGCTTGAACCAGGGCGAGTCTCGCCTGAATGTCATCAACGGAGCTGGTGAAGTCCTCAATCAGCTCCGGGCGGTCGTTGAATCCAATGACGAAGAATTCGTCCTGGGGATTTGCCGTTTTGATGAACTGCAGGATTGCTTCGCGAGCGCGGACCAGCTTGGAAGACATGGAGCCGGAGAGGTCGAAGATAATGCCGATGGAAACGGGGGCATCTTCACTCGCGAAACTGGCGATCTTCTCCTCGCCGTTGTTTTCGTACACCTGGAAGTCTTCTTTTTCCAAACCTGTCACCAGCCGGTTCAACGGGTCGGTGACGGTGACCGGGACCAGCACCATATCCACGTTCATGCGGATAAACGAGCCGGGGTGAATGTGGAGCGATCGAGCGCCCGTTTCAGGCGCGGCCTCTGCTCCTTTGGGTTCGGTTGCAGGCGCCGCGGTGGACGATGGCGGTTCGACGTGCACTTTATTCAGTTGATCTTCCTGCGCGCGTAGCTGCGCAAGGCAGAATACCGCCGTCAGCGCGGCAACCGAAACCCAACGGCAAAACCGGACACAGCGGCAAAAGAAGGCAAGCGGGCCTGCCCCTTTTGGAGTCACGTGCTGGGGGAGCATCCTCATGAGGCACCACGGAGGGTTGAAGGCGATATTACCACCATTGGCACGCCGTCGCTGCCGGCAGATTGTCGCCCGCGCGCCGCGCAGGCCGGTGCTCGAGCGGGCGGCCCGCGCCAAGCGCTGCGATACAATCGAGGTTGTGCCGAGCTGGCCCTTTAATGTTCAATCGGGCGCCGGCAAGACTCAAAATCCATGCATTTGCGGAGAGCAAGACCTTCCTCATGGCTCGTATCTATCCTTTTCGTGCCTGGCGCTACAATCCCTCTTCGGTTCGCCTGGAAGACGTGGTCACGCAACCTTATGACAAGATCACGCCGGCCATGCAACAGGCTTATTACCAGCGCAGCCCCTTCAACCTTGTCCGCATCATCCTGGGACTGCCTGAGCTATTTGACGCGGAGAAGGGTGAAAACGTCTATACCCGCGCGGCGCAGGACTTTCGCGCCTGGCGCGAACAAGGCGTTTTAGTCCAGGAAAACGAGCCCTGCGTCTTTGCCTACGCCCAGCGT
>Ga0181535_10004443_pt1 | contig 15584 bp, 31 predicted proteins | sample PEATcosm2014_Bin_44_FD_119774 | JGI IMG/M metagenome (GOLD analysis project Ga0181535, IMG submission 119774) | Peatland microbial communities from MTU Mesocosm Facility, Houghton, MI, USA - PEATcosm2014_Bin17_30_metaG | ecosystem: Environmental > Terrestrial > Soil > Wetlands > Peat | place... | reverse complement strand
CCTCCACAAACTCCCGAATGAATCGCGCCGGATGATCCGCCGGCACCCAGTCCTCGATCGACGGCGGCAATAAAAATATCTCTTCGTAATTCGCCCGTATCTCTCCGCTCATGCCCCTTCCCTATGCACCCCAATAACCACTTCCCATGCCGAGTTTTGAAACAGACTCCTTGGGGAGAGAGTGGGAATTATCTGCGCGCGCAGACGCGCGCAAAAAAAATCCCTCTGCAACGGTGCAAGGATAATGATAACTGGAAGGGGCTGGATGGGAAAGGATAGGGCTGGAAAATGGCGTATTTTCAACGGGCACGAAAAATTTCTAGTGCGCGGTTTGTGAGTATAAACGTGACGATGTCCGAATTAATGTCAGGCAAAAGTACCGAGAATATAGGAAATTTGGACATAATGATCATCGCTAATTCGGACATGGGAAACGGACTACCCGAATCAAAACTATAACCCAACTGTTTTCTTAGCGATACAATTCGGACATGCAAGGACTCGTGGATCCGACAGCGAAAGAAAGGCGAACCTAATTCGGACATGTGGGGGCGATTTAATTCGGACATCGATTTGTTAGGTAAAGGATCGAACGTTGTGGAGGCCATCCACTCCTTTACAGCTTGAGCGTGATCAGCCCATCGTTAGTCGGAGAGGCGGGAGGTTGAGGCGGAGTCCTTGGTGAGGATGGCTCCGCAGAGAGGGGGCGTTGGGGTGGCCGGCTGCTGTTGGATGCTAAGGACTGACTCCTTAATAAGGATACCGTCTCCTGGGACGATCTTACAATCGACATGAGAAGTGGGCCGAGCGAGAAGAATTCAACCAGCACGCCTGCTGCGACGACGAGACCTCCAAGCGATAGGAAAAGGATGCCGAAGTGGGTGCCCTCCTCTGCGGCGGACGCCAGCGCGCCGAGGAGCACAAACGCGAACCCGATAATCACTAGAATAATTGATCCGCGTAGATGGTTGGTTTCGCTCATGAAATACCTCTCTTTTCCTGGAGCTTCACGCGGCGCGGGGACCACTGCTGGCGGTCGTCTTCGCGATGTTTGCTGACGTAGCCGCCAGGTAGCGGTTCTGCTCTTCCAGAAGTTTGATGATTTTGTCAGCGCGCCGGACTGCCCGACTAGAGTCAATCGCTATAGATAAGATGACGAGAGCGCCGATCAGCCAGAAGAGGCCGAAAAGCATTCCGAATCCTGCGATACCTTCCATCATAGCCTTCCCTTCCAGGGTGAGCTAATTTAACTTGGCGTCTTTCAGAGCTTGATTGACTTTATCAGTTACATCGGTTCCAGCCACCTTTGTTCGATGAAGTCCTCGCACACAGTGGCCGCCCCAGAAATCACGGCTACCATCCGCGTGAGGCGTCGATAGCGCTCCAAGAACTCCGCTTCCGTCCATCCATCTACCAGCGCTCGTATAAACGACCCGGTCTACAGTCTGCCCGCCAAGCGTGTTCTGCCCTCCGATTTCCAGGCAGACATCGCCCCGGTCCGTCACGTAGGCGGTGTGAACCTGTATGCTTTCGGGATTTTTCAACTTCTTCTGATACGCCTTCACCGCGCTCAGGGCAGAGGAAGTTTGGGGATCAAGCGGGGCGCTATCCTTATTCTTTAACTGGCGGTAGATTTCAGGGGTGCATTTTTCGGACGGAATGTAGTGCTTGGAGCACGTCTTGTACTGCTCTTCCAGGGCTGATGCGTTCTGATCTTGGGCACCCTGGCCAGCGGCAAAGCTGGCGGCAAGAGTGAGAATAGAGAGGGTAAGAAGAAGGTGCTTCATAGGACCTCACTTTCCGGGAGACTTCATACGGTGCCAGGCGGAGACGTTGGAAAGTCGATTCCGCCCGGCTGCTCTAATGGGGATTGCTTAGGAATCTCGCAGGCCTGGGCTCGCTGAAGGGCAGACTGGAGTTTTGCGAAATTTCTGCGCAGCATTTGCTTTGCGGCAAAGTGGCATTCGGAACTAGCCTCACACAGGATTTTCAGGCCTGTAACAAAACAATTAAAGTCGCGGTCGGATGTCAAAACTACCTCGGTCAGCGGCACAGCGCCAGCCGGGAAACTAGCATCTAATAAGTTTATTGTCAACTAGACAATGTGTCATTGTGAAAGTTATCCTTCGATTGTTTCCGAGCGTAAGAAGTCCATATCAGCATTCACTTTTCGTCCGCGCGGGATCTCAGGATTCGTCGCCATTCCTGCGTCATGGATAAACTGGTCAGCCAGCTCTTTAAGTGCCGCTTTGGCCACGGGACGGCCCCGGCGCTTCAGCTCCAGCAGTTTTCTCCCCATCTCCATCATGGCTAGAGCCATCTTACGAATTTCTGCGTCTGGGATTTTCATAAGGTCAGATTCATCTTCATCAAAAACAGAACTCTTCGACTGTTGAAGCGTCTTCTTTTGTTCTTGGGCCAATTGCTGGGGGTTTATAAAGAGATCGCGTGTTGCATCGTCGGGGCAAAGAGAGAGCATGCGCATCATTGCCAGCCCTCGGGGGCGGGACGTTCCCAACTCCCACTTCTGATAGCCTGAATGGCTGCAATGCAGTAGGCCTGCCATTTCCTCCTGAGTCTTTCCAAGCTTTTCCCGAAGCGCGCGAACTGCGCGCGAAGCAGCCAATTTGTCTCCGCCTATTTTCTTCAAAAATAATCCTTGACAACCCCTAAATAGGGGCGTAAATTCAGGCGCGTAAGTTATGGGTCACGAAATGGTGACCACGAAAGAACCATGAAGAATACCACGAAAAAACGCAACAAACGACTTGATCCCATCATCGCGGAATATCTTCGCCACCATCGCTCGGCCAACGCGCAGATAGCGGCTCTTGGGCAGCTCGATCATTCTTATGTTTCGGCTGTTATCGCGCGGAAAAAACCTCCGAGCAGAAAATTCCTATTGGCGCTCGACTGCTTCCTCGCTGGCCAGGAAGCCCGCCTTATGCGCGTCAAGCTGCACAGCGAGCATCCGGAGATCGAAGCGGCGGGGGCGGACTAACGATGAAGCTTCCCACGAAAGTCACGCTCATGGCAGACCGACCGGACGACTCGCGATACCAGATTCCAGACAGCGAGCCCTGCGACGAGCCGAAACTCACCACGACCGCTGCTACAAAACTTGGCGAGACAGCCGGGCGGCGATACAAGAAGATCGCCCAGGCCTGTGGCATGTCTGACGCGGAGCTTTACCGGCTGATCCTCAATCGGGCTTTCATCCTTTTTAAGCATTGGGATGAGCGGCTGAATCCCAAGTACTTCATCGACCAATTTGAAGTGCGGGATGAGCCTACTCTTTTTTTTGACGATGACCACGGGAAATTACGTTCGAAACGTTAGATCGGTTCTGCAAGCGGATTTGAGACTTCAGAAGTGAGGCACCTCGGGTAGCGACTATGGCGATTGAACGCGATGGCGTGTGGTGGTTGGAAGAAAGCGAAGTGGCGGAGCTGGAGCAGATATCCGGCCGCCACGTCCGCCGCCGCATGAACGCCTGGAATCCCAATGGCCCCGCCACTGACCATCAATTCCTGATCTGGAAGGACCGGAAAGAAATCCTGGGGGGGCAGGATGGAGAATCCCGAAACACAGCCAGGAGTGGCTGTGCTACCCAGTCAGGAGTGGCTGTGCTACATCGCCCCGGACGCGCCGGCCGATTGATCCTGGCTAACTCCCTGACCGATGTTCCTCCGACAAGCGCGCAAACGCGCTGGAAGCAGCGGGTCATGAAGGCAATCGTTGACGGCAAGTATGACGAATTGAAGGGCGCCAGCGTTGCCTCCCACCCCAGGGGTGATTCCGGATTACGAATTCCCCACGACAAGCAAAACGCGGGGCCCCCTGATTCCGGAACTGCCGCAAGTAAATCCCTGAACATTGCCGGGACTCAACCCCCGGCCCCCGTTCGCAACTCGCCCACAGGCAGGAGTGCCTGTGCTACCCCTGCTTCCAGCCCGCAACTTACTTTCCCGGAACTAGCGCCGAAGACCCCGGAAGAGGAAAAGAAAGAGAGCGCCATTGCCCTGGCGAAAGCCTCAATGCCTGCGCCGCAGGCGAAGGCGTGCATCGAGCGATTTAAGTGGATCGAGCCCCTGCAAAATCACGACTGGATGGCCCTCGGATGCAAGAGTTGGACCGCCGCCGTTCGGAAACGCGCGCGCGCGATGGGTGTCTCATACAACACCATGCTGCGGATGATCTACAAATATCGCGCGACGGAAGACATCGCAGCCTTGGCCAACGAGCGGCCCGGCCCCGAAAAGGGCACGGGAACTGTGCTCGATGCCGGAATGCGCACGCACCTAAAGCGCTGCTGGGAAGTCGAAAAATTGACGCGGGCGCAATGCTGCCGGTCGCTCGAAAGCTACCTGGCGGAAAAACAGCGGGGCAATGGCGCGCGGTGGATTTACGAGGTGCCCCACCGAACCACGATTGAACGTTACATCAATAAGGATTTGCAGGGCGGCCTTAACCCTATCCGCATGGGGGAGGAAGCGCTCCACGCGTACGCCGGACACATCGACCGCCGATTCACCGATCTGGCGGCGCTGGAGCGGGTTGAGAGCGACGAGTGCCGTCTGAACCTGTTCGGCTTCGATCCCCGCCGTCCCCTGGACAATGATGGCGATCCCCTCGCGCCGCGCTACTGGCTGCTGACGTTCTACGATTGCCGGTCGATCTACCCCACCTGTTGGAGCCTGGTGCACGGCTCGGAGTTCGAGCTGAAGCACGGTATTGCCGAGGAAGACGAGATCAATTTGTTTGATTACCTCATCCGCAATTACGGCAAGCCGGCTGGCATCCATTCCGACCGGGGCCGCTTCCGGGGAAAGCGTTTTGGCGGCCGTCCGCTCGCCGACAAAGAGATTGATGAGAATTTCCAGCACGCGGACGGCATCCTCGACGATCTCAACATCGCTCACAACACGCCACGCGTCCACAACCCCCGAGGCACCCGTTTGGAGCGGTTCCACCGCTGGGTCGCCGACTGGTTTCGCGGCAAGCCCGGCTGGATCGGCGCCAACCATAAAGAACGCAAGATGACAAATGGCGATGCTGACTTTGCCCAATACAAACTTTGGGTAAAGGGAAAGCTAGCTCCCGGCACTCCTCCTCCCCTTCTCACCTACGACCAGATCATGGCGAAAGTCAACGAGATGATGGAAGCGTGGCGAGATCATCTGTCCGAAGGCACGGACATGAACGGTCTATCGCCGCGCGCGGTCTTTAATCACGCCACACCCCAGGGCGGATTCGAGCGCATTTCAGAAGAGCGGTTGAACCTGGCCACAGCCGAGCGCTACCCCGACGAAGGGATCCTCGCCGGCGGCATCATTCAACTTCCCGATGGCAGCCGGTATTCGCACCCTCTACTCGTGCTTATTCCGAAGGGCGAGAAGCGCACCTGCATCCGCCTCCGGCACGATCACTCGTCCATCTCCGTCCTGCCGTCAAAAAATGGCGAAGAAACTATTGTTGCCCCCCGCCGTATCCGCGTGGGCGGCAACGACCCCGATGAACTCGCGCGGCAGACCGAGCAGCAGGCGCTGCTCGAAAAAACGATTGCCGGGTTCGGCTCCAAACCTCCCGCGGCTTTCCGCATTGAGATGACGGAGGACCCCAAAGAGCAGGTTACAGGTGACAGGTTACAGGTGACAGAGTCCGATCCCGTGCACCCGGAAGTTTCCAGCGTCGAGTGGCAGGCGGAGCGGATGCACATCCAGCCAGCTCCCGTGGCGATGGACCTGAAGGCGGAAACGATTACGGCTGAGGACTCCGTTCCCTCGCTCCATGAGCTGGAGGAATTTGACCCGACGATGGAGGAACTGTGAAGCGCTCCGGCTCGTCACTTGTCACTCGTCACTTGTCGCTGGCCAAGATCCGCGCCGCGCTGGCGCCAGCCACGCACAAGAACCTGGCGTCCTGGCGAGGGATGCGCGCGGCGATCCGGGAGCTGACCGGGCCGGAGCTGCTGGCGGCGCTCCAATTGGAAAAGTTAGGGAAGCGCCGCACTGAGCACCTGAAGCTGATCGATAACGAGATTCGCCGGCGTGCCGGCGATGCCACGCCCCGGAAGTTCCGGGTGGAAGTGAAATCCTAATAACCAAGGACTTATACCATGAAGGCCTATTTCCCATTACTACGAAGTGCCCAGGTGGTAGAGAAGGCGCTCGATCGGATTTGCGAGCGCGAAATCATCGGGGTGATTGTTGGCGACCCCGGATGCGGCAAGTCGGAGTCTTTGAAGCGCTGGCGGAGGACCCGCAACATTCCCCATATCTGGATTGAGGCGACACTCTGCGGCACGGTGCAGGCGACGATCGGGGCGCTGGCCGAGGGCGTCGGCGTGACCCGTGGAGCGATTGACAGCACAGCGGTGCGCATTGCCGAGCGCATGGCGGAAAAGCCCATAGCCGTCATGTTTGATGAATTTGATTACGTCTGCGCGGCCGCCATGAACAAACTGCGCGCAATATGGGACCGCACGCAAAGCCTGCGCGACACCGACGATGGCCGCGGGTTCGCCCTGGCGCTTCTCGGCACGGAGGCGCTGCGCACGCGGCTGACTCAGGACGAAGATCGTTGTGAGCAGGTGCTGCGGCGGATCGGCGAGTTTGACACCGTACCCAAGCTAAACAAGACGGAGCTTCTCGGAGTGCTGAAAGCCAAGTGGGGACTGAGCGCGCCCTCATTGTCTGACGATGCTGTTGATCCACTCCTTTCCTTGTGCCGGAGATCCATCGGGTGGCTCGACAAGATCGTGCCCCTAGCGCTCGACCTCGCGGCCAAGGACGGCAAGGTTGTCACTCCTAAAATTGTCCGCGCGACCAGCCGGTATCTGGTGGGTGTGGAAGAGTCGTAGGGCCGAGCAGCGCTCGGCCGGGCCGAAGGCTCTTCGGCCCTACATGAAACGAAAGAGGACTTATGAGATTGCTCATCATTGAAGACGATTCCAGTTTGGCTGAGGTCACTCGGAAACTGTTGTTGAATTTCGAGAGCGACATCCCTCCGATCGCGCGGCGGATCACGACGGTTGAAGTTGTCGCGGACCTGGAAACGGCTCTGGCGGTTCTTCCGGCGTTTGACGCCGTCCTTTGCGACGGGGAGTTCCTGGCGCGGCCGGGATCCACCGAGGTGGGGAAGTTTTGGGGCACGGTGGTCATGCTCGCTCGCAGACTCTGGGTTCCATGCATTATCTACTCCGGCAATGTCAACGTTACTGAGGATGCGGCCACTTGTGGCGTTGCGGCGCTAGAGAAATCCGCGAAAATCGAGGTTTTGCACGCGGTGATCATTGCCGTCCATGACTCGCTGGCGTCATTGCGGACCCGGTTTGGTAAGGCGGAGCCCACTGCCACGGCAGCGTGAGAAGGGCAGTGGGCAGTCCTCTTGAATCTTGCATTTTGAATTTTGAATCACCTTTGGCGGAATTGCCTATGACAAGCCAAAAACGATAAGAGCTGATACTTCGCTACTCCAAGCTGGTCTACAAGTACGCGCACGGAGTGTACCGCCGCGTCGGGCATCGGATGCGCGCCTTGGACGTGGACGATCTGATTCAAGCCGGATTTATCGGCGTGATGCACGCCATCGATCGCTGGGACTATCCCAGCGAGCCACCGCTGGCGAACATCATTTATTGGATTCGTGGCGAGATGGGGAACTTGTGGCACAAGGACGCGTGCGCGCGTTGGGCCGCTCCGGTTAAGCATGTCGAGCTGAGCGAGCCCGACCATCCGCTTTTCGATCCCTCGCAGGGATACCTGGCCAGGATTCTCCTCGACCAACTGATCAGAACATCCCAACTGACGCTGGCGCAACAGATCGTCATTTGCGCCATGCTCCAGGGCAAAGGCATAGACGTCATCGCGAGGGAGCGGAGAGCGCCACGCAGGTCAACCCACAAGGTCTACGCGGCCGCTGTACGGCGCATGCGGCGTTGTCTGGAATCTTGAATCTCGGTTGACTGGTGCTCTATGACTCAACATGAAGCCCGCGAAATCCTCGTTCCACCGTTGCGATTCGGCGATGCCAGGCAAATCGCCGCCGTCGAGCTCCTGGAACGCGTCGAGATCCTGCAAGACGCAATCCGGAGGCATGACGTCGTGATCTTCCGCTGCGGAGAATGCACTGGCGACGGATGGGACGATGTCACTTGCTGGTGCGTCGATGCCAACAGCCTTGCGGCAAAGCCTGATTGCCCGCACTGCCATGGGACCGGCATTACGCGCGCCGGCTGCGAACTCTGCAACGCTACCGGCTACGAGCTGGCGGAGTTTGACGATGGCACGTTTGAGGAAGATCCCTACGTAATCGTCGCGGCTGTTGCCGCTAACCACGAACAAGCTGAGGCAGTGATCCAAGGTGCATTCTGAGGAGGATTGTCATGGCTGATTTTGCTGAAGACCTGGAAATGCAAACGCGCGTGGATCTGGACGATGAGCTAACCGAACACCGCGCCGCCTACAACTTTGGCCGCAGCGTGCAGCGGGTCCAGGACCGCTCAAACCATCTACTGGGTTTCATGTTTTGCGCCTTCAGCGGCTTCTTAGTTGGCCTCCTGGCCGCCGCCGTAATGCACGCGATTTGGGGAAGCTAGCGCCAAACAGCATGCTGGGAAATTGTACATGGATAGGCAGGATTCACAGGATGCAGGAAAGGGTAAAGGCTATGGGGCTAATCCTCCAATTTGTTTGCGACAACCCGAAGTGCCGCGAGGTCAAGAAGACTGAGAACCATTGGTGGAAACTGAGGAGGTCACAAGATGGCTTCATCATTGTTATGCCTTTTAACCCCGAAGACCAGGTCAAAGATGACGAGGGAATCTTCTGCGGCGAACCATGCACGATCAAAGCCGTCTCGGAATGGATGGGCGGCAGGCATCTCACATTGACCAGTAGCCAGCATGGTGGTGAGAAGTGAGCAAGCAATCCGCACAAACTGCGACCGGCCACAACTGCAAACCCCACGAGGCGAGGGGGATTATTCGCCCTGGGACGCGGATGGTGGCCGGTGAGTGGTGGTGTGCCGACTGTTTCAACGGTAAAGGGATTGGCGGCAAGTTTGAGTATGGCAATCAGAAGGATATCGACCTTGCCGCGTATAAAGCCGACTTCGAGGCGGGCATGGAGCCCGCCGATCTCGCGGCGAAGCACGGGATCTCTGCGAAGTCGACTTGGTATTTTGGCGTCAAGTCCGGGGCGTCAAGCGCTTTGCGCCGTCGCCACACTCGCAAGGGACCGAAGCGACCTGAAGCCAGGCTGGCAGTGCTGAAGCAATTGAATGCTGAAGGATTGGTTGACCGGGCGATTGGCGAACAGTTGGGCGTCTGCGGAGAGACGGTGCGGCGACTCCGTCAAGAGGCAGGCCTTCCCGCCAACGACACTCGCGGTGGGGGGTGGAATTGGCAAGTGGCGCTGGCCAAGTGGGATGCCAATCGCAAGAGCGCGCAAGGCTGAAGGTTGAAGGGTAAAGGGTGAAGGATAAAATGAAATCCAAAATCCAAAATCCCCGCAACAAGCAAAGCGCGGGGCTCCCCAAATCGAAAATCGTTCCGGCCACGGATGGGTCTGCCATCAAATCGTTTGGGCCCGGCCCGCGATTCAATCTTGGCCCGAGCGACCCGCAGCTTGCCATCGCCAAGCTGATCCTGAATCACCACCAGGGGGCGGATGCCGCGATAACCATCAAGGGGATTGCGGAGGAACTGTGGCCAACGGAGTGGTGGTTCATCAAAAACGATTCCACCGGACACCCCACCTATCCTCTCAGGGCGAAGCGCCAGCGCGACATCAAGGGCTGGATATCGGATCTGGTAACCGTCAGTAAAGAGATGATTGTCAGCAATCGCGGGCACAAGACTCCTGGGTATTACGTCCCGGTCACGCAAGAGGAAATCGACGCGGCCGCTCTTACCTTCCTGAGACAGGCTTTAAAGATGATCCTCCGCGCCAATGCGCTGAAAAAGAGCGCGCGCTATCAGGAACTCGCTGGACAGCTCACCTTGCTGGTTGATGGCATGACGGGCAAGGAATCGGGAGATCGGGCCATCGGGTCATCGGGTCATTGAAAGGCAGCGTGATGGCGAACAGTTCACAACTCGGGGCGAAGGGCATGGAAGCAGTTGGGGCCATCGCGAATCGGGCCATCGATGAATCCAGCCATCGGGTCACGCTCCCCGCGCCCCGTGTGGCGAATCCTGTGCCCCCGCCTTGCTGGGAATGCGGTGGCACCGGGAAATGCCGTTGCTACGCTTGCCATGATCTGAATAGTGGCAATTGCCTGATCTGTAACCCCAGCAAAAAGATCGTGGCGTGGCGCGCGCTGCCGTCCTATCGCCATCGCATTGGACCAACACCACCCCCCGGTGATGGGGCGCACACGCCCATCATGCGCTACTTAACGTATCTTCCCGAGGCGAAATGAACCACAGAGACACAGAGGCACGAAGAAAGGTTGAAGGCTAAAGGATGAAGGCTAAAAACAAGACGGCGCAGGTTCACCCCTTAAACTTTACCCTTTATCCTTTCTCAGAGCCTCAGTGCCTCAGTGGTAGATCCGACTTCCGTCATGTTCCCGTGCGGGAGGAAATCTGGAGGGTGTACAACGAAGAGAACAACGACCTCCAATGCCCGTGGAGCGGCAAGCACGCGAAAATCCTTCAACGCGTCTTGGCGACGGCGATGAATTGGGAAGTCAAGCACTGGCACACCTGCATCTTGAACCGTTTTGCGTCTGAGGGCGTGAACGCGGCGGAAGACCCCGCCCAATGGCTTCCTCGCCTCGCCTCGTGGAGACGCCAGCCGCTTAACAGGTTTGGCAAAACCGACCATGTCCCGGAGATGTGCTGGATCAAGCGCGATCAGCTTTGCGAGCGGTATTGGCAGACGCATCCGGAAGAGGAGTCAGAAGCCAGGAGCCAGGAGTCAGAAGGAGGGCAGGAACATGAAGGTTGAGAATTTCACGTTTTGCAACTGCGGCGTGAGCATTAACATCCGCGCCGAGAATGGCGGCGAAGCGGCGTTGCTCTCGCACTTCCACGCGAAAGAGCATGTCGCCATTCTGTGCGGAGGCCCGTATGTCTCAGCGTCGAATCAGGGTGAGCCTTATGGTTTGCAGCTTTTTATCCGGGAGAAAACCGAATGCGAGTATCGCGGCGAGATCGAAGATGGGCTTGGCCGGAAGAAGAAGCTTGAACGGCGATCATCGCGCAGAGTCGCAGAGGCGCGGAGGAAGCAATGAGTAAGAAGGTGGCATTTACAGCTTGCGGCTTATCGCCCGATCCCAAGCCCGAGACGGTTGATGCCCTCGAGGAGGTTGCGAAGGCCGCAGTGCAATCACTCGATGGCTATACGCCAGCGCCGCCGATAGACCTTCCTCCGATCAAGCTAAAGCCGAGGTTCGACGCGGCGGCGAGGCAACCGAAGTCACATGGCATTGACGTCGACCTTTGCACCCTGGTGAAAGCGGACCTGGAGAGACGCATGCAAGTCGGGCAGCGGAAATATGGCGAGCGGCTGAAGCCCTTCAACGGCCGTGATGCGCTGCTCGATTTGTATCAGGAGATCCTAGATGCGGCCATGTACTGCCGCCAGATGATTTATGAGAGGGATGGACAATGAGCAATGCTGTTCAATCACCCGATCACCCGATCTCCCGATCACCAGATCGCATCGCCCACCCGGCCACGCGCAAGACGATTACCTGGCTCCAGCTCAACTGGAAAGGGGTGGAAGCCAAGCTGGGCGACGGCGGCGCCGATTCGAAATCTGCGCGGCTGGCGCACGCGGCAAGCATCCTCCAGCGGCCCGTCGCCACGTTCAACGATTTGTCGCAGGCCGAGGCTGACCGGCTTGTGCTGAGCTACAAACAGGAACTTGGCGAGGAGTTCAAGCCTGCGGGCTACCAGGGCGCGCGCCGATGGTCACGGCCGCGGCCGTCGAACATGGAGGTTGATGGATTAATCCTCGTCCGCATCGGTGAGATGTCGTCGGAACTGTGGGAGGGTGATTGGGGCGCGATGCTTGAGCGCCGCGTCTGTGAGCGCTTTGGTGTCGCTGATGCCAGGGCACTAACCCCCAGCCAGGCGCGCAGCATGGTTGAAGAGTTGCTCCAACGCATCTTTGTCCGCGACTGCCGCGCCAGTGGCTACACCGGGGAAATTCCACGGACGATGATCGAACGCGGCAAGGAATACCTGCGGGCAAAGTTCTTCATTCACATCGATAGACACGATTCACAGGATGAAGGCTGAAGGGTAAAGGGTGAAAGGAGCCACATGAGTATCGAAGAGAGAATTAAAAATATTATTTCGGCCAACAGCGCCGCCGCCATCAAGCTCGAAGTGATTGGACCCGCTACGCGCCTAGTGGAGGATCTCGAATTCGATTCCCTGGACCACTGCAACATGGTGGTGGATATCGAGGACGCCTTCGTGATCGAAATTCCTGATGCGGAGTTGGAGAAAGTGAGAACCGTTCAGGACGTCATTGACTGCGTGCGGCGAAACATGGCTGTGGATCCAGACAGTCAATAAAGGGGGAATTATGAAACGAGCGAGTAAGCAGTGGACGCGCGACGAACGGCAACGGCTAGCCCTGGGCCTCGCTGGACGAATAAAGTGCCAAGTCCAGAAGGCCGCGTATGGGGACAATGTCCGGATGGCGATTTACAAAATGGCTGACACGCAACTGATGCTTCTTACCCTAAAGGGCGTGGTTCTGGAAGCAAACCGGACGGAGATCGAAAAGGCTTGCGGCATCTGACAGTTGGCAAAAGGCTGAAGGGGAAAGGATAAAAATGGACCGGGAAATCGTTCAGCGAATCAAGAAACTGTTGGAACTGGCCAAGTCGCCTTGCAACGAGTACGAGGCAGCGCGGGCGGCGGAGAAGGCGAAGGAACTGCTCGAACGCTACAACCTCTCGCTGGGTGAAGTCGAGTTGGCGGCGGCGGAATCGGCGGAGACTCACTTCCTCTGCCCGCAACGCCCGCCGCGCTATCTCACCGTCTTGGTGCATGCCGTCGAGACACTTTTCGATTGCGAGAGCATTCTGATGCGCGAGGACCTGTTTGGACCGACGTGCATTGCGCTCTGTGGCGTACCGCAAAACGTGGAAGCGGCGGCACTGACACTGCATTACCTGCAAGACTCCATTAAAACTATTGCGCGCGGCCGTCAGGATTTGCTGACGATCAAGCGCAAGAACTCGCGGCGGATGAACCTAAAGCGGCGACTGTCGTACTACTACGGCGCGGCCTGCCAGATCCACGCGGCCGTTATTGCCGCGAAGATCAACGCCAAGGCAAATGCGGACGCCAACCGTCAGGCTATTGTGCTGGTGTCGAGAGCCATCGCCAAGCGCCACATGGCGGAAAAGCATCCGCATTCCAAAATGCGGAAGCTCCCTTCGCCCAGTTTGGACAGCCGCGCGTTTCTGTTAGGCCATATGGATGGCGCCAAGATTCAGCCGCATGGCGTGCATAGGAGTCTGCCCGCTGGTCCGGAGGCCGCGCAATGAGTGAATACATGACCAGGGCAGAGGCGCTGAAGTTGCTTCGCGAGCGGACCGGGCGCGCCTACACCATGGGGATTTTCTCCAAGCGGTTGCGACGGGATCGCGTGTGGGCTTGGACCAAGGAAATCTGGATAACAGATATTGAGAATTTCCTTCGGCATCGCGAAGAACGGATCGCTCGATCTGACGAGGAAGTTGGGCTGTCGCGCCTCTCGCGGATTTGCGAGGACCTTTGCGCCAGGGATACGACACTCAAAAATCTCGCCATGCTCCTAAAGAGCAGCCCTGAGGCAGTGAAGCATCTTAAATCCGCGCGTGGTGCCCTGGCCTGGGCAGTGATCGGATTACTTAATGCGCAGCGTGCGCTGCGTGAGGCCAAGGGGGCCTCCGTGGGTAGCACCGGCACTCCTGCCGGTGGATCGGGCGCGGTCACAGCCAGGAGTGGCTGTGCTACTCCTGCCGGTGAATGCGCGCCACAGCCAGGAGTGGCTGTGCTACCGGAGGCGCAATGATTTTGTGGAATGATCCACGGGACTGCGCGGCGAAAGGGAAGTGCATTAATGCCGTGGACGGGAAGCCAAAAGTCTTCACACCGAAACGCCGATGGCAAAAGTTTTGTGTGCCCAAGTGCGGGGACGCGTTTAATAGTTCCCGGCTCGTGCGTAGGAAGCCCGCTGCGTCGGCGAGGATCGATTCTGACGGGTGTAACACCCATTTGTCGACGCGACGACCGTCACACGCAATTTGCTGGCAGCGGGGGCGGGGATTCAAGGTTACAGGGGACAGGTTTCAGGGGACAGAAAAACAGGGAACAGGCCGCCCGGTGTTGCGGGTTTATGACAATGGCGTGGTGGCGGGGTTTCGGCTGGTAAAGAAGGTGTCGGGTGCCAGGTGTCAGGTGCCAGGGAAAATCGCGGAGGTGGCGGCGTGTTCGTGAAGACTGCTATTCGCTTCGTACGAACGGCTGGCCGCTTATCCTATGCGCGATTCCGTCAGGGCGTTCGCCGCGCAGAAGCTGAAGTGCTGATCTGGTTAATCACTAAGGCGAGCGACCGCCTCATGGCAATTGCGCGGAAGCACTTGGGGGTTCCAGCGTGAAAGTTAAGACACTCGCCTCGCTTCGCCGCGAGATTGATCATTTTATGCGCAGCCAGCCGCACGCCAAGGAATTCGGTCCGCTCGCCATGCAGGATCTGGCGAAGCAGGCGGTGAAGGCTCAGAAGCGTATTGAAAAGCTCGGATATAAATGGGATGCCGAGAGAGAGCTTTGGCGAGCACCCGTGTCCCGAGCCCCGAATCCCGTATCCCGGTAAAGTAGAGGATGCGCTCCATGGCCCACAAATCGCACAGTAAGGGAGCCTGTCCGAAGTGCGGCAAGCCCGCGCTGCTGGTCCTGAAAACGCGGCGGCGCAAGGGCGTCATCATCCGTTACCTCCGCTGCTTTAGCTGTGGCAAGCGCCTGCGCGAGGACGAATTTGTACTAGAACAATCGGCGCGCGTGGTATTGACAACGTGAGAAACCATGGTAAATGTGGGAGCGTTATGGAAGAGCGCGAATTAATCGAGGCGTTAAAAGAAGCCGACCTGAGCAAGAGCACCGCGCTGGTAATTAAGTACAACGTCGCGGCGTTCAATGGGGATGTAGACAAGGCGGCGAAGAAGTTGAACACCTCGCAGGCCACCATTTATCGATGGCTGGCAATGCTGAAGAAGGATGCCTGAAACGCAGAGACGCGAAGGCGCAGAGAAATGCACCTGATTAATATCTTAAACGCGACGAAGGCGGAGAACGCAAGCCGCAGGCCGATAAATAGCGGGCTGATTGTGGCCTCTGCGTCTCCGCGTCTCTGCGGTGAACGATTTTGCGGTAACCAACCCGCATCCCCCGCGATTGGTGGGGGACCTGGCCGGAGTCAACGGCTTCGGCCAAATGTTTCGTCCCGGTCCGATCAATCGGGACGAGAGTGCAGCGAGTGTGCACGCTGCCTGGGAGTCGGGGCGGACCTGGAACCGCCCCTTCCCCTTTAGAGACTAAATCAAATTGCCCTGCCGGAACTTCTCGGGACTGG
>Ga0181535_10004441_pt1 | contig 15592 bp, 12 predicted proteins | sample PEATcosm2014_Bin_44_FD_119774 | JGI IMG/M metagenome (GOLD analysis project Ga0181535, IMG submission 119774) | Peatland microbial communities from MTU Mesocosm Facility, Houghton, MI, USA - PEATcosm2014_Bin17_30_metaG | ecosystem: Environmental > Terrestrial > Soil > Wetlands > Peat | place... | reverse complement strand
TCGTTCGCCACTATAGCCCGATCGTGCAGCCTGCCGCTCGAGTGCGCTTCGCTATCAATAAACGACTGCACGCCCAGGCTCACCCGGTTCACGCCCGCTGCCACCAGCGCCGCAAGCGTATCGTCGGCAATCTGTCCCGGCGCGCACTCCACCGTGATTTCGGCATCCGGATCGAAATCGAACTCCGAACGCATCGCCCCAAAAAGCCGAGCCAGCAAATCCGGCGCCAACAGGCTGGGGGTTCCACCGCCCAGGAAAACCGTATCCACGCGGCGCGGCAACTCGACGCCGGTCTTCCCAGCCCACTCCCCCGCTGTCCGCAGATCCCCAATCACCCGCTCCACATACCGCGCGTGTTCGCTCGCCGGATAGACCCCGGAAGCAAAATTGCAATACGTACACTTTGACCGGCAAAAAGGAATCGAGACATAAAGTCCCAGCGCATTTTCCCGGTCAGCCTTCATGAAAAGATTGTTTCACGCTCGCCGGTTACGTGCCGCAGATCGATCTCCCCTCAACCTCCATGCAATCATTAAAAGAAGGAGACCCCTTTGAAAGCGTGGCCGGTGCTGGGCATTTCGATCATCGAAGTCATACTGCTGCTCGCCCACTGGTTCTTGTTTCATACCTGGATTGAATTCTGGCTCGCCCCAAGTTCAACAGTGGTGCTCGTACTCCGCATCGCGCTCTTCCTGCTCGGGTTCAGTTTCATCGCCGCAGCCCTTCTCAGCTTCAGATTTGAGAATCCCCTCGTCGTCCTCTTCTACAAATTCGCCGCGGTTTGGCTCGGATTCCTGAACTACCTCTTCCTGGCCGCATGCCTCAGCTGGCTTGTTTGGTATGCCTTGCTGCTTTCAAGACTGAGCACCAACCCCGCCGCCGCGCGGCCTGTGATTGCCATTGCGTTCTCGGCCCTCGCCGTACTCACAGGCGTCTACGGTCTCTTCAACGCCCGCCGGGTGCGCGTCCGTCGGATTGCTGTCTCGCTGCCCGGCCTGCCCCAGAGTTGGCGCGGCCGCCGCGCAGTGCTCATGAGCGACCTGCACCTGGGCAACATCAATGGAGCCGGCTTCACCCGGCGCATCGTGGCGCTCGTCGCCGGCCTGCAACCACACATCGTCTTCATCCCCGGCGATCTCTTCGACGGAACCCACGCCAATCTCGACAAGCTCGCCGCGCCCCTCAAAGATCTCGCGCCCCCTTTCGGCGTCTTCTTCTCCACCGGCAACCACGAGGAATTTGCCGGCAAGGAACACTATCTTGAGGCCGCCACCCGCGCCGGCATCCGCGTCCTTAACAATCAAAAAGTAACCTTGGACGGCCTCCACGTCATCGGTGTGCCCAATGGCGACTCGCACAACCCGATTCGGCTGCGCGCCACGCTCGAGGGCCTGCGCCTCAGCCCCGCCGAACCCAGCATCCTGCTCAACCACATCCCCAGCCGCCTCCCCATCGTAGAGAATGCAGGCATCAGCCTCCAGCTCTCCGGCCACACCCATGTTGGGCAGCTCTTCCCTTTTACCTGGTTCACCCGCCGCGTCTTCGGCAAGTTCACCTATGGCCTGCAGCGTTTCGGCGCGCTCCAGGTCTACACGTCGAGCGGCGCCGGCACCTGGGGCCCGCCCATGCGCGTCGGAACCGCCCCTGAGATTGTGTTACTTGAGTTCGAGTAGGCCCATTCCATGCTAGAATGTAGGTACGTTGCTACATGGAGGTGGTCCCGTGGCAATCACTACCTTATCCAGCCGCGAATTCAATCAAGACGCAAGCCGCGCCAAAAAGGCGGCCAGCAGGGGTCCGGTAATTATTACCGACCGCGGAAGGCCTGCGCACGTTCTCCTGTCCATTGACGAGTACCGTAAGCTCAGCGGGGCACGGGAGAACATCCTTGACCAGTTGGCTATGCCGGAGGCCGCCGCAATCGAATTCGACCCGCCACGCCTGGGCAACAAACTCTTCCGTCCCGCCGATCTATCATGATGTACTTGCTCGATACAAACGTCCTCTCCGAGTCGCGCAAGGCTTCCCGGAAGCGCACCGGTGCCGCAAAATTGGACCCGAATGTCCAAAAGTGGTTTGCTTCGGTCGATGCCTCCGGTCTTTATCTTTCCGCAATCAGCATCCTCGAACTTGAGATCGGCTGTCTCCTCGTCGAGCGCCGGGATGCGGCCCAAGGCTCTGTTCTGCGCAGATGGTTGCGCGATCGAGTACTGCCCGCTTTCGCCGACCGCATTCTGCCGGTGGATGTGGCCGTAGCGCAACGGTGCGCAGCTTTGCATGTACCCAACCCACTGGAAGACCGGGACTCGCTCATTGCGGCCACCGCCCTGGTGCATGGAATGACAGTGGTCACGCGCAACACCGCTCACTTCCAGCGCACCGGCGTCGCGCTATTGAACCCTTGGCAATTGTGAGCGTGTACCCGAAGGTTCCGCTGATTTAGACTTGCATTCTCCCATCGAAAGAGGATGAACCATGCACCTGTCCGGCAAACGCTCTCTCGGCTTTAGCTTTCTCGCAATCATCCTATCGGCCGCCATGCTGCCTATCGCAGCGCAGCAAGCTGCCCCAGCCGCGCAGAAAGCCCCCGACCTGAACTTCCCCACCGTACTCTACGGCGCTGCCTACTACAACGAGTACATGCCCGGCGACCAGGCAGCTCGCCTCGACAAAGATGTTGCCCTCATGAAGGCCGCGGGCCTCAATGTGGTTCGCATGGGCGAGTCCACGTGGAGCCTCTGGGAACCTGAAGACGGCCAATTCGACTACGCGTGGATGGACCGCATCGTCGACGCCATGGGCAAGGCCGGAATCAAGGTGATCCTCGGCACGCCTACCTACTCCATTCCCGCATGGATGGCGCACCAGCATCCCGAGATCCTCGCCCGCTATGCTGGAGACCGCGAAAACTCCTACGGCATGCGCCAGAACATGGACACCGATTCGCCCGCCTACCGCTTCTACGCCGAGCGACTCATCCGCCACATCGTCGCCCACTACAAAGACAACCCCAACGTCATTGGCTGGCAAATCGACAATGAAACCTCCAGCTACGAAGCGGCGAATCCAGACGTCTTCATCGGCTTCCAACACTATCTCGAGAAAAAATTCGTTACCCCCGAAGCACTCAGCAAGGCCTGGTTCCTCAACTACTGGGGCCAGAATCTGCACACCTGGGAAGACCTGCCCACCCGCGACGGCGCCCAAAGCACCGGCTACAAGCTTGAATGGACCCGCTGGAGCCAGATGCGCGTTACTGACTTTCTCCGCTGGCAAGCGGCCCTCGTGCGCGAGTGCGCAGCCTCCAGCCAGTTCGTCACCACTGACTACGGCGGCATGATGCACCACGACGTCAACGAAGAAGCCATCGCCTCCTTCCTCGACATTCCCGCCGACAATATCTACCACGGAACGCAGGATCACTTCGACGGCACGCAGCAATCGATTCAGGCAGATTTCACTCGCTCGCTCAAGCACTCCAACTTCCTTGTCACCGAAACCAACGCGCAAACCACCGACTGGAGTTCCGCTGCTCAGTTCCCGCCCTACGACGGACAGATGCGCGAGGACGTGTACACTCACTTGGCGAACGGCGCCAACATGGTGGAGTACTGGCACTGGGCCTCGATCGCCGCTAATCAGGAAACCTATTGGAAGGGTGTCCTGTCCCATGATCTCGAACCCAATCGCGCCTATGCCGAAGTCAGCCGCACAGCTCACGAACTTCAAAAGATCGGGCCGCACCTCGTCGGCCTGCAAATTCACAACCAGGTGGCCATCTTGTGGAGTCGCGACTCCGCCAACGCCATCGGCTTCATGCCCTATGCCCGGAACCAATCCGCAGACGGCGCCCCCGCCAATTACGACGCCCTCGTGAAGCAAATTCACAATTCGCTCTACGATCTCAACGTCGGTTCCGACTTCGTGTTTCCTGAGACCGCCGATTTCTCGCAATACAGATTGCTGATTGTCCCCGCGCTCTACATCGCAGACGATGCCCTGCTCCAGAAAATCTCCGACTATGTTAAAAACGGCGGTCACGTGGTCATGACTTTCAAGAGCGGATTCGCGAATGAGAACTCCGCCGTCCGCTGGGTACGCGCGCCCGGCCCCTTGCGTGAAGCTGCCGGTTTCAGCTACCAGGAGTTTTCAAATCTCGAGAAGCCGCTCGCGCTCAAAGACGATCCGTTTCACGTGGGCGAAGCGAATACGGTCAGCTATTGGGCCGAGTTCCTCATGCCCGAACACGCCAAAGTAATTGCAACCTACGACCACCCCTTCTTTGGAAAGTGGCCGGCCATCACCGAAAACGACTTCGGAGCCGGAACACTGATCTACGAAGGAACCTCCCTCTCCGACGCGCTTCAAACCGCAGTGTTGAAGGGCGAATTGGAAAAGCTCGAGCTCGATGGACCCGACCAGCAACTGCCCGCCGCCGTCCACGTGCAGCACGGCATCAACCGTCTCGGCAAGCGGCTGCACTACTACTTCAACTACTCCGCGGCGGAGGTAAAGTTGAACTACTCTTTTGCTGCTGGAACCAATCTCCTCGACGGAAAGTCCGTAACCAAAACATCTCAATTAACACTCGCGCCATGGGATTTGGCTATCATAGAAGAACAATAAGGAGAAAATATTTTGGCCGAACAAACTCCCCCGCCTCCCTCTGGCGACGCCGCCGTCGTCCGCACTCGTCTCTCCGGCTTCGATCTGCTTTTGAATCCGCGCCTCAATAAAGGAACCGCATTTACTGAGCAAGAGCGCGACGCATTCGGTCTCCACGGCTTGTTGCCCCCGCATGTCGGCAGCCTTGAAGATCAGCGCGAGCGTCGCAAGTTCGCCCTCGACCACCGCAATACCGCCTTCAGCAAATACCGCCTGATGCGCGACCTTCAAGATAACAACGAGACGCTCTTCTACTCCTTCATCGCCCACAACGTTGAAGAATTGCTACCCATCGTCTACACCCCCGCGGTTGGCGAGGGCTGCCAGCGTTTCTCTGAGATCTGGCGCAAACCCCGCGGCATGTTCCTCAGCTACAACAACAAAAATCGCATCCAACAGATCATCGGCAACAAGCGCTACGACAACGTGCGCTGCATCGTTGTCAGCGATGGCGAGCGCATTCTCGGCCTTGGCGACCAGGGCGCCGGCGGCATGGGCATTCCCATCGGCAAAATGGCGCTATACACTGCGCTCGCCGGCATCCCGCCAGAGCATTGCCTGCCCATCCTGCTCGACGTCGGCACCGACAATGAAACTCTGCTCAACGACCCCATCTACATCGGCTGGCGTCACAAGCGCATCCGCGGGCAAGAGTACGACGACTTCGTCGAGGCATTTGTCTCCGCCGTCGAGAAGCGCTGGCCCCACATCCTGCTCCAATGGGAAGACTTCGCCGGCGTCAACGCAGCGCGCCTGCTCGAGCGCTATCGCAACCGACTCTGCACCTTCAACGACGACATCCAGGGAACCGCCGCCATCACCACCGCAACCCTGCTCGCCGCCGTCCACTCAACCGGCGTTCCCTTGAGCCAACAGACCATCGCCATGTTCGGCTCCGGCGCCGCCGGCATCGGCATCATCAACCTCCTCATCTCCGCAATGAAAGACGAAGGCCTCACTGAAGTGCAGGCGCGCCAGCGCATCTACGCCTTCAATCGGTACGGTCTCCTCATCGAAGGCTGCCAGGGAATTCGCCCCGGGCAGGAGCCGCTGCTGCGCAAACGCGAAGAAGTTGCCCATTGGAAGCTCTCCGGCACAAGCGCCATCTCGCTCCTCGATGTCGTGCGCAATGCAAAGCTCACTGTCCTGGCCGGCGTCTCCGCGCAGGCCGGCGCATTCACTGAAGAAATCGTCCGCGAAATGGCCAGCCACATCGACAGGCCAGTCATCTTTCCGCTCTCCAATCCCACCTCAGTTTCTGAAGCTGCGCCCGCCGATCTGCTCCGCTGGACCGACGGTCGCGCCCTCGTCGGAACCGGCAGCCCCTTTGCCCCCGTCGAAGTTAACGGCAAAATGATTCGCATTGCGCAGATCAATAACTCGTATATCTTTCCCGGCCTCGCTCTCGGTATTCTCGTCTCCAAAGCCAATCGCGTAACTGACGGCATGATCATGGCCGCGGCCCGGACCCTGGCATCTCTCTCCCCTGCGCGCTCGGATAAGAACGCCGCCCTGCTGCCGCCCATCGCCGACTCCCGCAAAGTTGGACTGATCGTCGGCAAGGCCGTCGCGCTGCAGGCTGTTGCAGAGGGAGTCGCCGATGCGGAAGACGCTTCCAGCCTTGAACAACGCCTCCGCGACTACGTGTGGGAACCCGTCTACCTCCCTTACGAACGCATCGACTGACCCCTCGTCTCCTCCGGGAAATTCTCTTGACAATCGCTGGATTGCCTACTAGAAATCAGTTCTCGGCGAGCATCACCGCTCGCTAAAAGGCGACCACAAATCGCGAGGAGCCATGCCGTCCATGCCCGTCGATCCACACACTCGTCCCTCTGAAGTCTGGCCTGCTCTTCCCTATGGCGAATGGAGCGCCACCTGCACCACTCTTCAGCTCTGGATGCAGATCGTCGGCAAGATCCGGCTCGCCCTCATGCCGCCCATCAACCATTGCTGGGGCGTTACGTTCTACCCCACCGTCCGCGGCGTCACCACCTCGCCCATGCCCTACGGCCATCGCACTCTCCAGATCGACTTCGATTTTGTCGATCACTCGCTCGTAATCGAAATCTCCATGGGCGGTCGCAAAACCATCCCTCTCCAGCCCATGACCGTCGCCGCGTTCTACCGGCAAGTGATGTCGGCTCTTGAGAGCCTCGGAGCACCTGTCCACATCTGGCCCGTACCCGTCGAGATTGCCAATCCCATCCCCTTCGAGCAGGACGATGTGCATAAGGATTACGACCCGGAATACGCGCAGCGCTTCTGGCGCATCCTGCTCCAAACCTCCCGCGCCTTCACCGTTTTTCGCTCCCGCTTCCGGGGCAAGGTCAGTCCCGTCCATCTCTTCTGGGGAGCGCTCGACCTGGCCTGCACCCGGTTCTCCGGCCGCACCGCGCCCGAGCACGCCAGCATGCCCGGCCTCGCCGATCGAGTCACCCGCGACGCCTATTCCCACGAAGTCTCGAGTTGCGGATTCTGGCCCGGCATGAGCGGCCCCCCGGGAGGGCCGAGTATCGAGCCGCTCTTTTATAGCTATGCCTACCCCGAGCCCCCCGGCTACCGGGAGTATTCCATCGCCCCCGCCGCAGCCCGCTTCGACCCAAACTTCGGCGAATTCGTGCTGCCCTATGAAGCCATGCGCCAATCGCCCGACCCCGACGCCGCCCTGCTTGAGTTTTTGCAAACCACCTATGACGCCGCCGCTAACTCCGCCCACTGGGACCGCGCCGCGCTTGATTGCCCCTGGCCCGACCCTCAGAAATCCTTAAAAACTAGATAAGCCGCCACCAGACTCGGGGCTCAAACTCCGAAACATGGTAGTATTTGTTACTACTGAGGTATGTTTTATGCCCACCATCGAAAAGCTAAGCATCGCACTTCCTGCTGAAATGGCAGCACTTGTGCGTCGAGCCGTCGACGTCGGAGAGTACTCCTCCAACAGCGAAGTCATCCGCGACGCTCTGCGCGACTGGACCCACAAGCGGAACCTGCGGGAGCAAGGCCTGTCCAATCTCCGCAAGGCTTGGCATGAGGCAGTCGCCGATGATTCCGAAGGGCTCGATCCGGACCCGGTGTTCGACCGCCTGGAAAGCAAGTACGACGGCCTCGCCAAGGCAAAAGGGCGATAGTGCGGCTTCGCTTATCCCCTTTAGTACCGGGCGACCTCGAGGAGATTGCGGAATACATCGCACAAGATAGCCCGCGCCACGCAGCGCATACGATCCGTTTGCTTCGCTCTCGAATCAAAGAAATCGCCAAACAGCCGGAGATTTATCGGCTCCGGCCTGAAATTGCCCCCGATGCGCGACTGGCCACCGTGGGTAATTACGTAATCCTCTTTCGCATCCGCCAAACTACAGTCCGCATCGAGCGAGTCATTCATGGAAGCCGCGATCTATTTCCGCTGTTCGAAGAAACCGACGTTTAGAGTCACCCCGCTTCTGAAACTACTCCCCGTCCGTCGGCACCTGTTCCAGCAGCCGCTTCCACGTCTTCTGATTCTTCCGGAACCCCTTCCTCAAGTCCTCCAAAATCCGTTCAAAATCCGCGTTGGTGCGCAGGTTGTTCCACGCCGGATTCTTCTGGAACCAAGGATAATTCTCGTTCCCCAGATAAATCGCGCGCCGCAGCCAGTGCAACGCTTCGCTTGAGTCGCCTTCAACCGCGAAATAAGTCGCCAGCCGGTAAGCCATCTCGCTGTCGGCCTCCGCGCCAGCCATCGTGTCGTCCATCAGCAGCGCCGCAGCCCGCTCACGCGCCCCTGCCTGCACATAGCAGAGCGCCAGCGTCGGCACCGCAATCCGCAGCGAATCGTCGTCGCGAATCACGCCCTCAAGAATCTCGATCGCCGCATCCAGATGCCCCAGCCGCATCTCCTGGTACCCGGCCGAAGTACGCAGCAGCGGATGCCGCGGCTCAAGAGCCAAACCCTTCTCCAACTCGTCGCCGGCAAGCTCGATCTGGTTTTGATAGTGATAAACGCGGGCGCGGTGGTTATAAAGAATCGGCGCGTTCGCCGGGTTCAGTTTCAGCGCCCGGCTGAAGTGCGCCAGCGCCTCCTCATACATGCCATCGCCGCGCAGCGCAATCCCGGCCACCATGTGCACGTTCCAGTCGTTCGCCGCTCCCGATAGCAAGTTGGCAATGCCGTGCCGCGCCGACTCCTTTTCGCCGCGCGAAAGCAACATGTAAATGCGGTAAAGATTCGCCTCGGTCGAAGCCGGATCGAGCTTCAGCGCCTCATCGAACGCACGCCGCGCCCGCATCACATGAATCTGTCCGCCGAACCCGTGGCGCGCATACTGCAGTTCGGCAATGCCCAGGCCGGTCCATGCAGGCGCGAAGCGTGCAACGCCAAGCGTCACGTTTTTGAGCAGCGCGTGCGCGCGATCCAGATCGCCGCGCGAGCCGGTACGCACCATAAATGAACTCAGCAGCGCGCGCCCCTGCAGATACTTCTCGCTCAACACACCCGTAAGCGAATCCTCACTGGCTGAAGCGCGAAGCGGCGTCCGCACCGCATCGGTCTGCGCAATCTCAATCCGGTCGGAGCCCGAGAGCCCATGCAGCGCCGCAAACACCTCATTCGAAATCTCCGTCTGAACCGCAATCAGATCCAGCGATGCCACCCGGATTGCTCCGCCCGACCGCAAGCTCTGCGAAGCCACGTCAAGGAGCTGCCAATTCAAATCGAATCCAGCCTGCGAACGCAGAAAATTACCGGCCAGCACAAACGACGTCAAAAGTTTTTGTCCAACGGCAAGCGGGTCCATCTGCGCGATGGGCAACTGCATGAGCGCACTCGACGGGCGAACCACAAGTGCCGGTATCCGCGCCAGCCGCGCGGCAATCGCATCGGCCAGCGCGAATCCGTAGAGCGGCGCCACCTCAGTCGCGCCCAAATTCGCAAACGGCAAGACCACCAGCGAATTCTGAGTTGCCCGCTCCCCCGCCGACTCCCGAAACCGCTCCGCCAGCATCGACAGAAATCCAGTAGCCCGCTTCTCCGCTTCCACGCTGGTCGTCGGCAAGTTAGCCGCTGCCTCGCCGGGAATCACGCCGGTCTCAATCTGCAGAGCTTTCATGATCGTCTTCAGCGCCTCACGCACATCGGCCGCAGAGGCATACCGCGCGCCTGGATTCTTCTCAAGGCACGCCGCAATCACGCTCTTCACCTCCGCAGCAATCTCCGGCACAATCTCGCTCAGATCCGTGGGCTCCTGGAACTGAATCGACCGAATCGCCTGAAAGTCCTCGTCGTCCGGACGAGCGAACGGATGTCTGCCGCTCGCCAGCTCATAAAGAATCACCCCGAGCGCCCACACGTCCGACTGCACGCTCGACTGACCGGTCACAAATTGCTCCGGCGCCATGTACCGAATCGTCCCGCCGCGCGCCGTATACGTCGCCGCCACGGAGGCGTCTCTCCCCAGCACAGGCTTCGAGGGGTCAAAACTTGCGTCCTCGGGTCGCAGCCGCCGGGCCAGGCCGAAGTCCAGAATCTTCACCAGGCCGCCGTCGGTCAGCATCACGTTCTGCGGCTTCAGGTCGCGATGAAAGATGCCCAGCGCGTGCGCGGCCTGCAGCCCATCGGCAATCTGGATGCCGACCGAGAGCAGCAGTTGCAGACTCGCCGGTCCGCGGGCAGTCAGTTGGTCCAGCGACTGGCCCGGCACATACTGCATGGCAATGTAGCCTTCGTCTCCGCTCTCGCCCACCTCGTAAATGCCGCATACATTGGCATGCTCAATGGCCGAGGCCAGCCGCGCCTCGCGCAACACAGTCGTCCGCATCTGCTCCACGGTGAGCGGTCCGGCGCGCAGGATCTTGAGCACCACAGGGCGTTGAAGCTGCGTATCGTTGGCCAGGTACACAACGCCACTGCCTCCGGCGCCAAGGCGGCGAGTTATCTCATATTGTTCTATTGTCTTGCGCGCCATAGTTACTGCAAGTCTACTGGGTTAGCCGTTAGGAACGTGTAAAGCCTTGGGAATGCGCACCTCAAGCTCATCAATCCAAAGGGCAGCATGGCGCGGCAACCGGCCGGCCCCGGTGCCCTTGGAGATGCCGCGCCACAAAAAGCGAGGATGCTAAACCAAGTAAATCTGATAACTTCGTATTGAACATGAACGGCTTCCTCAGATCGGCGGGATTCAATTTCCGCGACAACGGAACGGCAAAAAGGTTCGGCGAAATGCCCATCGGGCGTTTGCCGGCTCGCTTCGCTCTCGTTGCGTCGATCTCACTGGCGGCGGCCGCAATGCTTCATGCCCAAAAGGCTGCACCCAAAGCGCCCCATCGCGACTCCCAGCAGCCCGGCTCCGGCGCACAGGTCCATACGGGAACCGGCACAGGCGTTGACACCGACACCCGGCTCTTGAACATGCTCGCCGACCACGAGTTCACGCGCCTCGAAGGAGAGCTCGACGATCTGCCTCCGTGGCAGGCGCAGTTCTATCGCGGCATCCTCGCCAACCGCAACAACGATCTCGCAAAGTCGGTCGCCTTGCTTGAACCCGTCGTCGATCAGGTGTCGGCAGGCGCAAACCCCAGGCGCGAAAGAGTGCTGCGCAAGTCTCTGGCCGAGGACTACCTCCGCCAGGGCGACTGGCCCAAAGCGGCCGAGGCCTACGCCACGCTCGAAGCACGGCTCGGGACCACGATGAGCAGCGACGAGCAGGATGAGCTCGAAATGGCCGTCAAGATGACGCCGCTGGCCAAAGATCATCCGACAATGACGGTCGATCCTTGCGCCCCGTTCATCGTCTCAATCGCCAAAAACCCGCTCGGCCTCACCGATGTTCCCGTGTTTGTCGACGCGCATTCGCAAACATGGATGCTCGACCCCACCTTGCCGTTCAACTTAATCTCGCGCTCGCATGCAAGAGAAGCCGGGCTCAAAGTCTCAGAAGAATCTGTAACCATTCATACGCTCCGGGGCCGCGAGATCAAGGTGCATGCGACAGTGGTTCCGCGTTTCACCGTCGGTGGCCAAATCACGCTCCACAACATGACCGCCTTTGTCTACGAAGACAAGGATTACTACTTTCCTGAAACCCACTACCAGGTTGAAGGAGAATTGGGCTACCCCGTCATGGAGGCGATGGGCAGCGTAACGGTCTCCGATAGCAACAGGCTCTACGTCGATCCAGGCGAGCAGGTCAGTGCTGTCGAGAAGACTGACCGCGCCAATGGCGGCGTGCGTTTCTTCCTCGATGGAGACCAGGTGATCCTGGCCCTCGGTGGTTCAAGCGAATTCGGCCCCGGCAGGGGCAATGAGCGCATGTTCGCCATCGACGCCGGCGGCCAGCAGACTTATCTTACGTCCCGCTTCTACGACGAGCACACCAGCGATTTCAACGGTCAACAGCTGGAATTGTTCAAGCTCAAAGGGCTACCGAATATGGCGCCAGTCCCGTCCTACACGGTTGAAACACTGCCGCTTGCCGTGGGAAAAACCACCGTCCAGTTTCACTTCATGCCCGTGCTCACGCAGCCGATCGGCGCGGCCGCGCTCGACGATGTCTATGGAGTGCTGGGCGTGGATGCGCTCGATCAGCTTGGCAGCTATACCTTCGACTACAGGACCATGCAGTTCAGCATCCGGCTCAGCGAAGCCCGGGATTGATCGCTCGCTTCTATTCAGGCTCATCAAGCCTCAGGCGAAAAAAAACCCAAGTAGAATAGCCGCCAGCACGATCGCGCCGGCCATGGCTTCGGGCCCCTTCCACCACGCGCCAATAGCGGGCCTCGGCGTCAGCCAGTACACCATGCCTTTCAGTTGCTCCGCGGGCCTGGCCTCCGTGCACGCACTCACCACCGACGCAACGATCAGGTTCACTGTGAAGCCGATCGTCGCCGTCCAAAAACACTCTGCAATGAACCCCGGATAGCGATGCGCGATCGCAATCCATCCGCCTTGCACGCCGGCGCGCGCATCCACGGGAAGGGTCAACCCATAATGCAACACCGCTGCCGCCGTCCCTGCCGCAAGACCGGCAAACGCGCCGTGGCCCGTTGCTCGCCGTGAAAACATGCCCATCAGAAATGTCGCAAGCTGCGGGGCAATCACAAGGGCGAAGACCAGAAGCAGCGCGCCAAGAGTATCGCTGAAGGCTCCAGTATCGACGAAGCCTCCAACGCCGCTGAAGCCCAAAACCGTGTAGGCAACCCCGGCCACAATCAGCATGCCGCCCAATGCCGCCCAGCGGCCAACCGCCGGCGAACGGCTGTCGCTCGCATTCTTCCCAAGGCACGTCTCATAGATATCGACTGTAAACACGGCATTGAACGCCGTAAGGCTCGCCGCCAGTCCGCTCATCAGGCTGGCCAGCAGTGCCGCCAATCCCAGGCCCAGCAATCCCGTAGGCAAAAAGTGAACCAGCATCTCCGGCGTCGCCCGATCGTAGTTCAGTTGCGTATGCCCCGCGGAATCGAGCAGCGGCTTTCCCGTCGCTGCGTCCACGCGCGCTGGAACCAACCCCCGCCCTTGCGCTTCATCCGGAGGAACCACAGTAATTTCGTGATAGATGGCTCCGTTTTCATCGCGCACCACCGTCGTCGAGTGCGGCGTCGGCAGGCCAATCGCAATCGCTCCCGGAAGAATCAGCAGGAACGGAATCAAGAGTCTCAAAGCAGCAGCCAACAGCGGAACCCGTCGCGCGGATTCCATGTTTTTTGCCGCCATCGCCATCTGCAAAATGCGAAAATCCGTGCACCATCGGCCCGCGCCAAAAAACAGTCCAAGCAGCACCCACAGGAACACAGAAGAAACAGCGCCGGGATGGGTTGCCGAGTAGGGAGAAGCCGCGGGGAGTGCGGCTTTCACTCCGCTCCATCCGCCAACATTCTTCAAGCCCATCATCGCCACGGGCACAAAGCCGGCAACGATCAGCAGAAACTGCAAGACCTGGCCAATCATTGCCCCGGCCAAACCGGCCAGCAAGACATAAACAAGCACCACGGCCGCGGAAAGCGAAACACAAAAAGTGAAGATGCCCTCATGCGGCCAGCCATTCACATAAAAAAGCGGATCGAAGATTTTGAGCCACTGCATCAGCCGCGCCATCAGGTAGAGTGAAACCCCGGCACTCCCAAGCGTCATCACCGCAAACGTGCACGCGTTCAGCAGGCGCGTCTTCCGGTCGAAGCGCCGTCCAAGGTACTCGGGCATTGTGCGGGCTCCGGAGCCGTAGTAGAGAGGCATCATGGCTACGCCTGCGAAGAGCAGCGCCGGAATTGCGCCAAACCAAAACAGCATTGCAGCCCCGAAGCCATACCGCGCTCCGGCCGTGCCCATTGCGATCAACTCCTGAAAACCCATGCTTGCCGCCACAAAGGCCAGCGCACAGACCCACGTGGGCAGCGCGCGGCCGGCTTCAAGAAAATCCTTGCTGGTCTTCGTGTTCGCGCGAAGCAAAAACCCGACGGAAAGCACACCGAACAGAGAGAGCAGTACGATCAGCCAGTCTGTTGAATTGAGGTTCGCCAACAACCGCTCCTTTAAATAACTAGATCCCTCAGACCAATGTACGCAGGCTCACGGACCCCCGTCCACGAGGATTGGTTCAAAGGTCCCGCTCAGAAAAGTACGGGCTCCCGGCACAAACCAGGAGCCCTCGTACCCTGCGCCGAATCGCGCCTACGCTTTTGCCGTGCGGGTAGGCTTATACCCCGACAACCCGTAGTAAGCCACGTAGAGGTAACCGATGATCGGAATAACGAAGGCATATTGAATCCCGACGCGATCGGCGAGCCAGCCAAAGAGCAGCGGGATGGCGGCGCCGCCGACGTTGCCAATGGTAATAACGCCGGAGCCTTCGCTGGTCATGGGACCAAGTTCGGCGATGCCGAGGGCAAAGATATTGGGGTACATGACGGAGTTGGCGATGCCGCAGAGCACCAGGCTCCAGATGGCAACCTGCCCCGTCGTAAACATGGAGACCAGCAGCAGGACCACGCCGAGGAAGCCCAGGACGACGAGCAGCTTTTCCGCTTTGATCCACTTCATGATGAAGCTGCCCAGGAAGCGGCCCGCCATCATGCTGAGGTAGTAGAGCGAGAGCATCAGGCCCGCGGTCTCAACACTGCCGATTCCCTGCGCCTGGCAGAACTTGATGGTGATGGCGGCCAATGCAATCTCAAGGCCTACATAAAAGAAGATGCCGATCATGCCCAGCACCGTGTGTGAGTAGGTCCAGATGCTGCGTCCCGAGACCAGGTCGCCTGGACGGAAGTCGCGCGTCTGCGTAATGGCAGGCAGGTGCATGAACATGACGGCCAGGCCCAGCAGCAGCAGCGCGCCGGCAATGGCCAGGTAGGGCATCACAAGCATGTGCGCAGCGCTGGTTTCCGTCGAGACCTTTGCAGTGTCAGACAGAATGAAGTGGGCCGCGACCCACGGAGCAACCAGCGAACCAAGAGAATTGAACGCCTGCGCGAGCGTGAGGCGCGCAGGCGCGCTGTGCTCAGGTCCCAGAATCGACACATATGGATTCGCAGAGGTCTGCAGCGCGCACACGCCCGCCGCCAGCACAAAAATCGCCGCCAGCGTCATGGGAAAGCTGACCATATTGGCGGCTGGAACAAAGAGCAACGCGCCGCAAACCATCGTCAGCAGCGAGATGACCATGGTGCGCTTGTAACCCACCGCTTCAATCAGTTTTGCGGAAGGAACCGAGAAAACCAGGTACGCAAAGAACCAGGCCGCGGTAGCCAGCATCGCCGGACCGTGAGTCAGTTTGAACGTGTCCTCAAGCTTGGCCACCAGCGTGTTATTCAGGCTGGTCAGGAATCCAAAGATGCCGAACAGGATGGTGACCGTGATGAAGGGCCCAAGGTAGCTGGGCGCGCTTGCTGCGGCCGGTGGAGTTGATCGTGTTGCCATGAGAGTTCTTCCTCCGCTTCCTTCAAAAGAGATTGCCCG
>Ga0181535_10004436_pt1 | contig 15612 bp, 15 predicted proteins | sample PEATcosm2014_Bin_44_FD_119774 | JGI IMG/M metagenome (GOLD analysis project Ga0181535, IMG submission 119774) | Peatland microbial communities from MTU Mesocosm Facility, Houghton, MI, USA - PEATcosm2014_Bin17_30_metaG | ecosystem: Environmental > Terrestrial > Soil > Wetlands > Peat | place... | reverse complement strand
GTGAGCCTTCAGGTAGTCGGTTCGCTTGCGCTCGCTCTCGCTCACTATCGCGCTCACCGTGGCGATGTCGGCCCCGAAGGAGAGTGCGCTGGCGTCGAGTTTGCCGACGACCTCTTCGATGAGGTTTTCGCAGAGCTCGGCGACGGCGACCACGAAGGCGGGATCGCCGGCTCCGGTCTCGCGGGCTTCCTCGAGGGAAATACCGACATGCTGGAGCGATTGCCGGACGATATCCTGGAGCTAAACCTCGCCCATAACGCGAAGTACGGGATCGCGTACGGTCCTGGCCTCTCCTAGGAGGGCAGAGAAGAACGCCGTGGCCTCGGCGAGTTCGCTCTCGATGCCGTCGAAGCCGTCTCCGAGGGTCCGATCTATCGACGCGAAGAAATCACGCTGGAAGTCGTCCAATTCGGACAGCGCGCCCCGCAGCTTCGCGAAGAACTCGAGGAGGAATCGCCCGCTGGCGGTCACGCCCTCGCTCAAGGCGATCGTGCGCCCGGATAGGCGCTTGAGCTCGTCGGTGATGACCGAGAATGCCTTGCCCTGGGCGCCCGACTTGAGGGCGACGGTCATCGCGTTAAGAGAGATTATCTCCATCTCCTCCGAGTCCGCGCGCACTCGCGAGATGATTTCCTCGAGAGCGCCGAGCCGCGAGATGCCTTCATTGATCCTCGCCAGAAAGGACGAGTCCCGCTCGCGGAGGGAAGCGAAGAAGAGCGAGGCTTCATCGATGAAGGAAGAGCCGTGACTCTCCCTCGGAGCGCCTCGGCCGGCCCCCCGGAGCGAGGCGAGGACGGCAAAAGACTGCTCGCCCTTGTCGGCGCCCCTCTCCATCTCCGCCGAGAGGCGGGGGAACAGGCTCCCCAGCTCGAGGTAGACGGCTTCGCTATCACGCTCGATGCGGCCGGCCTCGTCGATGAGCCCGGAGACGAGAGTCGTTATATCGATAGACATCGCACCCAACTATAAACAAATAGGGTGCCCGCCGCAAGGACGGGCCCCCTCGGCGCCGACGCGAGGCGAAAAAGTTATCCTTATTTGACCTGCTCGTCCCACCTGACCGGAAGGATGGAGAGCTCGGTGTCCTTATCGAAATAGCGGCCCTTCGCCATGACGGGCGCCAAGGTTACCTCGTCTCCCATCTTGAAGACATGGTGGGGCGGAACGCGAGCGGTCATCGAGCTCTTGGCCGTGGTAGCGTAGAGGTTGATATCGGCGCCGAGGGGCTCGACGACGGTTACCTTCGCCTTGAGGGTCGCCCCCGGCACATGGGCTTCTTTTGCCTCGAGATCCTCGGGCCGGATGCCGAAAGTGATTTCCTTGCCGATATAGGCCTTGAGGAGGGGCTGGTGCTCGGGAGCGACGTCGAGCTTGAAGGCGCCTTCGTCGATCACGATCCGACCGCCTTCGTCCAGCACTTTGACGTTGAGGAAGTTCATCGGAGGAGTACCGAGGAAGCCCGCGACGAACTTGTTGATCGGCTGATTGTAAAGGTACAGCGGCGAGCCGATCTGCTGGATCTTGCCGTCTCGCATGACGACGATCTTGTCTCCCATCGTCATAGCCTCTACCTGGTCGTGCGTTACGTAGATCATCGTCGCGTCGAGGCGATAGTGGAGGTCGATGAGCTCGGCGCGCATCTGGACGCGTAGCTTGGCGTCGAGGTTGGAAAGGGGCTCGTCGAAGAGGAACACCTTGGGGTTCCGGACGATCGCGCGGCCGACCGCGACACGTTGCCGCTGCCCGCCCGAGAGCTGCTTTGGCCTGCGCTCCAGGAGCTTCTCGATGTCGAGGGTCCGCGCCGCCTCCTTGACGCGCTTATCGATCTCGTCCTTGGGCAGCTTTCGGATCCTCAGCCCGAAAGCCATGTTTTCGTAGACCGTCATGTGCGGGTACAAGGCGTAATTCTGGAAAACCATCGCGATGTCGCGATCCTTGGGCGGGACATCGTTGACGAGCTTGGAGTCGATATACAGCTCGCCCTCCGTGATGTCCTCGAGGCCGGCGATCATCCGGAGCGTCGTGGACTTCCCGCACCCCGAAGGGCCGACGAAAATCACGAATTCCTTGTCGTTGATGGTAATGTTCGCGTCGTCGACGGCGCGGACATTGCCTTCATAGACCTTCCCGATCTTCTTGAGTTCTACCTTTGCCATGGAATCCTCCCTATTGGGGTTATGTTAGTGGCCACAAGTATATACGGGGCAGGAGGATCAGTCAAACCAATTGTAAGTCCAGGCGTACATGAGGATTCCGAAGGCGACTCCTACATTGAGCGAGCCTTTGGCTCCCCCCATGGGAATGCTGACCGTCCCGAATGCGCAAAGATCTTTAGCCCTCCGCGATATTCCGAGCTCTTCCGAGCCAAGGACGGCTATCCCTCTCCCGGGGAAAGAGAACCCATCCATTCGCTCTCCGCCTAGCTCGAGAGCGAAGACGGGGATATCCGCGACGAGGCTCTCGAGCTCGGCCCTCCTCCAGGGAACGAGCTCGATCGCCCCCATCGCGCTCCGCTTGGCCCGTGGGTGACGAGGATCGGCGCATGAGGGGGAGAGGATGATTTCTTCCACGCCGAAAGCGTCCGCCGTACGGAAAACCGAACCGACGTTAAAAGGCGAACGCAGGTCCTCGAGATAGACTTTCCTCCCCGGAAATACCTTCCTCGAGCCCGGATCGGGCAAGCCCGTGCTCGGGTCTATGAAATCCCAATCGGCGGGAGCCTGGCCGGTCGCGGCGATGAGCGCATGCCTGAGCGAGTCGACGGCTCGTACGAGTTCCTCCCGCGCGAGCGGAGCTCGCGAAGGCTCCCCACTCCCGGCCAATCTTTCGCACGCGCCGGAAAGCGAGGTCGCCGCCGAGCGTACGGCCGCAGAAGCGTCTTTGTCCGAAAGAAGGAGCCTCGTCAGATCAATCCCATAGCGCGCGAAGGATGTATCGGGCTCCGCCTCGCGGCGGCCGAGCAGGTCCCGTTCGACCTCGCCCAGCACCAGCGCCATTTTCCGCATACGATGGCGCGGAGAGAGCTTCGCGAGCTTGCCGACGGGAATCATCGAAGGGGCATTAGAACGCGGTCTTGGCGAAATCGAAGACATCGTCGACGGACGCTGCCCGGGGGAGGTAATTCATGAAGTCGAGCTCGCGTGCGTCGCGGGCCGATTCCACCATGCGGTCGAGGACGAGGTCGAAATCCTTGAGCCGCGAAGGCACCTTGAGCAGGCCGAGCCGCGTGCGCAGCCATTCGACGGCTTTGGACGCAGCCTCCTGCGGACTGGATTCCGCAAGGTCCTCGCCGAAAAGGGAGGCCAGGGCCGCCACTTTCTCGAGGCGGCTCTTCGCGGCCACTTCCATGGAATAAGGCAGGAGGATGGCCGCGAGGGCCGCCTTCGGTACGGGCCAGCGGGCGTTTATCGCCAGGGCCAGGGCGCTGCCGAGGCCCGGAGCGCTCAGGCCTTGGCCGAGAGCGGATAGGAACGAGCCCTTCCAGCCTTCGGCCCGGGCGGCCGGATCGTCGGGCCGAGCGATGAGACCGTTGAGGGCGGAAGAGAGCGAGACGGCGGCCTTCTCGAGGAGAATATCGCTCATGAACGAGGACTTAGAGGAGACATAGGCCTCGACGGTCCCCAGGAGCGAGTCGATGACGCAGGTGGCGGAGAGCTTGGGCGAGAGGGAGGCGGAAAGCCCCGGATCTATCAGGGCGGCGGCCGGCGCCGAGTCGACGATTCGCGCCAACCTTATGCGCCTGTCGCGGCCGTCCGGAAGGAGGATGCAGTCCTGGGTCAAGTAGGGATGGCGCAACGAGGTCGGGATCTCGATGAGGGGGACGCGCCCTCCTTTGGCCTCCGCGCCGTCTAAGGCGGCGTCGACGTCCAGATCGCCCAAGGCGAGGGCCGCGGCGGCCCTTCCGACCATGAGGGTCTTCAGCCCTCCGAGCGCGATGATGAGGGGAGAGCGTGAGCCTCGGGCGAGGCGAAGGGCGTCATCCGCGACCCGGCTGGTCGCTCGATCGACCACCTCGTCGAAGACGAGTACTTGGATGCCCCTCTCTTCCAAGAGGGAATGCACGCGGTCGACAGTCTTGGATTCGTAGAGGATCGGGTCGACGACGAGCATGCAGCGGGGGCGGCCGGCGCCCGAGAGCTCGTCCGCCAGGAGGGGCAGTCTTAGCAGGGCATCGGGCCCGATCCAGATGCGAGGACGTACGTGAAAGCTGAAATCGGGCATCCTCGTCTCCCAGCGACCTCTGATAGTCGGCTATTTTGAAAGTCGCTTTGCTCTAATAAAAAAAGCGGAAGTCTCGCTCCCGCCTTGAATTACCGATTTAAAGGCACGATTTCGAGCTGGGAAGCGGCGATTCAACCTTCGCGGCTGTGCCAGCGGAAGCGTCAAGAGCCGAAAAGCTGGTCGATGATGCGATCGGCGGTCATGGACAGGACGGCATCGTCTATATATGAAGGCTCATTGATCTTGGCCTTGAGCTCCTCGATGCGATCCGACTTCATCTCAGGCGCGGCTTTGGCCAATTCGAGAGCCTTGAATAGATCGGCTTTCCGCGCCGCGTCCGAGGAGATGGAGATGGAATCGGAACCGCGAACCTTATCGGCCTTCCCGCCGGGAGAGGGCTTCTGGGGGTCCCGGATCGGATCCATGGAGTTCAGCCGGTCAATGGTCATCTCGCTCCCCTGCCTTTCATCAGAAGTATCGGCTTCCGGATGTGAATAGTTTACGCCAATTCCGAGCCTGCGACAAGCACCGAGAATTCTCCGCGCGCCTCGCCTCTTTCCTTGAGGATTTCCAGGATTTCGGAAGCGCTTCCCGCCAGGAACTCCTCGTGTATCTTGGTCATTTCCCGGCCCAGGCAAACGCGTCGTCCGGGATCCGCCAGAGCGATCTCTTCCATTAATGCTACGATTCGGTGCGGCGATTCGTAGAGCACGAAGGACTCTTCTCGCCGCATGAGCTCGTCCACCCTCGACCTGCGCCTCCCCGCCTTCGGGGAAGGGAATCCGTCGAAGAGGAAGGACCTGCCCCCCATGCCCGCCGCGCTGACAAGGGCGGCGAAAGCCGATGGCCCCGGGAGGGGGATGATTCTGTGGCCTGCCTCGCGGGCTCGGCGCGCCAAGATCGCTCCCGGGTCCGAAAGCCCGGGGGTACCCGCGTCGCTGCAATAGGCCACCGTCCTCCCCTGGGCCAGGAGGCCGAGAATCCGTTCCGCGCCCCTGGCCTCGTCGTTGGCATGGCAGGACAGGAGGGGCTTTCGGATCTCGAAATGGTTGAGGAGCTTGAGCGTATGGCGCGTATCCTCGCAGGCTATCGCGTCGGCTCCTTTCAACGCATCGAGGGCGCGCAGCGTGATATCGCCGAGATTGCCTATCGGCGTGGCAACGAGACAGAGAGTGCCCATGGATGCGAGTATGTGTCGACCGGACCGGGGGGTCAAGGACGGGAGCGACGAGGCTAGAAAGCGTCGCGCCCTTCCATGTATAGTGAATCGATGGCGGTTTCGGTTGCGGCTCTCGTCGCCGCATGCCTCCTCGCGGCGGCTCTTTTGGGAATACGGAGCCTCCTATCGAACTCGAACCTTCGTCGTTCCGGCGCCCGCCGGTCCGCCGACGGCGCGACGGAGGCCAAGGGCAAAAGGTCCTGCCCGCTCTGCCGCTCCGTCCTCGGCGCCGGGCAATACGTAAAGTCGAGCCTATTCCCGGGCGGAGCCGACAGGATCATGCATATCTTCGGCTGCCCTCATTGCTGGCCGGCTACGCCATCGGCGCCGAGGATATGCCCCGTGTGCGGTCGGACCCTGGACGCGGAGGGATGGGTCATCGCTCGCTATTTCGAGCATCCCGGCAGGCGGCACGTGCACGTGCTCGGTTGCACGGGCTGTCGCGGTTGAGCGCAAGGGGAGAAGATCGATGGAAGGCCCTCAAGTCAAGAAGTTCGGTTTACTGGCGGTATTCCTGGGCCTCTTCGTCCTCGTCTCTATGATCTTTTATCCCTTCCTGACCGTCATAGTCTGGTCGGCACTCTTTTACGCCTTCCTCTACCCCCTCTACCGAAGGCTGGCGGTGCGCAGGGACAGGATCGAGAGGACCGGGATCGCCCGTACAGGCATCGCGGCGGCCCTCGCCCTGGGCGGGGTCCTCCTCATCGCCGTGCCAGCGGTCCTCCTCGGCCTCAGCATGGCAAGGCAGCTGGGCGGCATGATCCACAACGCTCTCGTCGCGATCGAACGGGACCCCTCCATAATCGGCATTTCGCCCGACGGCGCCGTCTCAACCTTCCTCTATACCATCAGCGACGGATCGATAGACCTCTCGAAGCTCATGATACCGGACGAGATAAGGTCGATGCTCACGCTGCGGACGGAAAGGATCGTCGTACTGTCCGGCCAATTCCTCAAGGTCAGCGTACGCATTCTTTTGTCCCTCGTATTCATGGTATTCACGCTCTTCTTCCTCCTCCTCGACGGGAGGCACCTGATCAAGGTCCTCATCAGCGCGATCCCGATCGAGAACAACTACACTGCGATCTTCCTCCGCAAATTCCGCGACATGGGCAAGCATCTCGTGACGGGCTACCTCTCGATCGCCGGGATGCAGGCCCTGGTCATGGTGGTTCTGTGCGCGATCTTCAAGGTCAAGGGCGTCCTCGTGATCGCCGCGCTCACGGCGATGGCCTCCTTCATCCCGATGGTGGGAACCGCCCTCGTCTGGCTTCCCGTGTCGGCGAGCAAGATAATCGCGGGAGACCTCACGGGGGGAATCCTTTTCTTCGCCTGCTCGGCGATCCTCATATGGACCCTGGATAATTTCATAAGGCCGGTCCTCCTTCACGACCGGCTCAAGATTCACCCCCTCCTGATCTTCTTCTCCATTCTCGGAGGCCTTCAGGTCTTCAAGTTCAACGGCCTAGTCCTCGGCCCCATCATCCTCATCATGTTCTTCACCGCGCTCGAGCTCTACGAGCAGGCATACGCGACCCCGCCGGAGGGGCAGCGGAGGAGGAAGGACGATTGCGAGGACGACGCCGCAGCGGGTCCCCGATCCAAGGGCGACTAGAGGTTCCTACAATCCGATCTCGGCCAGGTACTCGTCGCCGATGACGAGGTTTCCCGCCGTCCTGCCGAGCTTGCGGTCCGGGCGTATGGCCCCATGGAAGTCGGAGCCCGCCGTGACCCGGAAGCCGCGCTCGCGCGCCATCTTCTCCACCCGCCTGCACTGACTCAGCTTGGCCGTCGGATGATAGGCCTCTATGCCGTCGATGCCGATATCCTTCCACTCGTCCATCAGCGCGGCGAGCCTGCCCCACGATACGAAAAGCGAGAGGGGGTGGGCAACGACCGCAAGGCCTCCCGCCTCCTTGACCACGCGCATCGCCTCCGCGAGATCGAGGCAGTCCTTCGCCTCGTAAAAGGGCCTACCCTTGGCGAGGTACTTGTCGAAGGCCTCCTGCCTCGTCCGTACGGCCTTCCGCTCGACGAGAAGGGCCGCGATGTGCGGCCGCCCGGCGCGGCCCTCGCCCGCCAGCGCCCTGAGATCATCCATCGTGGCCGTGAAGCCCGCCGCGCGCATGTTGCCGAGGATGCGCCGGTTCCGCTCGTCGCGCGCTAGATGCAGCCGGCCCAGGACGTCATCGAGTTCGCCGCCCAGGCGCTCGAGGCGCAGTCCGAGGAGATGGAATTCGCCCGGTTCGAAGGCGATCTCGATCTCGACGCCTCGGATGAGGCGCAAGCCGCTGCCCGATGCCGCTTCCTCGGCCTCGGGCAGGCCGGAGACGGAGTCGTGGTCGGTTAGGGCTAGGGCCGAAAGTCCCCGCTCGAGGGCGAGGCCTACGAGGGCCGACGGCGAGTAGCTCCCGTCGCTTGCGGTCGAGTGGCTGTGGAGGTCAATCATGACGCGCCGAACCGTATTTTCGGATTTCCGCGCCGCGGCCGAAAGCGCGCACGCGCAGGCCCGTAGCCCCCCCGACGGCTGCGGCGGCGAGAGCGAGGTCATCGTCGGAGACGGCGCCGCATCGTCCGGCCGGGCCGGGTCGCGCAAAGGTGTACAGGTGCACTTCGTCGATGCGGGCGCCCGCGTCGACGAGACGGGAAAGAAGGCTGGAGTAGTCCGCTACCTCGCCTATGGACGGCCGTGCGGAGTCGACTTCGCAGAGCATAGTCTGGATGACCACGGGAGAGCGGCGCGCGAAGGACAATAGTCCGGACGCGATTCGTCGGAGGCCGATATCCGTCCCGGACATGACGCGGAAGGGCGCCTCGCTTCCGGCGTCTAGTTTGGCCCAGATTACGAGGCCTTCTCTTCGACATGCGCCCTCGAGGACGGCGCATGTCGAAGGGTCGAGGAAGCCCGTCGAGTTTGTGATGAGGACGAGCGAGGACGAGCCCAGGAGCTCCGCTCGCGATCGCCGGACCCTGGCGCATAGCCGGAGGGCGTCCTCGAGGCTGGGAGACATGGTCGGTTCCCCGTTGCCTGAAATGCAGATGTCGCGGATCGGATCGGGGGCCCAAGCCTCGAAGTACCCTCGATCCAGGAAGTCCTCGAGCTCTTCCTCGAGGGCGGCGATCGAGAAGCCCGCGCTCGGATCGGGGCTGGGCTCCGCCCGGAGGAAGACCTCGCAATAAGGGCAATCGAAGGAGCATACCTTGGCGTCGGGGAACAGGTTGACGCCGAGCGAGAGGCCGCCCGAGCGCCGCGATACTACGGGATATACGAGGCGGCCCGCCTCGCGGTCGCTTCGATGATCATCAGGCCCCTTCATGCGGAGATAGTACCGATGCCCGACGGGCGGGGCAATACGAGCGTCTCGGCTGCGCCTGGACGACGGGTACTATTGACAAAATCGTCGGCGCCGTGCGAACATCCGCCTTATCGTGGACCCGAAGACGCGCGTAGAGCTTTATAGCCTCAAGCATCGGCATCACGGCCATAAGAACGGGCCGAGCGAAGCCGTAGCCTAAGCGCCGATAAGTAGCGCAGTCTGCGGGAGCGCCGGCCTCGAGGGGCCGGCGCTCCGGTTTTAAACGGATCCTTTCGGAGGGTCAGGCGCCGGTAGCCCGGAGTCCCGTTTCCCGAAAGAAAGGAGACTTGAATGAGCGAAGTAGTTTTAGAGCTCGGACTGCCCAAAGGCAGGATGCAGGCCGAGGTCCTCAAGCTCATGGCCGACGCGGGCCTGCCCGTCAAGGCCGACGATCGGGGCTATAGGCCGATCGTGGGCGCAGGCGACAGCCTATCGGCCGAGGCGGACGGCCTCGCCCGGGCGCCTCGCTTCGAGGCCAAATTCCTCAAGCCGCAGAATATCGTGGAGATGATCGACCTCGGGAGCCGCGACGTCGGCTTCGCCGGCGCCGACTGGACTCGCGAGCTGGGTTCGGGCGCGACGGAGCTCCTCGATACGGGGCTCGATCCCGTTCGTGTGGTCGTGGCGGCTCCTTTCGGGCTCCTCGTGGGCGGCAGGCTCCCTCCCAAGGAGGGCCTGGTGGTGGCCTCGGAATACGAGACGATCTCACGGGAATGGATGTCGCGCAACGCTCCCGGAGCGAAGTTCGTGCGCTCCTACGGAGCGACCGAAGTATTCCCGCCCGAAGACGCCGATGTCATCGTGGACAATTGCGCGACCGGCTCGACCTTGAAGGCCAACGGCCTCGCCGTCATCGACGAGGTGATGAAGAGCTCCACGAGGCTTTACGCCTCCCGCAGGGCGATGGCCGATCCATCGAAGCGCGAGGCGGCCGAGAGCCTCGCCCTCCTCATCGGCTCGGTCCTCGAGGCGCGTAGGCGCGTGATGATCGAGGTGAACGTGCCGGCCGACCGCCTCGCCGAGCTTACCTCGGTCCTTCCATATATGAAATCGCCGACCATCTCCCCCCTCAAAGGCGGAGAGGCCTTCGCCGTTCGGGTCGCGGCGCCGAGAGCCTCGCTCGCGGGCCTCATCCCCGAGATCAAGCGCCGGGGTGGCAGCGATATCGTGGTATCCGAGCTCTCGCATCTCGTGCCCTGAGGAGAGGCGAGGAATGGAAGCCGCATTGCTCAGGCTCGACGCCAACGAAGGCAGGCCCTGCCTGCCGATCTCCGCGATCGCCGCTCTCATAGACTCCGAAGTCCTGCGGAGATACCCCGACTCTGGCCCCTTGGAGGCCGCCCTGGCCGCGCGCATGGGCCTTGCCCCCGAGCAAGTCATCGCGACCGCCGGCGCCGACGACGCGATAGACCGCGCGATCCGCTCCTTCGGGCGCTCGGGCGCGACCGTGCTTTCGACGGCGCCCGCCTTCGAGGAATACGCCGCGGCTGCCGCGCGATCGGGCGCGCGCTATATCGCCGTCCCGCGGGCGCCCGACGGCCCCTTTCCCTTCGACGGACTCGTCGCAGCCGTCCGCGCCGAGAGACCCGCCCTCGTAGTCGTCGCCTCGCCCGACAACCCGGGCGGCGGGACGATCTCCGCCGGAGAGCTCCGCGCCCTGGGCATCGAGGCCTCGGCCGGCGGCGCGGCGGTCCTCTTCGACATGGCCTATTCGGACTTCGACGAGGATCGGGAGGTCTACGACCTGGCGTCGAGGCTTCCCGGCGTGATCGCGACGAGCACCTTCTCGAAGGCCTGCGGGCTGGCCGGCTTGCGCGCCGGCTGGGCCGCCGGCGATCCCGAGGACATCGAGAGGCTGCGAAGGGCCGGCCCGCCCTTCGCCCTGGGCAGCTTCTCGGTCGCGGCCGCGATCGCGGCCCTCGGGTCGGGGACTCGGGCGGTCGATGCCTTCGTCGCGGAGGTTCGGCGCGAGCGGCCCCTCCTGATAGCCGCCCTCGCCGGAATCGGCGCCATGACCTGGCCGAGCAAGGCGAATTTCGCCGCCGCGATCGTCCCCGACGCGCCGGCCTTCTCGGAGGCTCTAGCCGCAGCGGGAATAAAGATCAGGTCCTGGCCAGGGAAGCCGGGGAGGGAAGGCCTCATTCGCATAACCTGTCCCGGGGACGAGTCCGAGTTCCGGATCCTCCTAGCGGCCCTGAAGAAGATAGGGAGGCTGTGATGACGACGCGAAGCGCGAATACCGGCGCCCCGGCCCGCAGGGCCGCCCTCAGGCGCAAGAGTCGCGAGACCGAGGTGCTCGTTGCCCTCGACCTCGATCCAGGGAGCCCCGGGGCCGAGATAGACAGCGGGATCGGATTCCTCGACCATATGCTGACCTCCCTCGCAACGCACGCCGGGTGGAGGCTGTCCCTCGCCTGCCGAGGCGACCTCGCGGTGGACGACCACCACAGCGCCGAGGACTGCGCCCTCGCCCTCGGCGAGGCTCTCGGCCGGGCTCTGTCCAAGGGCGCGGCGCCACGGCGCTTCGGCTCCGCGTGCGCCCCCCTCGACGAGGCCCTGGCGCGCGCGGTCGTCGACCTCTCGGGAAGGGCCTACTGCCGCGCCGACCTGGCGCTCGGCGGTGCGAGGCTGGGCCAGCTCGCGGGCGAGAATGCGACGCATTTCCTCTGGAGCCTCGCGTCGGCGGCCAAGATGACCCTCCACGTCGACGTTCTCGCGGGAGAGAACTCCCACCATAAGGCCGAGGCCGCGTTCAAGGCCCTCGCCCTCGCCCTGCGAGAGGCATGCGCCCTCGCCTCGCCCCCGCGACCGGCGGGAGCCGGGACCGAACCGGGCTCCGCAGGAGTCGGCCCCGAGTCGACGAAGGGCGCCGTCCTCATCGAGGACATCGACGAGGCGGATTGGGCGGAACTGAAGGGAGGGCTCGATGACTGAGTCGTCGACGGCTGGAATCGCGGTCGCGGCGAAGGTCGCATTCGCGGCGACCGGAGTGGCCAATCTCGCCTCCATCATGGCCGCCTTCAGGCGGGCCGGCGCCGAGCCCAGACTCGCGTCCTCCCCGGGCGAGTTCGCCGACGCTGACTTCGCCGTCGTGCCGGGCGTAGGTTCCTTCGGCAGCGCCATGGCGGCGCTGCGGGCCTCGGGGATGGACGAGGCGATCCGGGATCGAATAGCCCACGGAAAGACGACCATGGGCGTTTGCGTAGGCATGCAAGTCTTCTTCGAAGGCAGCGAGGAATCTCCGAGCGTAGCGGGCATTGGAATTGCGCCGGGCCTGCTGCGGCGCTTTCCAGCCGACCTGCCGGTGCCCCAGCTCGGCTGGAACCGGGTGCGTCCGACGGGAAGCGGCGCAGTCAGCGGAGGCTGGGCCTATTTCGCCAATTCATACAGGCTGTCGGAGGCTCCGAGCGGCTTCGCGGCGAGCTGGGCCGAGTACGGGGAGCCTTTCGTCGCCGCGCTGGAAAGGCCGCTCGAGGGAGAGGAGAACCCGCGGCACTACGCCGGCCGACCGCGCCTCCTTCTCTGCCAATTCCATCCCGAGCTTTCGGGGCCCTGGGGCCTCGGTCTGATCCGCGGCTGGCTCGGAGCTTCGGCCGAGCCGGAAAGGAGCGCATCGTGACATCGGTAGGAGCGCTCAGAGTGATACCCTGTCTGGACGTGGACGGCGGCAGGGTGGTCAAGGGCGTCCGATTCCTCAACCTCGTCGACTCGGGCGATCCGGCGGAGCTGGCCGCCCGCTACGAGTCCGAGGGCGCGGACGAGATCGCCTTCCTCGACATCTCCGCCACGATCGAGGGGAGGAAGACCGCGCTCGAATCCATTCGGCGCGTGAGGGAAGCTATCGGGATCCCCCTCCTCGTCGGCGGCGGCGTGAGCCGCGTCGAGGATGCCGCAACCCTCCTCGAGGCCGGCGCCGACCGCGTCGCCGTGAACACCGCCGCCGCAAGAGAGCCGAAGCTCATCGACGAGCTCGCCTCGCTCTTCGGCGTCCAGTGCGTCGTCCTCGCGGTGGACGCGAGGCGGAAGGAGACGAAAGCCGGAAGCTCGCTCGCCGTCGACGGTCCCTCCTGGGAAGTCGTCGTAGAAGCCGGGCGGAGCGCCACGGCCCTCGAGCCGGTGGCTTGGGCGCGCGAAGGAGCGCGCCGGGGCGCGGGAGAGATTCTCCTCACCTCGATAGACCGGGACGGCACGGGCTCGGGCTACGACTTGAGGCTACTGCGAGCCGTGACCGCGGCCGCGAGCGTGCCGGTCGTCGCCTCGGGCGGCGCCTCGCTTCCGGGGCATTTCGTCGACGGCGCGCGCGCGGGCGCCCGCGCCCTCCTCGCGGCGGGCGTCTTCCACCGCGGCGAACTGACGATACGAAGCGTCAAGGAAAGCCTCGCGAAGTCGGGCATGGAGGTACGATCGTGATAGTCCCGAGCATAGACATCAGGGGCGGGAGGGCCGTCCAGCTTCGAGGAGGCAGGCATCCCATCCTCGACGTCGGGGACCCCGAGGAAGTGGCCGCCCGCTATTCCCGCGTAGGCGAGATCGCGATAGTGGACCTCGATGCCGCCCTCGGAACGGGCGATAACGGCGAGATAGCCCTGCGCATCGTGCGCCGCTACCCCTGCCGGGTGGGCGGCGGCCTTCGCACGAAGGAGGCTGTCCTCCGATACCTCGACGCCGGCGCCAGGTCCGTCATGCTCGGCACGAAGGCGACTCCCGAGTTCCTGTCGGAGCTGCCTCGCGACCGGCTCATCGCCGCGCTGGACGAGAAGGGCGGCGAAGTAGTCGTCGAGGGATGGACCAAGGGTACGGGCAGCCGGATCGAAGAGAGGATGGCCGTCCTCGCGCCCTACGTCTCGGGCTTCCTGGTCACCTTCGTCGACGCCGAGGGAAGCCTCGGGGGGATCGGCCTCGACCGGGCCCGGTCGCTCATCCTGTACGCGAAGGGAGCCAGAATACCGCAGGCTAGTACGCAGGCAAATGGATCAACGGGCGCGCATGGCGCGCCGCGTATCACCTTCGCCGGCGGCGCGGCCGGGGCGGAGGAGATAGGCGCCCTCGACCGCCTCGGCGCCGACGTCCAGGCCGGCACGGCGATCGCCCTCGGCAGGCTCAAGCTGGCCGAGGCGTTCGCGGCGAGCCTGACCTCCGATCGGCCGGACGGCCTGTGGCCCACCGTAGTCTGCGACGAAGGCGGCAGGGTCCTCGGCCTCGCGTGGTCGGACCCGGAGAGCCTCGACTCGGCAATCGAGACGGGCCGGGGCGTCTACCGATCGCGCAGCCGGGGTCTCTGGGTCAAGGGCGAGACTTCAGGCGACCGGCAGGACCTCATCCGCGTAGAGGCCGACTGCGACAGGGACGCCATCCGCTTCACCGTGCGCCAGAAGGGCCGCGGATTCTGCCACCTCGCCCGCCGCAGCTGCTTCGACGACGGCTCCGGGATAGAGCGCCTCGAGCGGACGCTGAAATCGCGCGCGGCCGACGCTCCCGCCGGATCCTATACGCGCAAGCTCCTCGACGATCCGAGTCTCCTCGGGTCCAAGCTGCGCGAGGAGGCCGATGAGCTCAACAAGGCCAAGGGTTTCGAAGAGGCCACCGCGGAGGCGGCCGACGTGATCTACTTCGCCCTCACGAAGGCCATCGCCGAGGGCTCCAACCTGGCCGCCATCGAGGCCGAGCTGGACCGCAGGTCGCTTCGCGTGAGCCGCAGGGCCGGCGCGCCCAAGCCGGCCTACGCCCGGTTTTCCGATGGCGTCGCAGGGACGGGCGAGCGCTGATGCGCGTACGCCTGAGGCGCATACGGCTCGAGGAGCTGCCGGAGGCTCGCTCGAGGGCCCGCGATCCCGAGGCGGAGGAAGCGGCCTCGCGCATCCTGGCCGACGTCGCGGCGCACGGAGAGGCGGGCGTGCGCGCATGGGCGGAGAGACTGGGCGAGCTGGGGCCCGGCGATCCCCTGGTAATCGGCAAGGAGGGTCTGGAGGCCGCCCTCGCCTCGCTTCCCTCCGGGGAGAGGGGGATACTCGAGCGGACCCGCGATCGAGTGCTCGCGTTCGCCGGGGCCCAGCGTGCCGCGTTACGCGACATCGACGTTCCGGTGCCGGGCGGAAGGGCGGGGCACCGCTTCCTGCCCGTCGCGCGGGCGGGATGCTACGCTCCGGGAGGCCGCTTTCCCCTCCCATCGAGCGCCATCATGACTGCGTGCGCCGCCAGGGCCGCCGGCGTGGGCTCGATCTGGTGCGCGGGCCCCAAGCCTGCGCGCGCGACCCTTGCCGCCGCGGCTCTGTGCGGGGCTGAGGGCTTCCTGGCGGCGGGCGGCGCGCAGGGCATAGCCGCGCTCGCGCTCGGCGCCGGCGTCCCTCCCTGCGACGTAGTCGTCGGGCCGGGCGGCAGGTATGCCGCCGCCGCCAAGCGCCTCCTGGCCGGCGTGGTGGGCACCGAGGCGCCGGCTGGCCCCTCCGAGCTTCTCGTGATCGCCGGAGAGGGGGCCGACCCCGAGATCGCCGCCGCCGACCTCATCGCGCAGGCCGAGCACGACGTGGCGGCCGTGCCTGCCGCGGTGGTCCTGGACGAGGGCTTCGCCGAGGGGCTGGACGAGGCCCTGGCCAGGCGGCTCTCCGACCTTCCCGAGCCCAACAGGTCCGTCGCGGCTGCCGCTCTGGGAAACGGCTGGATGCTCCTGGCCCGAGACGAAGCCGAGGCCATGGCCGCCGCGGAGCGCTTCGCCCCGGAGCACCTGGAACTCCTCGTGCCGGAACCGCGAAGGTGGGCAGCCTCGATCGCCAACGCGGGGGCCGTCTTCCTCGGCCCGGGCTCGGCCGAAGTCCTCGG
>Ga0181535_10004433_pt1 | contig 15618 bp, 17 predicted proteins | sample PEATcosm2014_Bin_44_FD_119774 | JGI IMG/M metagenome (GOLD analysis project Ga0181535, IMG submission 119774) | Peatland microbial communities from MTU Mesocosm Facility, Houghton, MI, USA - PEATcosm2014_Bin17_30_metaG | ecosystem: Environmental > Terrestrial > Soil > Wetlands > Peat | place... | reverse complement strand
TCCGATGCTCTAGTGCGGCGGATGGTGCTCAAAATTGCACATGCAGCCGCACGGCGCCGATCGAGACTGGTCCGCGCATGTAATTGTCACCGGGATTGGCGACAAATTGATAATCGAAAGTCATAGCCGCCCAATCGGTGAGGCCTACCGAATAATAAGCCTCGACGATTTTCTCAGGCCGGTAGCTGAGCGCGCCATCGCCGATGATGAGGCCAAGGCCGCCTGCTGCAAGGAAAGCCTGATAATTGCTAGAAAGCCCGTTGACGATGCCAGCCAGGCCCACTCGATCATTGGGGCGGCCCCATGACGTTCCCTTCAACACGCCGCCGAACGATGCGCTCTCATCAATGTCGGTAAACTGCATGATTTCGGTCTGACCGTTCTGCCAGCTCAACCGCGCGAAGAGGCCAAGATCATCGGTGACGGTTTGCTCGATGTTAGCGATGAAGCCAAATTCCGAACGGGTCTGGCGCGTCTCCACATCGACACAATCAAGGTCAAAGCGCGGGAGCGCCTATGTCGGTTGTAAACAAGCCCCAAGATGACGCGTCTCGCCTCGCTGAGGCTTCACGCTGTGGCTTGAATCTTCTGGTGGCGCTCGCGATCGAGAAGGAATGCCGGTGATTGTGCTCGCAGGCATGGAGATGGCGATGACGTCAGTCAATGCGGGTAGAGTGCCACCAAACCTGCGACGTGACTACACACAACTTTCTTCCTGCAGCGTAGGATCCCCTCAGAGTCAACACTCCAGACACAATTCTCATCAAACTTGACTCCGACCGGCAGCTCTTAACTTACAGAAATAACTGAAAGACATTGAAACAGACACAGGGATGCGAACTTTCGACCTCAACCTTGTTGGTGCGGGCGGTCGGAATCGAACCGACACTCTGTCACCAGAACTGGATTTTGAATCCAGCGCGTCTACCAGTTCCGCCACGCCCGCTTGGAGCCGCCGATAGCCCCCCTCGCGCTCTGCACTATTCTGCACCTAGCGTGATTTCGACTCGATCCGACGGCCCTCGACCTAATCAACAAAACACCGAAAATCAAACGAATTATCATAATGTCGCGACCAACCACCGCCTGGTAGCCAAACCACTCTTGAGTCCAGCGCGTCTACCAATTCCGCCACGCCCGCGTGGAGCCGCGACTGCGTTTGCGCTTCGGCAGCCGCGGCGCGACACCCTAACGGCTCCCATTTTGGCATAACTGCCACAATCGTCAGCGGCTTCATTCCGCCCTCGGGTACATCACGCCCGAACAATCAGAGCGCCAAATCGCTCGATCCGGTGTCCCCTGAATCGGGGGAAGGTCATCTCGTGAGTTCATTCCATCCGAAGACGCTGTTAGTATATGGTTGCTCATGTCAGGCTCAGAGGCGAGAATGAGTGACAGGTTCACCCGTGCAGCGCAAGCTGGAGAGATTTCCTTCGACCGGTCCTTCTCCGGAACGCCAGGGGAACTCGTCCACCTTTCGCCTCTGGTCCGCAGAATGGTTGCCGGCAATGCCGGGCCAATGACATTCACCGGAACCTGCACTTATGTCGTCGGCACGGGCGAAGTGGCGATCATCGATCCAGGTCCAGATCTTCCAGACCATATGATCGCGCTACTCGCAGCCCTGCGCGGCGAGACCATCACGGCAATTGTTGTCACCCATACTCACAAGGATCACTCCCCAGGAGCGCGTGCGCTCAAGTCCGCGACGGGCACTAGGATTCTCGGCTGCGCGCCACATGATTTCAGACGACGGGCTGCCGGGAATCCTATCGATGCGGCGCATGATTCTGGTTACGTGCCGGACGTGATTCTGAGCGACGGCGATGCGGTCGAAGGAAAGAATTTCACCCTCATCTGCGTCGAGACTCCCGGCCACGCGATGAACCACCAAGCCTTCGCCTTACCAGAAGAAAACGCGCTCTTTTCGGGCGATCATGTGATGGCTTGGTCGACCTCTGTCGTGGTGCCCCCGGATGGCGCGATGCGCTACTACATGGCTTCGCTGGCAAAGCTCTTGGCACGCGATGAGAAAATTTACTGGCCAGGGCATGGCGGCCCGGTGAAGGCGCCTCACATTTTCGTGCGCGCGCTCATCCAGCATCGCCGTATGCGCGAAAAATCGATCCTTTCACGGCTCCGCGCCGGAGACACTACTGTTCCCCTGATCGTTACCAATGTCTACAAAGGTCTTGACCCGGCGCTGACAAACGCGGCGGCCCTTTCGGTCCTTGCGCATCTCGAAAATCTTGTGGAGCGAGGGCTCGTCAGAATGGAAGGAGAGGCGGCGCTTGGCGGCATCTATCGACCAGCATAGACCGAGCATGCTCCGAAAAAGCTACTCGATTTTTTTCGATCGGGAAATTACCTAAACTATGGCAGCTTGCGATCTTATCCAAAAAGTCTGCAACTCTTTAGAATCATGCTCTAGGCGTGCTTAAAATCGAATCGAGATGCTTTAGCGACTCGATTCGCTATTGAATTGGCTCGCTACACTAGTGGCGATGTTTCCATCGCGCTCATTTCTTGTCGACTACAGCTGCCAGGGCTGCCTCGAAATTGGCAATATGGCGCGGATTGGCGCCGAAATCTAGAGGTCCGAAGCGAGATGCCGAACGGATATCGATTCGCGTCTGACCGGCGAGCGGTCTCAGTCTTAGTGTGATATCGGAGGGAAAGCCGAGGATAAAACTGGTGGCGATCGCGTCGATATGGCCAAGCCCGGAGCGGCCTCCCGGCGGCTTCTGTTCGACGATCTTCCAGCCGGTTGCTATCACCGCTTTCACTGCGGCTTCGAAGGCTTCCGGTGCGTCCAGATCGAGGAGAATCGGTTGTATCTGTGGATATGCCTTAAGCTGTGCCTTCCGCCGCGCAATGCCGACGCTTGGAGGCGTGGTGCCTCCGCGGGCAGCCAGCGCCTCGCGAGAGAGAGAAAAATTGGGCGGATTGGCGAGATCGGTCGAAATATCCGGAAGACGCGGCAGCCGCAGGGTTTGTTGCCCGAGATAGGCAGGATAAGCCAAAAGCACTGTCGCGAGAACGAGCCCCGCTAAGGCCTGCCCAGCACCCTTGCGGCCACTGCGCCAGATCACCACAAAAGCCAATATCGCGGAAAGGATCGCGGCGCAGGCGAAGATCAAGGATCCGCCAAGCACTGCAAGGAGGTCAAGGCTCCGCCCAACGACAAGGATGCCCACAACGGCAACGGCGAGCGAAAACACCGCTAGGCGCCGGCTTAGCAATGCCGCCTTGGAATAGGGCTCCTCGATGATCAGACGCCGCATGCCATAGGGTCCTCTTCCGGCCGGCCGCGCACCCGATGCGAAAGCCGGGTCCTGACTGGAGAACAATCCGCAAGCTTTGACAAGCCACCGATCCCCGCCTCTTCCCTGTGGCGGCCGCTTCGCCAAGTCCCATAGAGCATGCTTCGAAAAAGGTCGATAAACTTTTTCAAGTCCGGTATGTTCGACCCCTAACGAATACACGGCTCAGATAGCTAATCAATCATATAGCGAACGCCGGCTCGCAGCTCGTTAACGAAGACCCTCTGTGTCACGGACGCGCCAGTGACGCCCGAGATGCCGCTGACATTTCCAAGATCAAGAAAACGGTAGCCAACGTCAAGTTGCGCTTGCTCCGTCACCGCAATCGCCACTCCAGCCATCACCGCCCAGGCAAATTGATAGTTCATTTGCCCCAGGCTGCGGTCGAGATTGAAGTAGAAACCATCGGTAGTGATCTGGTAAGGCAAATTATTGCTCATGGTCCAATTGACCGACTGCTTGGTCTGCGCCCAGGTGACGCCGGCGCCAACCCCAACATAGGGCGTGAAGCCACCCCACGACCCGATATCGACATAACCATTCGCGAGCAAATCCCAGCGGTGAATTTCGGTATTAAAATGGCTGGTACAGGAATCTTGAGCGGAGACAACCACTTGCCCAGAGGGGAGGGTCGTGAGGCCGGTCGTGCAAGTTATCGACGGGCCGTTCCACCCGGCCTGGACCGTCGAGCGATAATCGAGAACGATGTCTGTCCGGAACCGATTGTTGACCCTGTACCCAAATCCGGCACCCGCGCTAAAAGTATTGAGTACGGACGACGACGGGTCAAAGGTATAAGCAGACGACAGTGATGGATCGGATGTAAAGACCGACGACAATTTGGGAAAGGTTTCTGCAGCATAGGCAAGATCGCCGCGAACATACCAGCCGCTGGCAAATTCAACTTTGTCTTGATGCGGCGCTTGGACGAAATCCGGAGAAGGCCCACCATAGTCGAAGTCGGCGCCAGTGGCGCGCTCCGCAAGAGTGAGAACAGATGCCATTGCCGCCGCCCCTACAACGCCGCGTGCGAAAACTTTTGAACGCATGGTTTCATCCTTTCGAAGCGCCCGGGAGCTGCGACCGGGAGCCAATGCGAAAGGAAGACTGAAACCAATTTGTTAAACGCAGCTTAACCATGATGATTTGGCGGATACGGCGGTCAGTTTGGCGAAAGGCAGGAAAAAATGCGCCAGGGCCGCCGCCAATTCGGAAGCGCGTCATGAGCGCACTTGCATGGCCTGGCTTCGCCACTATAGTCGCGCGGTTTCTTAAACCTCCGCGAGTTCTCAATGGCTGGTAAAATAAATGACATCAAAAAAGTCGTGCTCGCTTATTCGGGCGGCCTCGATACATCGATCATCCTCAAATGGCTGCAGACAAATTATGGCTGTGAGGTAGTAACCTTCACCGCCGATCTCGGCCAAGGCGAGGAACTTGAACCGGCAAGGCAAAAAGCACTTCTGCTCGGCATAAAACCGGAGCATGTTTTTATCGAAGATCTGCGCGAGGAATTCGTTCGTGACTATGTCTTTCCGATGTTTCGCGCCAATGCCCAATATGAGGGACTCTATCTCCTCGGCACCTCGATCGCACGGCCATTGATCGCAAAGAAACAGATCGATATTGCCCGCATGACGGGAGCCGACGCGGTGGCTCACGGCGCGACCGGCAAGGGCAACGATCAGGTGCGCTTCGAGCTTGCCTATTATGCGTTGGAGCCCGACATCAAGGTGATCGCACCATGGCGGGAATGGGACTTAACATCGCGCAGCGCGCTCATTTCTTTCGCTGAGCAAAACCAAATTCCCATCGCAAAGGACAAGCGCGGCGAAGCACCGTTTTCGGTCGACGCCAATCTTCTCCACGTTTCCTCGGAAGGCAAGGTGCTGGAAGACCCGGCGCAGGAAGTACCGGATTATGTCTATTCCCGTACGCTCAATCCGGAGGATGCACCAAATGAACCTGAATATGTCGAAATCGATTTCGAGCGCGGCGACGCTGCCGCCGTCAATGGCGAACCAATGCCGCCAGCGGCTTTGCTCGCGTATTTGAATAGGCTTGGCCGCGCGCACGGGATCGGGCGTCTCGATCTCGTCGAAAACCGTTTCGTTGGCATGAAGTCACGCGGCATGTATGAGACGCCCGGCGGCACGATCCTTTACTACGCGCATCGCGGGATCGAGCAAATCACGCTCGATCGCGGCGCCGCGCATCTCAAGGACGAGTTGATGCCGAAATATGCCGAGCTCATCTACAATGGATTTTGGTTCTCGCCGGAGCGCGAAATGCTGCAGGCTCTCATAGATCGCAGCCAAGAATTCGTCACCGGCCGGGTGCGTCTGAAACTGTTCAAGGGTTCGGCCTTCATTGTTGGCCGTTCAAGCACTTACTCACTCTATGATCAGGATCTCGTAACTTTCGAGGAAGGTGCGAGCGCTTATGACCATCGCGACGCGGCGGGCTTCATCAAGCTCAACGCCCTGCGGCTGCGGACACTGGCCAAACGCGCCCGAAAGACCGGCGGCTGAGTTCTCTCCATTGATATGGCGCATTTTTCGATTGAATTCGATTGATTTTTCGCAAAACCGCCCAAGTTTTATAGAAAAGGCCGAAGAAGGGTCACGCGCTAAGATTGGAACATTCAAGGAGATAAATATGCGCCGGTTGATGATTGTTGCAGCCGCGGCCGCGTGCATTGCTGGCGGTGCCGGGATCGGTGGAAGCGCCCAGGCGGGATCCCTTCCCAACGCCGGCCTGAACGAGGTGACAAACAAGGCTCTTCCGTTGGAAGAGGTGCAGTTTTTTTGGGGCGGCTATAATTATTGCTGGTACGGCAATGCCTGGAACGGGCCTGGCTACTATTGGTGTGGCTATCCTTGGCGATACGGCTACGGCTGGGGTGGCGGCTATGGGTGGAACGGCTGGCGCTGGGGCGGCGGTGGCGGCGCGTGGCGTGGCGGTGCCTGGAACGGCGGCGCATGGCACGGAGCCGGCGCATGGCACGGAGCCGGCGCTTGGCACGGCGGCGTCTACCGTGGTGGCGCCGTGCGCGGTGGTGGCTTCCACGGCGGCGCACATCGCCGCTAAAACAATTGCGCAATTGGCAGCGGCACATGGCAAGCCGCTACCGCTACTAAGATCACGAGAGGAAGAGCGAATTGAACCCTTGAACGTTTAACTTGCGAGGCGGCTCTTAAACCGGCGCGGGTGCGATCAACATAGCAAATAGCTGCCCGAAATATTTGCCATGATTGCTCACGTCCAGCCTTTCGCAGAGTTTGAAGCGGCGGTCGCGTCAGTCCGGCCGGAGTCGTCTTTCGGGCGGGGAGGTGACCATGCATCCCGAGGTCCAGGCGTTCTTCGACGAGTCGACGAATACGCTGAGCTATGTGGTTAAGGATCCACAATCGGATGCCTGTGCGATCATCGATCCGGTTCTTGAATACGTTCCGGAATCGGGGCGCACTTCGACGGTTTCCGCACAAGCGATAGCGGATTTTGTTGAGGGCCGGGATTTGCGCGCCGGTTGGATATTGGAAACTCATGCGCACGCAGACCATCTTACGGCTGCGCCGTTTCTGAAGGAACGTCTCGGCGGCAAGATTGGCATTGGCGCCAAGATCACAATCGTACAGACTGTCTTCAGCAAGGTTTTCAACACCGGCGCCGAATTTCGGCGTGACGGCAGCCAATTCGACGCTTTATTCGAAGATGGCGCCGAGATCGCGATTGGCGGTCTGCACGGCCGCGCGATCTTCACACCCGGGCACACGCCCGCTTGCATGACCTATATTTTTGGTGACGCAGCCTTCATTGGCGACACTTTGTTTATGCCGGACTACGGCACGGCGCGATGCGATTTTCCCGGCGGCGACCCGCGTCAGCTCTATCGGTCGATCCAGAAAATCTTCGCGCTGCCGCCGCAAACGCGCCTCTTCGTCTGCCACGACTATCTGCCGTCCGGCCGCGCCGAATACCGGTGGGAGACCACGATCGCCGAGCAGCGAGCGCACAACATTCAGATCAACGATGGCATCACCGAGGATCAGTTCGTCGAGATGCGAAAGCAGCGAGACGCCACGCTCGGCATGCCGAGGCTTATCATCCCCTCCGTGCAAGTCAACATGCGGGCTGGGCAGCTTCCCACCGCGGAAGACAATGGCGTCACTTATCTCAAGGTTCCTGTGAATCTTCTTTGACTGGACAGTCGCCGGACGCGATTGAATGTCTTAGCCTGCCCCATCCCCGTGAGTTTGGTGCTCGTGGGCGGGTGTCTGGCCTATGGCGCATTGGCCTCAGGATCCGCCCAGCGGAAAACCCCGGATAAGCCGATGCAGGCGAGTTGGAAACCCCAGTTTGTACAATTGATTACAAGAGCTGGCTATGTATCTTGCCGCAACCATGGCGGGTAGGACATAGAACACCTTTAGATTATTACGAGGGCACTTGATTAGTGAAACTATGATAAATATAGACTTGCCCCTCCCCTCACGGACAAGGGCCTTCGTTTGCTGTACGGCGAAGGCGGTATGCAGGATCCATGGTCAAAATCACATATATCGACTCCTTTGGCGAATCCAGGACTATCGAGGCGCAAGAAGACTCTACGGTCATGGAAGCCGCCATTCGTAATGGCATCCCCGAGATCACCGCCGAATGCGGCGGTGGGTGCGCCTGCGCGACATGCCACGTTTATGTCGACGAAAAATGGGTGACGCTGACGGGCAAAGCGTCCGACCAAGAAGAAGATATGCTGGATTTTGCTTATAAGGTTCAGCCCAACTCGCGGCTTTGCTGTCAAATCAAAGTCTCGGCGGAACTCGATGGGCTCGTCGTCACCACGCCGGACCGGCAGGGCTAAGAGATTTTGCCGGAGTGGAATTTTTCACGATCCCAAGTGTCTCCTGGCGGCAAATTGCGCGTTGCGAAATCGCACCGGATGGCGTCTAGAAACAACTTCTTTTCGATGAAAGTCCGGAGCAAGGAATGAGTGAAAGTATAAAAACTGATGTCGTCATTGTCGGCGCTGGGCCGGCCGGGCTTTTCGCTGTGTTCGAACTTGGCCTTCTCGATATCAAAGCCCATCTGATCGATATTTTGCCGAAGCCGGGCGGCCAATGCGCGGAGCTTTATCCCGAGAAGCCGATCTATGACGTTCCTGGTTTTGCAAAAGTGTCTGGGCAAGGATTGGTCGATGCCTTACTCCAGCAAATCGAGCCCTTTCACCCAACCTTCCATTACGGGGAAATGGTCGAGACCTTGGAGGTTTTAGGGAACGCCGAGGCGCCATCGTTCCGCGTCGGCACGGACGCCGGGAAAAGCTTTGAGTGCAAGGCCGTAATCGTCGCTGCGGGGGGCGGTTCGTTCCAGCCAAAGAAACCGCCAGTCCCGGGCATCGACGCCTACGAGGGAAAATCCGTCCACTACGCCGTGCGTAGAATCGAAGATTTTCGCGGAAAACATGTGGTGATCGTCGGCGGCGGCGATTCGGCGCTCGATTGGACTCTCAATCTGCAGCCCGTCGCCAAGCATTTAACCTTGGTCCACCGGCGCGACGAGTTTCGCGGTGCGCCCCATTCGGTCAAGGCCATGCGGGACCTTGTCGCTTCGGGGCGCATGGAATTACGCCTTGGCCAGATTTCCTCACTCACTGGCGAAGCGGGCGAGCTCTCCTCAGTGACCCTCAAGGATGCCAAGGGTGAGCTGGCTGAAATTCCTTGCCAAAGCCTCATCCCCTTTTTCGGGCTCACAATGAAGCTCGGCCCAGTCGCCGATTGGGGTTTGAACCTCCACGAAAATCTCGTTCCGGTTGATACCGCCACATTCGAGACTAATGTGCCAGGCATTTTCGCAATTGGCGACATCAATCATTATCCAGGCAAGCTGAAGCTTATTCTTTGTGGCTTTCACGAGGGTGCGCTGGCGGCACAAAAAATCTACCATTATGTCTACCCCGGCAAGCGGCTGACGTTCCAATACACGACATCCTCCTCCAGCCTGCAGAAAAAGCTTGGCGTGAACTGAGGTGGTCCCGGTAGGACGCACCGGTTAGGGAGTGAGCATGAACCGCGTTGCACTCTATGCGGGTTCCTTCGATCCCCTGACCAACGGTCATGTCGATATCATCGAAAGCGCCAGAGATTTGTGCGATGAGCTTGTCGTCGCGATCGGCGTGCATCCGGGCAAGTCGCCGATGTTCAGCGCCGCGGAACGCGCCTTCCTTCTTGAGACCGTTTTCGATGACCTACTCGTGGCTCCGGCGTGTAAGCTTTCGGTGCGCACGTTTTCCGGCCTTGCAGTGGAAGCCGCTCGCGCCGCCGGAGCGAGCCTCATCCTGCGCGGCCTTCGCGATGGAACGGACTTTGACGACGAGATGCGTATGGCGGCGATGAACGCGGTGATGGCGCCGGAGATCAAAACGGTGTTTTTGGCCGCTTCGCCCTCGGTCCGTCACATTAGCGCGACATTGGTGCGGCAGATCGCCGGGCTCGGCGGCGACGTGTCGGCATTCGTCCCCGCTGCGGTCGCGAAAGCGCTCGCCAAACGGCGTGCACCAGGATGAGCTCATTTTAATTGTTTCAAAGGATCAAACCGAATGACGCTTTACCGGATGATGATCAGCTCTGGCTTGACCTTGGGATTGGTGCTGGGCTTGGCCTTTGGCGGCACCTCGATCTTGCGTGCGAAACCTGCCGCGCCAGAGCAAGACCTCCAAAACACGATCTATCTTGATACGAAGGACGGCCGGATCACGATTTTGCTGCGCCCCGATCTCGCCCCTAAACATGTAGCCCAAATCGAGGCCCTGACGAAACGCGGCTTCTACAATGGTCTTGTCTTCCATCGTGTGATCGACGGCTTTATGGCGCAAACAGGCGATCCCACCGGAACCGGGATGGGCAAATCTGACCTTCCCAATATTCCGGCTGAATTTTCTGCCGAGCCATTCAAGCGTGGCACCGTCGGCATGGCCCGCTCGCAAGATCCGGATTCGGCCAATTCGCAGTTCTTCATCTGCTTCGCCGACGCATCGTTTTTAAATCACAAATACACGGTGGTGGGCCAGGTTGTTTCCGGCCTGGATGTCCTCGACAAGATCAAGAAAGGTGCCAAGGAAGACAATGGTGCGGTGACCGACCCGGATAAGATCATCAAAATGCAAATCGCCGCCGGTGCTGCACCAACCAAGAAATAAACCAAGGCGGCGGGGCTGCACCGCAAGCGCCCCGTGGTCTGCGGCTGCGAGAGCGCAAAATGATATAGACTGTAACAAAACTTGAAAAACTGCTGCTCCGCGGGGTGCAGCTTTGGCGTCGCCAAAATTTGGGCTTGGATTCGCGCGGATTTCCGGCAAAGCGCACTTTTCCCGCCTGAATTGAGAAATATTGTCTACTCCCACTTGGGGGATGCGCGGCATCCCCTGCCAGGGCATTGTCCCTAAACGATCAGGGCAGCGAGGCAATTGCCGAGAGATAAGTGGCTTGCCTATCACCTGATTACCGCGGCAGCGGAGAGTGTTGGGGCGCTGGCGAATATGCCCTAAATTCAATTGAATTTGACCAATCATATTGTCTGGTTCCCGCGCGTCTGCCAGTTGGCGTGCGGGAATTCTTTCTTTCGCTTTTTATTACACTCCGTTTTCTTCTCAAGCAGCGACCCCGGCCCGGCTGCGCAAGGCCCTGGCAGGTTTACCTGTCCTCCGTCTCGTGTGGTTTACCTCGGGCGCCGCATCGTCTATGGCAGGGCCTCAGAAAATCCAACCGGGAGGCCGGCATGCCGGAAGTGGGTAACACGCTCAAACTAGAGACCACGCAAGGATCGGTCGTCATAGAACTGCGGCCCGATCTCGCGCCAGCTCATGTCGTCCACCTCAAAAAACTCGTGGGAGAAAAGTTCTACGACGGCGTCGCCTTTCATCGCGTAATCGAGGGGTTCATGGCCCAGACCGGCTGTCCGCACGGGACCGGGACTGGCGGCTCGAAATACCCCAATCTCAAGGCCGAGTTCAACGCCGAGCCGCATGTGCGCGGGACCTGCTCCATGGCCCGGGCGCAAGACCCGAATTCCGCCAATTCTCAGTTCTTCATCTGCTTTGGCGACGCGCGCTTTCTCGACAAGCAATATACTGTCTGGGGGAAGGTGACGTCGGGCATGGAGAACGTCGACAAGATCAAGCGCGGCGAACCAGTTCGCGATCCCGACAGAATTGTTTCCGCGACGATTGATTGACACCCCCCAAGAATGACCGGGCCGTTTTGGCACCTGGTTCTTGTTTTGCCGGAGCTCTTCGCCGCCGGCCGTGAATGTTGCCCGCTCGTGTGCACGATTTGGCCAGCATGCGCGTAAATCTTTTCGATTTCGATCTCCCTCCCGAACGTATAGCTCTGCGCCCCGCTGAGCCGCGCGACGCGGCGCGGCTCCTCCTTGTGCGGCCACTGGGCACGCCGCTTTTCGAGGACCGCACCATCCTCGATCTGCCCAGTCAACTCGCGCCAAATGACGTCCTCGTCGTCAATGATACGCGCGTCATTCCTGCGCGGCTGCAAGGGTCTCGCGACCGCGCCAACGCCTCGGCCCGGATTGAGGCGACCTTGTTCCAGCGCGAAGGGGACGCCACGTGGCGCGCTTTCGCGCGGCCGGGCAAAAAACTGAAGCAAGGCGAGATCATTCGCTTCGCTGCCATGGACAGCGCGGCATGTAATCCTGAAACTCTCGATGCCGAGGTGGTTTCAAAAGGCGATGAGGGAGACATCGTGCTGAAGTTCTCGCTCAAAGGCGAAGCCCTCGACAAAGCGATCGAACGGATCGGGCAAATGCCCCTGCCCCCTTATATCTCTAGCCGGCGGCCAGCCGAACAAAGGGATGTCCAAGATTATCAGACCCTATTTGCGCAAAAACCAGGCGCGGTCGCGGCGCCGACCGCGAGCCTGCATTTCACGCCAAGGCTCGTGGAAGCGCTCGGCCGGCGCGGTGTCTCCATTAAAAAAGTGACGCTTCATGTGGGCGCGGGCACTTTTTTGCCGGTCAAGGCCAGTGATACGGAAGGCCACAAAATGCACGCCGAATGGGGTGAGATCACACAGGTAGCGGCCGAAGCGTTGAACCGCGCGCGCGCCGCGGGCGGACGGATCGTCGCGGCCGGAACGACGAGTCTGCGCCTTCTCGAATCCGCCACGGCGCAAGATGGAAGTATCCAAGCTTTTGCCGGTGAAACATCGATCTTCATCACACCCGGATATCGATTCAAGGCGGTTGATGTGCTGTTGACCAATTTCCATCTACCGGGTTCGACACTGTTCATGCTTGCGGCTGCCTTTTCCGGACTGAAGACCATGCAGCAAGCCTATGCGCATGCGATCGCGGAAAACTACCGGTTCTATAGCTATGGCGACGCCTGTTTGCTGTTTCCGGCCAGGGCGGAGGATGGCGCGTGACAACGGCTTTCCGCTTCGAGGTTACACACCAGGATGGGAACGCACGGGCGGGCCGCATCACGACGCCGAGGGGAGAAATCCGCACGCCCGCCTTCATGCCTGTGGGTACCGGTGCCACAGTCAAGGCGATGCATCCCGAAAGGGTGAGAGCGCTTGGCGCCGATGTCGTGCTCGCCAACACCTATCATCTCATGCTGCGGCCAGGCGCGGAGCGGATCGCGGCGCTGGGCGGTCTCCATCAATTCATGAATTGGCCTTGGCCGATCCTGACCGATTCCGGCGGGTTTCAGGTCATGTCGCTCGCTAGACTCCGTAAGCTCGATGAAAAGGGCGTGATGTTTCAATCGCACATCGACGGTGCGCCGCATCTCTTGACCCCCGAGCGGGCGATGGAAATTCAGGATCTCCTTGGCTCCGACATCGCAATGCAATTCGATGAATGCGTCAAGCTCCCCTGTCCCGAACCAGAGGCGCGCCGCGCCATGCTTTTGTCGCTGCGATGGGCGGAGCGTTCCAAGGCGGCTTTTGCCGGCAAGCCTGGTCGCGCCCTCTTCGGCATCGTTCAAGGCGGTGCCGTCGAATCCTTGCGGGCGGAGAGCGCCAAGGCGCTCGTGGACCTGGAATTTGACGGATACGCACTCGGCGGTCTTGCCGTCGGCGAGCCGCAGGAGATCATGCTCGCCATGGTCGATTGCATACGCCCGTGGCTACCTGACGAAAAACCCCGCTACCTCATGGGCGTCGGCACGCCGGATGATCTTCTAGAGAGTGTGCGGCGGGGTATCGACATGTTCGACTGCGTTCTGCCGACGCGCGCCGGGCGGCACGGCCTTGCCTATACAAGGGCTGGGCGGCTCAATTTGCGCAATGCCCGCCATGCCAGCGATCCTGCCCCGGCCGATCCGCTGTCTTCTTGCGCGGCGGCGAAAATCTATTCCCGTGCCTATTTGCATCATCTCGTCAAATCGGGAGAGATCCTCGGCATGATGCTGCTCACCGAGATCAACCTCGCCTATTACCAGGATTTGATGGAGGACATGCGCCGCGCCATCGCGGCGGGCAACTTTGACTCGTTTCGTGAGGCGGCTAACGCAGCTTGGCGCAGCGGCGAAGCCAAGGACAAACCCTAAGCCAAATTATTGTCCGGGCTTACGGCGGGCTGCCTCCGCAAGTTGATCCAACAATTCCGGTGTCGCGAAGCCATCCGCCGGCCAGGTTTTGACGCTCAGTTGAAAATCATGGATCGCATCGCGCGAGGCCTGCCCGAAACGGCCGTCGATGTCTCCATGATAAAGCCCAAACTTTTCCAGCAGGCGCTGAATCTCCGCCTTTTGCGTCCGGCTTAAAAAGACTTCTCGTTCTGGCCAATCGCCGTGGAGCGCGGGCTCGCCTTTGATCCGATCGGCGAGATGCGCAAGCGACAGCGCGTAAGAATCCGAATTGTTATAAGCCTTGAGCACCCAGTAATTCGCAGACAAAAGGAACCCTGGACCCGCCGCGCCTGATGGCAGAAACAATGTCGCCTCGCCTTGCGGAAATCCTCCGCCATCGGCGCTTTTGACACCCTCCGCGGCAAAGGCTGCAAAACTTTGATGCAAGGACCCATAGCCGAAATTTTTGGGCAGGATCACTTCCATCCCCCAGGGAAGACCCGGCTGCCAGCCGGATTGGCGCAGAAAATTCGCGATCGAAGCGAGGCTATCGAGCGGATTGTTCCAAATGTCGGGAGAACCAGCGCCTGCAAAACTGACCGCATATTTGAGAAACGCCGATGGCAGGAACTGCGGGCCGCCCATGGCGCCGGCCCAGGACCCTTTCATGACCGCGCGGGCAATGCCGTTTTTGTCGAGCATGACGAGCGCGCTGATCAATTCGTCGCGGAAAACCGGCCGGTCTCGGCGGCTGTACGCCAAGGTCGCAAGCGATCGGATGACGTCTTTACCGCCTTTCGCTGTCCCAAAATCTGTCTCCATGCCGTAGGCCGCGACGATGATCGCGGCTGGCACGCCAAAGCGTTGTTCGATATTTGTCAGTTCGGCGTGCCATTCATGCCGGCAGTCCCGGCCGCGCGCGATACGCCTGATGGAGACTGCTTCGCTCAGATAGGCTTTGAGAGGTTTGTCGAACTCCGCCTGTTGGTTAGACACAGCGGGCAAGCCTGTATCCGGTTCAAGATCGGCGATAGCCATGTCGAACGTGGTGCGCGTGACCCCCGATTTTTGCGCAAGCGGCCAAAGACTTTGCAAAAACTCTTGAAAGCCAGCAGAATTTGGCGGCGTGCCTGCCGCTTCGTTGGGATGAGCCAGCACCAAGTCGAACGGCGCAGGCCAGCCAAGCAGGACCACTAGGGCCGCAAGGATGAATGAGCGTATTATGATCGTTCGCATGTGCCAGGGCAAATAGAGGTCAAGGTCGAAGACGAAGTGAGCCTGCGTGTCTTCCAGCGGCTTTTTTGCGGCGAAATCTGTCATATTGACCTTTCGTGCCGCATATAGCTTTTGTCCTTACACGGCTCGCAGCCGAGGCGGCGCTGCACCTCGTCAAACGTGTTCACACGAGTTCCAGACGATGCGCGGACAGGAGAGAAGGATCATGGAGGGTCTCGATACCGGAGCGCCTTTGGGCGATCATAGCCATGTTTTCCTTGGCGCCGGCCACGCGCAAAACGAGCGCCGGACTTGGGCTGCGATTTCTCTCACCTTAGTCATGATGGTCGCGGAAATCGCCGGCGGCACCCTTTATGGCTCACTCGCCGTGGTCGCCGACGGCTTTCATATGGCAACCCACGCATTGGCGCTTTTGATCGCGGCCTTGGCCTACACTTATGCGCGGCGGCATGCCAACGATCTCCGGTTTGT
>Ga0181535_10004432_pt1 | contig 15623 bp, 10 predicted proteins | sample PEATcosm2014_Bin_44_FD_119774 | JGI IMG/M metagenome (GOLD analysis project Ga0181535, IMG submission 119774) | Peatland microbial communities from MTU Mesocosm Facility, Houghton, MI, USA - PEATcosm2014_Bin17_30_metaG | ecosystem: Environmental > Terrestrial > Soil > Wetlands > Peat | place... | reverse complement strand
GCGTTTGTGACCTATAAGGTGGTGCGCAGCGCCGGGATGCTGGTCTTCGACAATCAAGCGCGGGTTTGACACGGCCCCACGGTGTCCAGTTTGGGCCCAACATTTGGCCGTGGCGCAATGACGAATGCTTGGACCGACATCAAGAACACGGATCTCGTCGTCATCATGGGCGGCAATGCCGCCGAGGCGCATCCTTGCGGCTTCAAATGGGTCACGGAGGCGAAGGCTAGTCGTGGCGCCAAGCTGATCGTCGTCGATCCGCGTTATACGCGCTCGGCCTCGGTCGCCGATGTCTATGCGCCGATCCGGCAAGGCACCGACATCGTCTTCCTCTTGGGCGTGATCAACTATTGCATGTTGAACGACAAGGTGCAGTGGGAGTACGTCAAGGCGTTCACCAATGCCGCCTTTGTGGTCAAGGACGGCTTTGCTTATCACGATGGCTTGTTCACTGGCTACGACGAAAGCAAGCGCGAGTACGATAAGTCGAGCTGGGACTATGTGATCGGCGAGGATGGCTATGCGATCATCGACGAGACCATGGAGAACCCGCGTTGCGTCTGGAACCTTTTGCAGGACCATGTCTCGATCTATACGCCGGAACTTGTCGATCGCATTTGCGGAACACCTAAAGAGAAGTTTTTGAAGATCGCGGCGATGATCGCTGAATGCTCTTCGCCAACGAAGACCATGACATCGATGTATGCGCTCGGCTGGACACAGCACTCGATTGGCTCGCAGAACATCCGTTCGATGGCAATGTTGCAGTTGATTCTCGGCAATATCGGGGTTCGCGGCGGCGGCATGAATGCATTGCGCGGCCATTCCAACATCCAAGGTTTGACCGACATCGGCCTGATGTCGGACATGCTGCCGGGCTATTTGTCACTGCCCACCGAGAAGGAGGTCGATTTCGCCACTTATATGGAAACCCGTGCCTATAAGCCGCTGCGGCCGGGCCAAACGAGTTATTGGCAGAACACCAAGAAGTTCTTCGTCAGCTTCCAAAAATCCATGTACGGAGAGGCGGCGACGCCTGACAATGATTTCGCCTATGATTGGCTGCCGAAGATGGATGTCCCGACCTACGACATTCTGCGGGCGTTCGAGCTGATGCACCAAGGGAAGATGAACGGTTATTTCTGCCAGGGCTTCAACCCGCTGCAAGCATTCCCGAACCGGAAGAAAATCTCCGACTCACTGTCCAAGCTGAAATTCCTCGTTGTCATAGATCCACTCGACACGGAGACTGCGCGGTTCTGGGAAAAGCATGGCGACATCAATGATGTCGATCCGGCGGCGATCGAGACTGAAGTGTACCAGCTGCCTTCGACCTGCTTTGCCGAAGACGAGGGATCCTTGACCAATTCCGGCCGATGGCTGCAGTGGCACTGGCCAGGAGTAACCCCTCCCGGAGAGGCCAAGCGGGACAACTGGATTATGGCGCAGCTCTACCTCCGCCTGAAAGAGCTTTACAAGAGGGAGGGCGGCGCCTTCGCTGATCCGATCCTCAATCTTACCTGGCCCTATGCTGATCCGGACGAACCGACCGCCGCCGAACTCGCCAAGGAGATCAATGGCAAGGCGCTCACAACTTTGATGGATCCGGCCGATCCCAAGAAGGTTCTCGTCGAGGCGGGAAAGCTCGTGCCGAACTTCGCCGTCTTGCGCGACGATGGTTCGACCGCGTCCGGCTGCTGGATTTATTCCGGCTGCTTCAATGAGTACGGCAATAACATGGCCCGGCGCGACACCACGGACCCGGACAATACCGGCGCCTATTTGAACTGGGCCTTCGCCTGGCCGTTGAATCGCCGCACGCTCTACAACCGGGCCTCCGCAGACATCAATGGCAAACCCTGGGACCCAAGCCGCAAGCTGATCGAATGGGACGGCACGAAATGGTCAGGCTATGACGTGCCGGATATCGCGCCAACGGCAAAGCCGGCGGAAGTCGGGCCATTCATCATGAATGCCGAAGGTGTCGCCCGCCTGTTCTCGCGCGGCCTTATGCGCGATGGACCTTTCCCGGCTCATTACGAGCCGTTTGAAAGCCCGGTCGTCAATCTGGTCTCACCGAAAGTCCAGAGCAATCCCGCCGCCCGAGTCTTCCAGGATGATTGGCAGCAGTTCGCGGATGTTGAGTCTGAAGAGTTCCCCTATGCCGCGACCTCGTACCGGCTGACCGAGCACTTCCACTACTGGACCAAGCATGTCTGGGTCAATGCGGTGCTGCAGCCGGAATTCTTCGTCGAGATTTCGGAGGAGCTCGCCGCGGAGAAGAAGATTACGCGTGGCGGCTGGGTTCGCGTCTGGTCGAAACGCGGCTCGGTGCGGGCGAAAGCCGTTGTGACGAAACGCATCCGGCCGCTGATCTGCGACGGAAAGACCGTCCATATCATCGGCATCCCGCTGCACTGGGGCTTCACCGGCGTGGCGAAGCAGGGGTTTGGACCCAATGCGTTGACGCCCTTTGTCGGTGACGCCAACATGCAGACGCCCGAATTTAAGGCGTTCCTGGTCAATATCGAGCCGATCAACGAGCCTGTGGCATAGGGAGGCAAAGCATGTTCCCCCCAATCCCGAACCCCACGACCGCTCCGCAAGCAGAACGATTTGGCACGCAAGATTTGATCCGCCGGTCGGCATCCAATGTGACGCCGCCAGCGCAGCGCCAGACGGAGGTCGCAAAGCTCATCGATGTCTCGAAATGCATCGGCTGCAAGGCGTGCCAGTCGGCCTGCCTTGAATGGAACGATCTCCATGAAGAGATCGGCATCAATACTGGCGTCTATGACAATCCGCATGATCTAACGCCGGCGAGCTACACCGTGATGCGGTTCACCGAATGGGTGAACCCGCAGACCGACGATCTCGAATGGCTGATCCGCAAGGACGGCTGCATGCATTGCGAAGACCCCGGCTGCCTGAAGGCCTGCCCGGCGCCCGGCGCGATTGTGCAATATTCGAACGGCATCGTCGATTTCGACCACGACAAATGCATCGGCTGCGGCTATTGCGTGAAGGGATGCCCATTTAACATCCCGCGCATCTCCAGCGTGACGCACAAGGCCCATAAATGCACCTTGTGCTCGGACCGGGTGGCCGTCGGCCAGGGTCCAGCCTGCGCCAAGGCTTGTCCCACTCAGGCCATCGTTTTCGGCACCAAGGAAGAGATGAAGACGCATGCCGCGGGACGGATCGCCGATTTGAAATCACGCGGCTACGCCAATGCCGGCCTCTACGATCCGCCAGGCGTCAGCGGAACCCACGTCATGTATGTCCTGCACCATGCCGACAAGCCGGAGATTTATGCGGGCCTGCCGAACAATCCGAGAATCAGCCCCCTCATTGAGGTTTGGAAGGGCGTCACCAAATATGCGGGCCTTGTCGTGATCGGCTTTGCGGCGGCCTCCGGCTTCATCCACTATTTGGTGAAGGGACCTAATCGCGTGTCCAGCGAAGATGAGAACGCGGCGAAGCGGTTGACTGGGGAGCGGACGCCATGAGGTGCGCGCATGAGTGACGAGACTGTCGCGCCGGGCGATGCGGTACACCGAGGCGATCCGGTCATCGTGGACCGCTATACAAAGGGTGCACGGATCAACCACTGGATCACGGCGGTGAGCCTTATTCTCCTCGCTTTATCCGGTATGGCGCTGTTCTACCCGAAATTGTTCTTTCTGACGGTCTTGTTCGGCGGCGGTCAGACCACCCGCATGATCCACCCTTGGATCGGCGTCGTGTTATTCTTCAGCTTCCTCGGCCTTTTCTTCCGTTTTTGGAAATTGAATCTGTGGAAGAGCGAAGACGGCACCTGGCTCGCCCGCATCCGCGACGTGATCGCCAACAATGAGGAACGACTGCCCGAATTAGGCAAATACAACGCCGGGCAGAAATTCGTGTTTTGGGCGATGTCCGTGCTGATCTTGATCTTGATCTCGAGCGGCATTGTGATCTGGGATCAATATTTTTACGACCTGACGTCGATCGAGCAAAAGCGCATCGCGATTCTCATCCATGCGATCGCCGCGGTTCTGGCGATTTCCGTGTGGATCATCCATGTTTATGCCGCGATCTGGGTGCGTGGCACGATCCGGGCGATGACACGGGGCTCAGTCACCGGCGGCTGGGCATGGCGGCATCATCGCAAATGGCTGCGCGACCTCGTCGTGAAATCCACCGGCGGAAAACCAAACAAGACGCGCGCCGGATAAGAGGATAGAATTTACTTGTCCACGTGGCCCGGCGGGTTCGTGAGGGTTCAGATGACACAAAAAACTGTGGTTTCGCCGGACCCGACGGTAATCGGCGATGTCTCGGCGCCGCCCTTTGCTGTGCTTCCCGATCCTTTCCGATTGTTTGGTCTCCGTGCCGCCCGGCTCCGTGCGCTGGCCGAGGCGAATGAACTCGCGCCCTATCTCCAGTTTCTGGCGGGAATCGCCGGCACGCAGCACGCGATCATAAAGGAATTGCCTGAGCCTCACCGCCCGGACGCGGAGACGGTTGCTCGATCACGCGAATTCCAGATGCCGCCGCTCGACAGTGGTCATGTCAAAGGAGACCGCGCACTCATGGAGACCTTTGACCGGCTTTTCGAAGCGATGATATGGATAGAGCAGCCAAGGCCGGCGGCCGATGCGCTCGCCCGAGTCGCAGCCAAGAATGGCACCGAACGTGAGACGATGGCGCTCAGCGTTCTTTCGGCATCATTGCCGCGCGAGACTTTGGCGGAGCACATCTATGTGGCAGCAGGGCTCCAGGTTCACTTCGCACGGCTCGCGGGAGGTCTCGAAGCAGCTTGTCTGGTGCCGGTTGGCGATGGTCTCTGCCCGGTTTGCGGCGGTGCTCCTTCAAGTTCCATGGTGGTCGGCTGGCTAGGTGCGCATGGCGCGCGCTTTTGCCATTGCTTCTTGTGCGGGACGCTCTGGAACATCGTGCGCATCAAATGCGTTCTTTGCGGTTCGACCGAGGGGATCGGCTATCAGGAGATCGACGGCGGGCCTGGTTCCGTCAAGGCCGAGACCTGTGACAAATGTCACGGCTGGGTAAAAATCCTGCAGCAGCATAAGGACCCCGCGATCGAACCCATCGCCGACGATGTTGCCAGCCTCGGCCTCGATCTCCTCATGGGGGAAGGCCCTTATCGTCGCGGAGGATTCAATCCCTTCCTTACTGGCTATTGAGGTCCATGATGAGGGACGCCGCCGCGCTTCGCGAGATTCCATCCGTGAATCAAGTCTTGAAGACGAGCCAGGGCATCGCGGCCGCCGAGCGGTTTGGCTTCCCATGCGCAACTGATGCCGTGCGCAAGGTAATCGCGGAAGCGCGCGCCGCCGTGCGCAGCGGGAAATCGCCGCCAGCTGCCGAGGCTGTCGCGGCAGCGGCGCTCGAGCGCCTTCATTCCGGCACGGGCTCGACCTTGCGGCCGGTCTTCAACCTCACCGGCACGGTACTGCACACAAACCTCGGCCGCGCGGTGCTCGCCGAGGCAGCGGTCACGGCGGCGGCTGGGGCAATGCAACATACGATGACGCTTGAGTTCGACCTTGCCACCGGCAAGCGGGGAGAGCGCGACGATCATCTGCGCGCGATTCTCCGCGAGCTGACCGGAGCCGAAGACGCGACGATCGTCAACAACAATGCTGCTGCCGTTCTCATCGTATTGAACAGCCTCGCGGCAGGCAAGGAGGTAGCCGTATCGCGCGGTGAGCTGATCGAAATCGGTGGCGCTTTCCGCATGCCGGATATCATGGCGCGCGCCGGCGCAAGGCTCAGGGAGGTCGGCACCACCAACCGCACGCACACCAGGGACTATAGGGACGCGATCGGGCCGGAGACCGGGCTTGTGTTGAAGGTTCATCCGTCGAACTACCGGATCGATGGATTTACCGCTTCGGTCTCGCCCAGCGAGCTCGCCACGATCGCGCGCGCTGCCAATGTGCCAATGGTTTATGATCTCGGCTCCGGCACGCTCGTTGATCTTTGCCGCTTCGGCCTTCCGCACGAGCCGACAGTCCGGCAAGCCATCGCAGAGGGTGCTGATCTCGTGACGTTCTCAGGCGACAAGCTGCTTGGCGGGCCACAGGCCGGCTTCATCGCCGGCCGCAAGGATCTGATTGCGGTGATCAACAAGAACCCGATGAAGCGCGCGCTACGCGTTGACAAGATCCGGCTCGCCGCCTTGGAGGCGACCCTCAAACTCTATCGCGATCCGGACCGTCTCGCTCAGCGCCTGCCGGTGCTTCGCTACCTTACCAGGCCTGCGGCCGAGATCGAAGCCATGGCGCAGCGCCTGCTGCCGGCAGTGCAAAGCGCGCTCGGAGACGAGATCCTTGTGACGCTCGCCGATTGCGGCAGTCAGACCGGCTCGGGCGCGCTGCCCATGTCCACCGTGCCGAGCGGTGGCCTCGCGCTTGCGCCCAAAGGTGGCGGGCGTGCGCTCGACCGTCTCGCGGCGGCGCTGCGGCGGCTGCCGGTACCGGTGATCGGCCGGATCGCGGATGGCGCGCTCGTGCTCGACCTTCGCTGTCTCGAGGACGAGACGGGTTTTGCCGCCAACCTCGCCAGTTTCGATCCGGCGCCTGGCGAAAGGGACGGCAATGAAATGGCTTGATCGTCTTTTCCGGCATTCTCCATCAAACGAACCGGGAGCCAGCGCAACGTGCAAAGCAATGACCGCAGCGCTCGCCGCTGCCCAAGCTGGCAATTTCCAGCTGGCGCTCGATCTTTGGGAGCCCTTGGCCCGGGCGGGAAACACGCGAGCGCAAAACAATATCGGCGCTTGTTTCGCCGAAGGGCTCGGAGTCACGCGAGACCCGGAACTTGCGGTCCAATGGCTGACATCGGCGGCTGACACCGGCGACCCGGTGGCACAGCGCAATCTGGCGTCGTTGTACTTCAATGGCGACGGTGTCGCGCCGGATCAGCTGCGTGCGGCGGCGCTGTACCGCTCCGCCGCCGAACAAGGCGATGCCCCGGCGCAGGACATGCTGAGTTGGATACTGCTCGAAGGCGAGGCAATTCCGCGCGATGTTGCCGAGGCGCGATGCTTCGCGCTCAGGGCCGCCACGCAAGGCGTCGCTACGGCGATGACGCGCATGGGCATGCTTTACCACAATGCGCTCGGCGTCGACCGCGATTCCATCGAAGCGATACGCTGGTGGCGCCGGGGGGCGGAGGCTGGCGATGCCGATGGCCAAGCGATGCTCGGCGCCGCTTTGCATCTCGGTTCGGGCAGCGAACGCGATCCTATCGAAGCCTTCGTCTGGCTCACGCGGGCCGCCAAGGCGGGCAGCCGGCTCGCGGCGCCTTTCTTTGATGCCGTGCGCACCTCACTATCCGCCGAGGATCTTGCCGAAGCGCAGCGGCGCGCGGAAAGGCCGGTTAAGACCGTGGAGCCCAGCGCATGATCATTGGCACCGCGGGCCATATCGATCACGGCAAGACATCGCTGGTTAGGGCGCTGACGGGCGTCGACACTGACCGGCTGAAGGAGGAAAAGGCCCGCGGCATTTCAATTGATCTCGGCTTCGCCTATCTGCCGGTGGAAGGCGGCGGGACAATCGGTTTTGTCGATGTGCCAGGGCACGAAAAATTCATCCACACCATGGTCGCCGGGGCGAGCGGGATCGATTTCGCTCTGCTTGTCATCGCCGCCGACGATGGCGTTATGCCGCAAACGAAAGAGCATTTGGTCATCCTTGGCCTGCTTGGCATCGAGGCGTGTGCAGTCGCGCTCAGTAAGGCGGATCTCGTGCCGCCCGCAAGGCTTGCCGAGGTGGAGATGGCGGTACGCCGCGAACTCTCCGGCACGGCTTTGGCGAGCGCGCGGGCGATACCCGTATCAGTCGCGACTGGCGCCGGCCTGGACGCGCTTCGCGCGCATCTGATCGAGGCCGCACGCGACTTTGCGAGGCGGGAAGCCTCGGGCCGGTTTCGCCTCGCGGTCGATCGTTCCTTCACCCTTGCCGGTACCGGGACCATCGTGACTGGAACCGTGCTCTCCGGATCGATCGGCACCGGCAGCCATGTTGTCGTCAGTCCTCGCGGCCTTCCGGCGCGCGTTCGCTCGATCCATGCCCACAACCGGCCGAGCGAAGAAGGCCGGGCTGGTGAGCGTTGTGCGCTCAATCTCACCGGCGATTCCATTACCAAGGATGCGATCGGCCGCGGGGATGTGGTGCTCGACCCGGATCTGCATGCACCGGCGGACCGCATCGATGCGACGCTGCGCGTACTTGCCGCCGAGCCAAAGCGTCTCGGGCACTGGTTCCCGGTGCGGCTGCACCATGCCGCCGCGGAGATTGGTGCCCGGATCGTCCTCCTTTCGGACGAAGGCGGGACACCTGGACAGGAAGGTCACGTCCAGCTTATTCTCGACCGGCCAATCGCGGCTGCCGTTGGTGACCGCTACATCCTGCGCGACACCTCGGCAAAGCGCACCCTTGGCGGCGGACGGTTTCTTGATCTGCGCGCCCCCGCCCGCAAACGCCGGACCGCCGAGCGAGCGGCACAGCTCGATGCGCACGCGCTCCCCCACCCTTGTCAAGCACTATCCGCATTGCTGGAGGCACCACCGCATTACGTAAATCTTACGGTTTTCGCGCGCGATCGCGCGTTGGGAAAAGACACAGCGAACAGTTTTGCCGAACGTGAGGGGGCTACTCTTCTTACGGCGGCTGGTTCGGTGCTCGCCATCTCTGCATCGAACTTTGCCCATTTCCACTGTGAGCTTCTGGCGGGGCTCGCGGCTTACCATGCCAATAACCCCGATGTTGCTGGCATAGGCGTTGAGCGGCTCCGTCTGCAACTCGACCCGCGTCTTCCCGTGCCCGCGTTCAGAAGCGCTTTGCAACGATTTGCGCGGGCGGGCGAGATAGCGCTCGATGGCGCCTGGGTCCGGCTTTCTAGCCATGCTGTTCGGCTGACGGTGGCCGATGAGGCGTTATGGTTCGCCATCGCGCCGCTGCTTGGCGGGCTTGGGCGGTTCCGTCCGCCCCGCGTGCGCGAAATCGCAGGCTCTCTCGTCGTGTCGGAGCAAGAGATCCGCCGTGTCCTGAAGCTCGCGGGGCGGCTTGGCCTCGTGCATGAGATCGCGCATGACCATTTTTTTTCGCGCGCCACCGTCGCGGAGATGGCCAGAATCGTCACCGATGTCGCGGCGAAAGCCGACGCCGGTTGGTTCAAGGCGGCGGAGTTTCGCGATCGCATGGACAATGGGCGGAAAGTCGCCATTCAGATCCTTGATTTCTTCGACCGCCATGGCGTGACCTTGCGGCGCGACGATTTGCGCCGGCTCAATCAGCACCGGCTTGACCTTTTTTTGGACGAGCCGGAGGCGGACAGGGACACGCCAAGTTCAGGAGGAGAAGCGTCCCCGGTGGGGCGTCCGGACTTCAAATCCGGGAGGGGCCGCGAGCCGGTCTTTGGTGGGTTCGACTCCCACTCTCTTCCGCCAGGACCTTTGCGGCAAAGGCCGGGGGGCGGGCAATAACGTTGGGCGCTGCATTCTTATAACGATGCCAGCGAGTGGCCGAATTGGCCGCGCTGACGGTACATCCCTGCCCCCGCGGTGAAACCGCCCAGTTCGCGATTCACAAAGAAGTGTGCCCGCCTTGGCATATTGGTGCGTTATATGAGTCAACGGCCAGTTTGCCCCCAGCGTTCTGCTAGGATACCAATGGTTGTCGCCGCAGCTCATAGAGCCAAAACGATCTTAACATGGATTACACTTGGCCTATTTGACGATGCCGGAACCGCGGGTAAATCGCCTTCGATTTGAACTCCGGCAGAGCCTTCCGACTTATTAGCCCAGTTGGCCGGCGCGGGCTCCCAATGTGGCTGCGATGTGAGGATGCATCATGGGCATAGTTGGCTTTGCGCTGAGGTTACCGCACACCTTCTATGTGCTGGCGTGCCTCATACTCTTTCTTGGCATTTCCGCGATCGTCAGTATGCCGACGGACATTTTCCCGGAGATCAACATCCCAGTCGTCACCGTGATCTGGCAATATACCGGCCTCAGCACGCCAGAGATGGAGCAGCGTGTCACCACCTACAGCCAGTATTCTATTAGCTCGAGCGTCAATGGTATCAAAGACATCGAGGCACAAACGCTGAACGGCATATCGGTCCAAAAGATCTTTTTTCAGCCTGACGTGAACCTCGATCTTGCGATCGCCCAGATCGTATCGGGCACGAACTCGATCCGGGCACTCATGCCGCCGGGTATCCAAGCTCCGATCGTGGTGCAATTCAATGCCTCCAGCGTGCCCGTCCTGCAGGTCAGCCTGAGCTCCGACACGCTGAATGAACAACAGCTCTACGATTACGGCATATACCGGCTGCGGCAGGCTCTGGCACCCATTCACGGGCTGACGCTGCCTACCCCTGCTGGCGGGAAGTATCGGCAGATCATGGTCGATATCGATCCGGCCAAGCTTTTAGCCAAAGGACTCACACCGCTCGACATCGTCAATGCCGTCAATGCCCAGAACATCACCCTGCCTTCAGGCACGGCGAAAATCGGCGACAAGCAGTACAGCGTCCGGACCAACGCGACGCCTGCGACGATCGATGATCTCAACAACATACCCGTCAAATTCGCGGGCGGCGCCACGGTCTTCCTCAAGGATGTGGGGAACGTCCGCGACGGCAATCTAGTACAGCAGAACGTCGTCCGGGAAAACGGCCGCCGCTCGGTCTTGCTCAGCATCATCAAGAACGGTAATGCCTCGACGGTCGATGTTGTCCGCCAGGTGAAGAAGGCTCTCGTGGTTGCGCGGAAGGCGGCCCCGGCCGGCCTCGAGATCACCGAACTCTTCGACCAATCGGTGTTCGTTACCAATTCGGTGAACGGAGTTCTTCAGGAGGGCGCCATAGCGGCGGCCCTCACTGCCTTGATGATTCTTTTGTTTCTTGGATCATGGCGGTCAACGCTAGTTGTTATGATCTCGATTCCGCTTTCGATACTCAGCTCGCTCGTCATCCTCTATTTTCTTGGCCATACGCTCAACACGATGACCCTAGGCGGCCTGGCGTTGGCTGTCGGTATCCTGGTCGATGATTCTACGGTAACGATCGAGAACACCCACCGCCTTCTGACGGAGGAAGGAAGGCCGCTGCCCGAAGCAACGCTCTATGGGGCGGCTGGTATCGCCGTGCCGACTCTGGTGTCGACACTCGCCATAAGCTGCGTCTTTATTTCGGTGATCTTTCTGCAAGGACCGGCGAAGTATCTCTTCACCCCGCTTGGCCTCGCCGTCGTCTTTGCCATGCTTGCCTCTTATGGCCTGTCCCGTACTTTGACGCCGATCACCATCGGCCTGCTGCTTCAGAGCGAACACCATGGTGCCGAGGCCACCGGAACCGGGTTCATTTCGCGCTTTCACCGTGGTTTCGAGCGGGGGTTTGAGCGGCTGCGCGGCGGCTATGTGGAATTGCTGCATTTGCTGCTGATTCGCCGATTTGTAATCCCGGTCATGGCTGTCTTGGTGCTTACACTCGGCGCCGTCATGTTTAATTTCGTTGGCCGTGATTTCTTTCCGGACATCGATGGCGGGCAGATCCAGCTTCACCTCCGCGCTCCGCCGGCCACCCGAATCGAGACGACCGAACAAATCTTCCAGGCGGTCGAGAACAAGATTCGGGAGGTCGTTCCCAAGAACGAGGTGGATCTGATCGTCGACAATATTGGGCTGCCTGCACGTCTCTATAATCTCGCCTTTGCGGACGGGACAACAATCGGCGTCAATGACGGCGTAATCCAGGTTTCGCTCAAGGACGGTCACGCGCCAACCGCCGAGTATGTCCGCAAGCTTCGGGAGGTGCTCCCGGCCGCATTCCCCGAGGATATCTTCTATTTTCAGGCGGCGGATATGGTAACCCAAATCCTGAATTTCGGCATACCGGCACAGATCGATGTGCGGACGGTTGGCTACGATCGGGCGAAAAACCTGCGGATCGCCCATGAATTGCAGCGCCGGATCGCTGACATTCCTGGAATCGCCGACGCCCATCTCCAGCAAGAAGTCGCTGCCCCGGATTTTTTCGTGGATATTGACCGCAGCCGCGCCGCCCAGTTCGGCCTGACCGCAAATCAGATCGTCACAAATCTCAATGTCAGTCTGAGCTCGTCCGAACAGGTGTCACCCAATTTCTGGACCGATCCGAGCAATGGAATTCCTTATTATATCGCGGTTCAAACACCGGAGTACCTCGTGAACTCGATGAACGCACTGGTCAATACGCCGGTCAGCACCGCAGTGGCCTTCACCGGCGATCCGGTGCCGGGGATGCTCAGCAATGTTGCCACCCTAAAACGTGACTCGATTCCGACCAATGCGAACCAGGCCAACATCCAGCCGGTCTACGAGATCTATGCCAACGTCCAGTCCCGCGACCTCGGCAGTGTCTCCAAAAACATCGACAGCATCATCGCGGAGCTACAGCAACAGCTCTCCCCAGGCAATTCGATTGAGGTCATAGGCCAGATCCAGAGCATGAATGATGCCTTCCACAATATGAGCATTGGTCTGCTCTTCGCCGCGGTCTTCGTCTATATGCTCATGGTCGTGAACTATCAGAACTTCGGCGACCCATTCGTCGTTATCCTGGCGTTGCCGGCCACATTCTGCGGCATTTTCACCATGCTCTATGTCACCGGCACGACTCTTAGCGTGCCCTCTCTAATGGGCGCGATCATGGCCATCGGCGTCGCCTCGGCGAACTCCATCTTGCTTGTGACCTTCGCGCGTGAGCAGCAGCTTGCCGGCACACCGGCATTCGATGCCGCAATCGCCGCGGGACGGACGCGGATCAGGCCTGTGCTGATGACGGCGGCGGCGATGATCGTCGGCATGATCCCAATGGCGATCGGTGGGGCCGGCGAGGAGCAGAACGCCGCCCTGGCGCGTGCCGTCATCGGTGGATTGCTCTTCGCCACTCCGACAACCCTGTGTGTCGTGCCTTATTTATTCGCCGTGCTACGGAAAGGCAATGACGGCAAGCCAGCTCATGGCGTGTTCACGGAGGAAGTGCGATGAGTGATATAGGTCAAGCGCCCTTACTCGAGTCTCCGGATAAGAACTTACCGGAGCGCGGTACTCCTGAACCTGACGAGCCGAAATTTCCCATAAGCAAGGGAGGCCGTTCACGCGCCAGGCTGCTTGGACTGGCTGTTCTGCTGCTGCTCGCCGGGGCGTTGAGCCTCGGTGTGTGGCGGCACTACGCCCAGCACCAGCAAGTTATGATCGCGGCGGAGCAGCGGCGGAATTTCGTGCCAAGCGTCCGTACCGAGGCCGTGGCAGCGAGTGGCAGCGTTATTCGTGTGGAATTGCCTGGAACGACGAGCGCGTTTGACGCAGCGAATATCTATGCGCGGGCCAGTGGCTACATTAGCAAGCGCTATGTCGACATCGGCTCCCGCTTGAGGGCTGGACAGCCCTTGGTGGAAATCACTGCCCCCGAAGTCGATGACCAGATTGCGCAAGCGGAGGCAACCCTGGTCCAGACGAAGGCTTCGCTGCGGCAGGTCGGTTCGAACCGCGAGCTCGCCCGCGTCACCAACGCGCGCACGACCGCCCTTGTCGGGGAGGGTTGGGCAACGAAACAGCAAGGAGATACGGATCGATTGACGTATGAGGCGCAGCAGCACGCGGCGCAAGTCGCGGAAGCCAATATTCAGGCGCAGCAGGCGCAACTCAACGTGCTGCGGCAGCAAAAGCTCTATCAGCAAGTCGTCGCTCCCTTCGACGGAGTGGTTACACAGCGAAACGTTGACGTTGGCAGCCTGGTGCAGGCTGATGCGACGAACGGAACATTTCTGTTCACGATGATGCACAGCGATGTGATCCGGATCCAGCTCTACGTGCCGCAGGACCAGGCGTTCGGATTGGCCCCCGGTGTCGATGCCGTCGTTCGCGTGCCCGAGATGCCCGACCGTACCTTCCCAGGCAAAGTGACAATGATCGCGGATGCGCTGCAACCCGGAACGCGAACCCTCCTAACCGAAATTGACGTACCCAACCCGGATGGCGCCTTGACCCCCGGCACCTATTGCACGGTGGTACTGCGGGTCCCGCGCAAGACGCCTTCTTTCATCGTGCCCGCCGACGCGGTGATCTTCAATCAAGACGGCTTGCATGTTGCCGTGGTTGAGAATGGCACCGTCCATATGCACATCATCACGATCACGCGCGATTTTGGCAGGGAAGTCGAAGTGCGCAACGGCGTCACCAACGGCGACCAGGTCATTCTCAATCCCCCCGTCGATCTCGAAGAAGGCAGCAAAGTCGAGGTCCGGCCAGTTCCGGCGGAAGCCAGACCGTGAAGCGCCGTCTGCTGATGAACACGGAAAGGGACGCTTGATGAAATTTCGCGCTGTCATTGGCGCCATTGTATCGATGGTTCTGTCAGCTGGCGGCGTGTCTGGGCAAGAGGCACGCCCCGTCAAGATTGGCGTCCTCACCGATATGTCTTCAGTTTACGCCGCGCACGGGGGCCCCGGCTCGGTCGAGGCCGCGCGCATGGCGATCGATGATTTTGGCGGTACCGTCCTCGGCAAGCCAGTCGAGCTTATCTTTGCGGATCATCACAACAACCCCGATCTTGGCACAAGCATCGCTCGTCAATGGTATGGCGAAGGCGTCGATGCGATTGTCGATGTACCAAATTCGGGCGTCGCGCTGGCGGTGCAGCGGCTTTCCCGAGAGGTGAAGAAAATCGTTCTTTTCTCCTCCCCCGCATCCGCCGACCTCACTGGCCTCCAATGCTCTCCCTATACCGTGCATTGGACTTTCGACACTTACGCCATGGCGCACGGCACCGCGAAAGCCATCGTAAAATCAGGTGGCAAAAGCTGGTTCTTTATAACCGCGGACTATGCCTTCGGCTACGCGATGGAGCGAGATGCCGGCGACGTAATCAGGTTGGAGGGCGGCAACGTTCTGGGGAGCGTCAAGGTGCCACTGGGCACATCTGATTTCTCCAGATATCTGCTGCAAGCGAAAACGTCACGCGCCAAGATTGTTGCTCTTGCCGCCTCGGGACGAGACATGATCAACGCGATCAAGCAGGCGAGCGAGTTCAGTCTCATTCAGGATGGCCAGCGCCTTGCTGGCTTGCTCATGTTCATCTCGGACGTGCACAGTCTTGGCCTGAGGACAGCGCAGGGGTTGCTTATGACCTCAGCCTATTATTGGGATCAGAACGAGAAGACGCGTGCCTGGGCCAAGCGTTTTTTCAGTAAGATGAAGCGCATGCCAACCATGGTGCAGGCTGGCGTCTATGGTGCTATCACACATTATTTAAAGGCAGTGCAGGCTGCCGGCAGCATGGATTCAGACGCCGTCATGGCGAAGATGCGCGAGATGCCCATCAATGACTTCATGACGCATGACGGCAAGTTGCGCATCGATGGTCGTGTCCTGCGCGACATGTATCTCTACGAGGTCAAGAAGCCTTCCGAGTCGAAATATCCCTGGGATTACCTCAAGCTGCTGCAGACTATTCCGGCGCACGATGCCTTCCGGCCGCTCGATGAGGGTGGCTGCCTCCTCGCGCCCAGGGAATGAGGGGGCCAATGCAAACTGGTCGGTCCGGGAACCTCACGCATGACAAGG
>Ga0181535_10004430_pt1 | contig 15634 bp, 17 predicted proteins | sample PEATcosm2014_Bin_44_FD_119774 | JGI IMG/M metagenome (GOLD analysis project Ga0181535, IMG submission 119774) | Peatland microbial communities from MTU Mesocosm Facility, Houghton, MI, USA - PEATcosm2014_Bin17_30_metaG | ecosystem: Environmental > Terrestrial > Soil > Wetlands > Peat | place... | reverse complement strand
TGATAACCCTGCGCCGCGCATAAGCGGCGCGTAGTGGGAACCCAGGCTGAGTTGACTGTCCGGGGAAAGTGATCTGTGTTCAAATAGACGGTACGTTATGGGAAGCATGATCGAAACACGCCGTTATGTCGTCAGCGGACGCGTGCAGGGTGTCGGCTTTCGCTGGTTCGTCGAACGCGAGGCGCATGCGTTGGGTTTGGCGGGCTGGGTTCGCAACCGCAGCGACGGCAGTGTAGAGGTGCTTGCGTCGGGCACGCGTGATCAGCTTCGCCTGCTCTACGATAAGTTGAAGCAGGGTCCGCGCGCCGCCCGCGTCGACGATATCGAGATCGAAGAAGCAGCGCCGCTCAAGGATCTACACACTTTCCGAATCGAAGGAGTCTGGTAAAGGATGCCGCAACCGAAAATGGCTATGGACTGCGAACCTCTGAAAAAGCTCATCCGCGAGGTCCCCGATTTTCCCAAGCCGGGGATTCTCTTCTACGACATCACCACCCTGCTCAAGGATCGGCTGGGATTCGCGCAGCTCATCGACGCGCTGACCGCCTACTACCTGGAAAAGGACATCGATCTGGTGCTTGGCATCGAGGCCCGCGGATTCATCTTCGGACCGGCGCTTGCCTATCGCCTCAACGCCGGGTTCGTGCCCGTACGCAAGCCCAAGAAGCTGCCTGCCGAAACCGTCCGCTGGACCTACCAGCTTGAGTACGGCCAGGACACTCTGGAAATGCACAAGGACGCCATCAAACCCGGCCAGCGCATCCTGATCGTCGATGACCTGCTCGCCACCGGCGGCACCGCCGTTGCTACGGCCGAGTTGGCCAAGTCGCTGGGCGCCGAGATCACCGGCCTTGCTTTCGTAGTCGAGCTGGACTTCCTGAAAGGCCGCGACCGCCTCAAGGGATACGACGTCCACACCCTGCTGCACTACGATAAGTAATCGCCGGACATGGTGGAAGTTTCGGTTAAACGCAAGTTTCGGTTAAAAGGAGGACTTCTCATGTTTCAGATCCGTTTCGCGATTTTCTTGATCCTGACCCTGTCCTTTCTGCCCGGAAGGCTCGAGGCGCAGCGTCCCATGGGCGCCGACGCCGGACAGTATGTGATTCTGAGTGCGCAATATGGCCACGAGGGCAGGCATGTTGACGTGACCAACCGGTTGAAGGAACTGGCGAGGGCCGACCAACCGTTCCGGGTGAGCAACAAGATCTTTGGCGTAGATCCAGACCCGGGAGTAAGGAAGGTGCTGCGCATTTATGCACGTGGTCCGGAGGGCGAAAGGATGTTCGAGTTTATCGAGGGCAGCGTGGTCGATGGCGCGCAATTCCGAGGCTGGCGGCGTGGCGACTGGGGCGCCGGTGGCTGGAGCGGCAGATGGTAGCCAAGAGCACTCGAAAGTGAAAGCCGGATATTCAGTTTACTTCGACGGTGCCCCACATCTGCCGCAGTTAGCAGATGTGGGGCTCCTGCTCAGATTCAATTATTCTCACGGCATGCGCGTGATGCAGAACTGTTCGTCGTGGCCGAGCACTTCGGCCTTTGACAGCTTGCCGCTAGCAACGGCCAGAATCTCCTGGTAGATTTCCTCGCCAACCTCTTGCAGTGATTTCTCGCCGGTGATGACCGCGCCGGCGTTGATGTCGATATTCTCTTTCATCCGCTGAAAGGTGCGCGGATTGCCGGTAATCTTGATCACCGGCACGCCGGGAAATCCCGAGGGCGTGCCTCTGCCGGTTGGGAAGCAGACAATCTGCGCGCCCGCCGCCGCCTGTCCCGTGGTCACTTCGCCGTCGTGGCCCGGGCCATCGAGCAGCAGCAATCCCTTCTTTGTGGGCGCATCGCCATAGGCAAAGACTTCGACGAACTGCGCGTTGCCCGACTTCTTCATTCCGCCGAGCGACTTTTCGACCACCGAGGAGAGTCCGCCGTCGTAATTTCCCGTCGAGATCAGGTTCTTTCGCTTTTCGTTGCTGGAGTGGCGCGTCTGCTGTTTGAGCCGCTCTTCCATGTTGCCGATTACCCGCAGGATATCACTCGCAACCTGTTCGTTGACGGCGCGGCGAGCCAGAATGTGCTCCGTGCCCAGCAGTTCGGTCAACTCCGTCAGGATAGATGAGCCACCCTGCGCCACCAGCTTATCGGAGGCGATACCGAGCGCGGGATTGGCCACCAGGCCCGAGGTCGTATCGGAGCCGCCGCAGTTCAGGCCGATCATCAGTTCGCTGACGTCGGCCTCCACCCGCCGCTCTTGCGAGGCAACCTGCTGCATCTTGCGGGCATGGCGGGTACCAATGTCGATGGCCTTGATGGAATCCCCTTCGTCCTGTATCACCACCATCTCCACCATCTTGCCCGTTGGCGCGATGCCTTCAAACAATTCGCGCGGCGTAAATCGTTCGCACCCCAGACCCACGACAACCACGCCTGCGAAGTTCGGATTGCGGCCGATTCCGATCAACGTTTTGGCGGTGATCTCAAGATCCTCGCCCACCTGGCTGCATCCGACCGGATGGCTGAAGTGCACCGTGCCCGGAACGCTCTCCGAGATGCGTTGCGCCACCTTGGCCGAGCAGAAAACCGAGGGAATAATGGCGATCAGGTTGCGCACGCCCACACTGCCGTTTTCCCTTTTGAAGCCGAGAAATTTATCTCCCATGGCCTACATTCCTCTTTCGCAATACATGTTATGGATGTGAATCCATGCGCCCTTCTTGATGGCGACCTTCATCTTGCCAATCTCCTCGCCATACTTGTAAACCGGTGCATTCGGCGCAAGGTCGGCGAGCGCAAACTTGTGGCCGAAGGGTATCTTCTCGATGACGATCGCTTCGTACTTCTTGCCTCCATCCTCGGCCACCGTGCAAGCGTCGCCGGCTGCCAGGTCAGTCAGGGCAATCGCCACGTTATCTTTCTGGTCGAGTACGAGTGCGGTTTTGCCCGCCGTCAGGTCGCTGAGTTCTTTCACGTTACACACCCCCACTCTTGAAATTAAACCAGTTTGACGCGACGAAAGTTATTCCATTCTGGCAGGGCCTCGCCGATTTGTCTTGCTTAATTGCTCAAGAAAATGTTTCGTCCGCGGAATAAACGCCCGTCCTCGCGGTTAGCACCAGTGAAAGGCAAACGAAGTATCGAAAGTGATCGAGGCTTCGTTCAATGTGGAGGGAATATGAAAACGAAGACAAACCTGCTGCTTGCAACCGCAGTGCTCGCCGGGTCCGTGCTTGCCAGCGCGCAGATGACAACCCCAGGCGCTGAGGATGCTACTCATCCAGACAACATGACCGCGCCGCTAGCGAACGGTGGAGGTACCTACGAAGCCACCATTAGCGGAACCGCGCAGCCGAACCAAGACAACGCATTCCGCGACCAGAGCAACAGGGACACCAGCAACCGAAACGACAACCAGCAGATTGCGCCTGACGATCCCCAAAAGAACCCGTACTGGGAGCCCAGGGATTGGAACTACATCAGAAACGATGCAGGCGGATCTTAACGGCCTTCCGGCGACATCCGCCGGGCAAGGCTTTTGGGATGGGAGAAGCGGAGGGAGGCGTGGATCGGGCGGAGGCGAACGGTGAATTCGCCACGTCCGGTCCTCGGCATATTTCAGTCTCTCACTGCTGTGCGTTCGGCGGCGAATCTTCGTACACCAGCAGACTCTTATCTTTCGCCAGGTAACTCTTACGCCGAAACCAGTCTTCCATGCGTTCCTTCAGCAGAGGCAACGGTACGCGGGTGCCAGCCTCCATCACACCATCGGCGCACGGCAGGGTGTCATCGAACACTGGATCGTTCGTGAAATTGCGCATGGCAAAGCTATCCAGCCATTTCAAGGGAGCAGGCTGGCGCGCGTCGCCTTCTTCGTATTCCACCCGAATTTTGCGAGAAAACATGGTTAGAAACAGATCCTCAGCGGCGCATCCCAGAGGTTCGCGCAATGATATTTTGAAGTGTCATTCTGAGTGAGCGTAGCGAGCGCCCGCGGCCGGAGCAGCGCAAAGCTGCGTACCCGGCGTTGCTTTCGACAAGCAAGAAGCTATTCAGGCGAGCGAAGAATCTATGTATTCATAATGCACACATAGAACCTTCGCTGCGTTCAGAATGACATGAGCGTTCTACGCGACCCTCTCACCTTTTGCGTCTGCCAGGCGCTCTTCCAGCGCATCGAGCTCCTGCCATAACGCCGACGGCAGGTGCTTGCCGAACATCCGGAAGTATTCCCGGACGCGCGGCACCTCGCGCAGCCAGCCGTCGATGTCCACGTTCAGCAACTCGGTGACGTGATCGGCCGGAATGTCGAGTCCGCTGCGATCCAAAGCGTCGGAGGCCGGCATTAACCCGATGGCGGTCTCGACCGCATCTCCCGTGCCTTCCACACGCTCGAAAATCCATTTCAGCACGCGGCAATTTTCGCCGTAACCCGGCCACAGAAATTTACCGTGTTCATCTTGCCGGAACCAGTTCACCTGGAAGATCTTTGGCAGCTGGGCGCCGGCCGCAGTTTCCATCTTGAGCCAATGGCCGAAGTAGTCGCCCATGTTGTAGCCGCAGAAAGGCAGCATGGCCATAGGGTCGCGGCGCAGTTGGCCGACGGCCCCGGCCGCGGCCGCGGTAGTTTCGCTGCTCACGGTTGCTCCCATGAAAGTTCCGTGCTGCCAATTGAAGGCCTCGCAAACCAAGGGCACGACGCTGGCGCGCCGTCCGCCGAACAGAATCGCGTCGATGGGCACGCCCCTCGGGTCTTCCCATTCGGGAGCGATTACCGGGCACTGCCGCGCCGGAGTCGTAAACCGGGCATTCGGGTGCGCAGCCTTGCGGCCGGAGTCAGGGGTCCACGGGCGCCGCAGCCAGTCGGTCAAGTGTTCGGGCTGCTCCGCAGTCATGCCCTCCCACCAGATGTCTCCCTCCGGCGTGATCGCGCAATTGGTGAAGACCGAGTTCCGGTTGATGGTTTCCATCGCATTGGCGTTGGAGTGCATGCTTGTGCCCGGCGCCACGCCGAAAAACCCTGTCTCGGGATTGATGGCATACAGCCGGCCGTCAGCTCCGAACTTCATCCAGCAGATGTCGTCGCCCAGCGCTTCGACGTGCCAGCCCGGAATCGTAGGTATCAGCATCGACAGGTTCGTCTTGCCGCAAGCGGAAGGAAACGCACCGGCGATGTACTTCACGACCCCATGCGGATTCGTAAGCTTCATGATCAGCATGTGCTCGGCCATCCAGCCTTCATCCCGCGCCTGCACGGAGGCGATGCGCAGAGCGTGACACTTCTTGCCCAGCAGAGCGTTGCCGCCATAGCCGGAGCCGAATGACCAAACCTCGCGCGTCTCCGGAAAATGGCAGATCCACTTCTGGTCGGGATTGCTGGGCCAAACCGTATCCGGGGCGTTCGCTTCGAGCGGTGCGCCCACCGAATGCAGTCCTTTCACAAAGTCGCCATCAGCCCCGAGGGCCGCAAGCACCTGGCTGCCGACTCGCGCCATGATGTGCATGCTGACGACAACGTACGGGGAATCGGTCAGCTCAACCCCAAAGCCGGCCAGCGGTGAATCGATTGGCCCCATGCAATATGGAATTACGAACAGCGTCCGTCCGGCCATCGAGCCTTCGAACAGCTTCATCAGGATCGATTTCATCTCGGCCGGCTCTTTCCAGTTGTTCGTCGGTCCGGCATCATCCTTGGCGTGGCAGCAGATGAAGGTACGATCCTCAACCCGGGCCACATCAGCCGGCGTTGAACGCACGTAAATGCTGTTGGGACGCTTGTCCGGGTCGAGCGGAATCGCGATTCCGGTGTGGATCATCAGCCGCACCATCTCCTGGTACTCGCTGTCGGAGCCATCGCACCAGTAGACGTGCTCGGGTTTGCAGAGGCTTGTCACTTCCTCCACCCACTGCAAAAGCTTGTGGTTATTCATTGCACCGCCGGTTGCCTCGACGGTTTCAATCAGGCTGGCCATAGAGCGTCTCCTCTGGGCGCACCAGGAAATGAAGCGCGAAAATGTCTGAATTCAACACACGTAACCGCTTCCCCCACGAAAGCGGCTGCTAGCTTCGGAGTCCGTTTCCGAAAGCTCTGTATGCCGTGATTACAAGATTCCCGAATGGCATCGTCTAACGGGGCAAAACTGGGTACCGGCGCTTTACCGGCGACTGGCGCTCTTGGCGTATTCGCTTTCGAGCCCCGCAAGGTACTCCAATGTTTCCGTAACGGTCAGCATATACATCTCCCGGCCGCTTTCCTCGCCGTTTTCGATGATCGTTTTCAGATAAAACCCAGCGATCTGAACGGCCAAAGGATCGGTGATGACCTTCCCGGTGCGCCGGTTATATTCGCCCCAAGCCGGATGCGGCAGTGCAATCCAAACGGGTCGTCCATTGACCAGAAACTTCACATCGACGGCGTCGGCATGGCGCGTAGCGATAGCCACGACCACGGCTTGAAAGACGCATCGCACTTGCTCGCCCGTCCAGTGTTCATTGGCTTGGAAGTCGCTGTACATTGTCAAAGACTATAGCCCGGCAGCATAAGTCACGGCAACCTGCCTGGGTGCTTAGATGCGGGCTGGCCGCAAAGAGCAAAAAGCTATTCACGCAGTGACGCAAAAAAAATAGCCGAATGGATGGAAGACCGAAGCTGGCGCGGCGGAAGCTAAGGGCCCTCGGCATTTCGGGCATGGGACGGCGAAAATGTTCTAGAATCCAAGCGGTGGCACGGAAAACCCAAGACATATCTCCTGCTGGCCCGCCTGCGAAGTCCCCTCCCGGGACCAAATCCCGCAAGCAAGCTTCGGCCAGCGATTCCGCCGGACGGAAGCGCGTCCCCAAGCGTGGCGGCGTCGAGGTGCTCACGGTAGCGAACTTGTCTGCAGCGTCATGGCTGGTGCACGGCTTCAGCACGCGGCAAGGCGGTGTCAGTTCGGCGTATGGCGGCCGGGCGCTGAACTTGGGGCCCACCGGCGAAGACACGCCGGAGAACGTCGCGCGCAATCGCGAACGGTTTATCAGCAAACTGGGCGCCATCGACGCCAGGGGCGGCCTCTGGCCGGTCATTTCTGTTACCCAGATCCATTCGGCGATCATTCACCGCGTTGACCAGGAAACTGTCCCGCCGCTGCGGGGCGACGGCCTTATCACCAGCACGCCCGGCATCCTGCTCGGCATCAAGGCCGCCGACTGCCTGCCCGTGCTCATCGCCGATCCCGAGCGGCGCGCCGTAGGGGCGTTCCATGCCGGATGGCGAGGCACTGCGCAGCGGATCGTCGAGAAGGGCGTTGGCGAGATGCGCAAACACTTCGGCAGCGATCCGGCGAAGTTGCTGGCCGCCATTGGTCCCGGCATCGGTAGCTGTTGCTATGAGATTGGCGATGAGGTCGAGCACGCGTTCGAGTCGCAGTTTACCTACTGGCAGGAGCTGTTCGAAGACGTTTTCGACTCACGGTCGTTGCACGCGCGCTACCCGCTGTTGTTTCTCAACCAGCGTGCCCCAGGACACGGCGATCCCGCTCTTTCCCGCCGCCTTAACCTGGTGAAAGCCAACCTGCTGCAACTGCGCGACGCCGGCGTTGCGGAGGAGAACATCTCGAATTTGGACCTGTGTACCGCGTGCCGCACGGACCTTTTCTTTTCCTATCGCAAAGAGCACGTCGTGGGACGGATGATGGCCGTCGTCGGGATCAGGCCGTAAGCGGCGAGGAGTGGCCTCCGCAAACTGTCGAGAAGGGGATTTCTCGCCAGTAATTACAGATCGTATGCAAATTGAGGGTTTTGTCGCGTCTAAATACGGTACCAAAGTTACTTCAGTCAAATCGTTTTAACGGCTACCATCAAGTGCATGGCGACGATAGTTTTTGTTGTCAATGGCTTTGTATTCATCCTGCTTGGCCGCTGGATCTATAAAAACCCGACGAAGCTCCACCCAAGCTGGGCATACAGCAATCCCAATCACCCGATCCTTACTGGTTTCGCCCGCGTTTTTGCAATGATATTAGTTCTCATTGGCACCGCGTTAATTGCAAGCACCATTGCGGAATTGCTACCACAGTCTACGCGGATGATTGTGGTTCTTGGCGGCTCGATAGCTGCTGCTTGGATTCTCCGGCCTCGAATACAGGAGCAAATTGTTTCAAGTGCAAGTGAATCGGATGTAAGTCAGGTGCAGGTCAAGCGAGGCTTTCTCTCCACTAAGGGCAAGTGGGTGTTGGCAATCAGCGCGATTGTTGGTGTTTCATTCACTCTAGTGATTTTCGCACTTATCGGAAACTCAGAGATTTGCAAAACCGCCGTCGAGAGGGCACAGTCAAACCCGGATGTGCTTACGCGCTTGGGTAAACCTGTAAAGCAGGGCTTGTTTCTGTCCGGAAAGATCGAGGTCTCCGGCCCATATGGACGAGCAGACGTAGCTATACCACTGTCCGGCCCGAAGACCAAAGGTAAGCTGTACGTAGTCGCAACGAAGACGGCTGGTATCTGGAAATTCGAGACACTTCAACTTGCTGTCAAAGGACAAACAAATCGGATTGATCTGCTGGCTGGTGCCGCCCGGTGAAGGATAAAGGATAATTGTCGTAAACAGGCAATATCACCAGCTACCTGAAATCGACCCTGGTGCGCCAACCTGCTCTGTAAGAAAAAAGGCACGGCCAAGCCGTGCCTTTGAATGATCGGGTGCCGGAGCGGCCAGCAGCTTTCGCTAAGCCGGTCTAATTCGTGCCGTTCACAGTGCGCAGCTTGCCCCGCATGAAGTGATAGGGAGGCCAGGGGCCGCTGATTGAAATCTCACAGTTCTTCAACTGCCGCGTCGCCGTATTGTAGCGGTTCTGATATTTCTGCAGGGAAGTCGCATCGATCAGGTGCGCAATGTCGATCACCAGTCCAGCGTCGACGCGCTTGCAACTGGTTTCGTGCTCCAGTGGCGCAAGCAACTTGTTCACCTGCACGGAAACCGCGCGTGCCTTGGTCTGACGCTCGCGATCACGAGTGGCAATCACATGCAGCCGTTCGAGGTATTGGCCGCCGGTCCGCACCGGAAGCGTTTGCAGAACCACTTCGGGAACGGTACCGTCCTCTCTCATCATGACCTTGATATGCATCTCTGCTTTGCCACGCAGCCGCTCAAGGCTCTCATGAAAAGTCTTGCGATTGGCCCGTACCGCGTGCCGCAGCGCCTCGTCGGTTTCGAACACAGTCGCGAAGCGGAAGGGCAGCACGGTAGCCTGCCGGAAGCACTCGCTCACCACCCGCGCGTGTTCCACCACAGCCTGCTGATTCAACGATAGATTGCGATCATAGGCGCTCACCAGAACAATGAACTCGCCGGTTGGAAAACCCATGACAGGCGAAGAGTTGACCCCAAGCAGTTGCTCAAATTGAAAGGGACGTCGAACCCGACTTGGTTGCACCGAGCTCTGCTCGGTAATGCAGTACGCGTACCACGTCATTTCCATGTCTCCAGAGAACCCGGGCGAGTGGAGATTGCGCCGCGGAAAGAGGATAATGCCGAAACCCGAAACGAATGAAGGTATCCCGGAATGAAGGAGTGGGACGGGAGACAGCTCCTGAATGATCAAGGACGATCATGTCGATGGCATACCCAGAAATATCCTACTTCTTCCAGCAAGCTAATAGCAACTAAGTTGCACCGAACGGGTTTACCAACAAGCCTTTTGGGCGCTAAAGGCTTTGGACTCGACCTTAAACTCAAATATCTAAATCATTTACTCATGATATCGACGACAAGAGAGCTCTGCGTTTCTCCTACCCTGAGCGGTCTCGGAATATGGCACCCCGGAGCCCGGCTTCCTCGGTTATGATTCCGCGAGCTGGTGTTGTCGCTAGTTTCCCAGGCACCCTTCTGATTCGCGGGTTGCACTCTGACTGCGGAACGCGCGCCGGTTTGTACGATTGGCCGGTAGCAAGAATTCACCTTTGGGTACCCTTCTGCCGGCAAATTGGTCAGAAGTGACCATACGAAACGCATCTACTCGCATCTAAGATTTCCTAAGCGCATTTTGGCGGCTGTGTATCGGTCCAGAACGTTGCAGCTTACATGCCGCGAGTACTTATGACATCAGACTCTCAGACCGCGAACTCCTTTTCACCCGAACAGTTCGTGGTCCAGGTATTCTCGGAGTTCAGCCGCGAGACGGTGCAGCGCCGCTGGTCCGCCATCAATGTCATCGTGCGAATGAGCATGCTGGCTGGTCTCGAATTGCAATTGGAACCCGCCTTGAATCTCGTCTGCGACATGGCAAGCGAGATCATTCCATATGACCGCGGCCTGGTTTTTTTCTGGGACGAGGAGCAACAGGAAATGCATTTGCGGGTTACGCGCAATCTGGACGCTCCCGACCAGGAGGCCTTTGCCCGCGGCAACCTGCTCAATATGTGGACCGCGAAGTTCCAGCGGCCCATGATCGTTCAGCGAGGAGCGCACGAGCAGGTCGATCTGCTGCTCGACACCGTCGGCGCCGAATCGGTTCTCATCTTGCCACTGTTCGTGCGCACGCGCGTTCTTGGGTCGATGCAATTGTTCGGCTCCAGCCGCACCAGCTTCAGCGAAGAAGACGCGCAATTGCTGTGGATTCTGTCGCTGGTGGTGGAGAATCTGTTGACGCGCGATTTCGCCAATGAGGCGCTGATCAAATTTGCCTTCACCGATTTTTTGACCGGCATGAAAACGCGCGGCTACTTCGAAACGCAGCTCGAACGCGAACTCAAGCGCGCCGAGCGCAGCAAGGGGCCGCTGGCGCTGGTCATGATCGACATCGATCATTTCAAGATCCTCAACGATACTCATGGTCACCACGTCGGCGATGTACTTCTCCGAGACCTCTCGTCGGTTTTGATGAAGGACATGCGCCAGATCGATACGCTCGCCCGTTACGGTGGCGAGGAATTCGTGCTCATTCTTCCGGAGACGAACAACGTGGGTGCGTATCGAGTGGCGCAGCGCCTGCGAAAAGCGGTTGAATCGGCACGCTTCTTTGCCGCCTCGCCCTCGGAAGTTGTGAAGCTGACTATCAGCATGGGAGTCGCAGTGTTCCCGCAGGACGCGCAGTTCAGGCGCGACCTGGTTGAAGCCGCCGATGCTGCGCTTTATGAAGCCAAGCGCAGCGGCCGCAACCGCGTTGTGCTTTGCTCGGACATGGACCGCATGGACCGGAAAAAGGAAGTCTCCTGACCCCTCGGCAATCCTGATTCATTTGGGGAATCTGACGTCGCTACCTGCGGCCTTTTTTCTTAACCGGTGCGGAAACGGCTTTTTTTTCGACTGCCTTGGGTTTGGAGCCCTTGCTCCCGGTGGCTTTCACCGCCAATATCGGGGCGGATTTCTTGGCGACGGACTTCTGAGTACCGTCGGAGCGGGACTTAGCGGCCGGTACCGGTGGCGCCGCCGGTTGGGCTGGCCGGGGAGGCTCGGAGCGTTCAACCTGTGGGCGAGGCTGCGCGGAAGATGCGGCTGGCGCTCGAACTCCCAGCTGGCGCAGCACAGCGGCACGCATCTGCTCGACCGGGGCAGGCTTTCCAGTCCAAATCTCGAACTGTCGCGCGCCCTGGTGGACAAACATTTCCACGCCACTGACGGCTGGGATGCCCTGCGCCCGAGCCATCTGGAGCAGCCGCGTTTCGGCCGGGTTATACACCAGGTCGAAGATGCACCGCACCGACTTCAACTCTTTTTCGTTGAGTGGCGACTCCGTCGAGCTCCCCATTCCAACCGGGGTTGTATTAATCGCCACGGCGAACTGCATCTTCGGCAGATCGCTGCGCTTCACCGTGTGGACTTCGAATTTCTTAGCCAGTTTTTGCGCATTGGCCGGCGTGCGATTCAAGATATAAACGCTCGCGCCTCGTTGTTTGAGCGCGTAGACCGCCGAGCGCGCCGCGCCTCCCGCGCCAATCACCAGCGCATCGGCTCCGGGCATGGTTAGGTGGGCCTCCAGCGGGGCGAGAATGCCCTGAATATCCGTATTGAACCCGATCAGTTGCCCATCCTGGCTACGCACCACCGTGTTACAGGAGCCGGTTGCCGCCGTAAGCTGTTCAGCCCTGCCGAGGAACGGCAGGATCTGTTCCTTGAACGGCATGGTAACGCTAAGCCCGTGAATAGGAATCTCGCGGACGCAGGCCAACAGGTCTTCCAGCGACTCGACCAGCAGAGGCAAGTAAACGGCGTTGACGTTCTCCCGCCTCATGGCGGTATTGATGAGCGCCGGCGACAGTGAATGTCGTACTGGATTGGCGGCCACTCCGTAGATCCGTGTAGCGGCATCGAGCTGACCGACGCGATACATTTCCTGCATTTCGCGGGCTGTGATCTGTCCTTCGGCGGTGGGCTCCCCGTGATTTGGGGCGGCGAAGGTAAAGGCAGCTCCAGCGCGAACACTCAGCACCCGGCTAATCACTCCTTGTTCGCCCATGCAAAGTCCCAACATGGCATGGTCGTCTTTATGTTTCTGCAAGAAGTTCAACATTTCCACGTTGTCGTGCAGCGACGTTGCTTTAGTGACCACCTTGTAGAACTCGGGTGAGAATGCCGCCAGGCGATCGAAATGTTTTTCCAGGTTCTTGGTTTGCTTAAAGTCATGGAACGAAAGAAGCAACGGAGCGCTTGAACGCAACCGGCCCAACTCGGCTGTCTTCAAGGCCTCCGCGCTTTCGATTTCCAGGTCGAGTATCTGGCAGCCTGCCCCGGCCGCTTTAATCAGCACGTCGATTTCAGCGCTCAGTGAACCGTGAAACTTTCCTCCATTTGCCGCACGGCGGCAGGTTGCGATGCCTATGGCATCCGGACGGTACTCAAAGAAGCGCTTCAGGCCCGGTATGGCACTGATCGGATTCTTCAGGTAATCGAGTCTGAATTCCAGAAAGGTGTTCTCGCGAACCTGCAGGTCAGCCTGGTAGAAAAGATCACCCGGTTCAGTCGCGCTCAGGCAGACGCAGACCTTGGGCAAACGGAGCCGCAGCATGCGGCTGGCTAACTGGTTTGGCGAGACACTCATTCCGGGGGAATGGTACAGATGCACCGCGACAGTTGCAACCGCTATAGACGATTTTCATCGCTTATTCGTAACCGCGTACCAGTGCGGTCAATACAATGACCAATCGTCACTTGAACCGCCGCCAAGCCTCTGCTAGCGTTCGGCTGGCTACGTCTGTTCTGTCTGCAGGGTTCGGCGTCCTTGTGAGAGCCGGAATTACACCACTTTGGTGCCAGCAAACGGGCAGTTCGGAAGCCCCCAGGTCATGGACGACAAACGTGCCTGCCTGCGGCGGAGGTGATTATGAAATGGTGGGCACTTTTGCTGGTGCTTTGTTGGGTGAGCGTGGGCGCGGCGCAAGAAAATTTGCCGGCCTCGCAGCCTGTTGGTAAGTCGGGGGCGTCTGTTCTGGGCTTTAGATACAAAACCAGCTACAAAGACGTCTACTGTGCGGGATTCATCAGCCGTGAGCACGTTGCCACTGGCCGAACGGTCCAGGGCGGCAGCCGCTCGCCCGAGGCGGACCACTTTACCAAGAAAGATATAGTCTTTCTAGCCGGCTCCGGTTACGAGGTAGGAGAGCGTTACGCTGTCATTCGCGACATCCGCGATCCCAATCGCTATGAGTATTTCACAGGGCAAAATAAACAACTTGATCGACTCGGACATCTCTATGCCGAGCTGGGACACCTGAAAATTGACCGCATCGAACACGGCTACGCAATTGCCACCATCGAGGAGAGCTGCCAGCCAATCGTTGCCGGTGACGTGGTGGTGCCTTTCCGCGATAAAGGCAGCTTCGCCGCGGAGCCTCGGACTACGCCATTTCAGGTATTCGGCGTTGCCTTGCCCCGGCGGCACGGCACGATTGTTATGTCCAACGAATTCGATTACATCTTTGCGCTGCATAAGATCGTGTACATTAATCTCGGCTCCAGGAGTGGACTGAAGCCGGGAGACTATCTGCGAATCAGTAGAACTTACGATCCCGACAAGATGCCCGAAGGCGCCAGGATCACGCTGGAGGCCCCCGGCCACGACGACACACAACGCCATCCGTTGAGCCCGTCCCTAAAGTCGATGAAGAACTGGCCCGTGAAGGGCTTGGGGGAGATGATGGTGATTTCGGTGACGCCGGAGACAGCAACCGGCCTGGTCACCATGGCCCTGGAAAACCTGCAGATTGGGGATCTGGTTGCGCCAGAGGATGAGCGCTGAAAGATTTGCGGGCTATCGGATGGCGAGTGGCTCAGGCTGACCCTCGCCAAATACCTCAGCAGTAAAGCCTTCCAAGCGGGCGCCGCGCTTCCACGCATCCGGCGGGAGGCCGGCTTTGCGGCAGGTTTCCGAGAGGAATTTCTCCCGGTCCCAGCCCCACTCCAGCGGGACCTGGGGCAGCAGCAGTCCGCGCGCATGTCCGAAGGTAACAATCAACCCGTGGCGGCCAATTTCAACGTGCTCAGGTTCAATTGGAGCCAGCGGCGAGAGCACGCTGATTTCGATCTGTAGCTTCGGAAACTCGTCAATCGTGACGGGTGGAAAGCGCGGGTCACGAAACGCGGCGGCGGCCGCAGTCTCGGCGATTGTACGGTAAAGCGGATAAATCGGTACGACGTAACCGATGCAGCCGCGCAACTGTCCGGATTGATGCAGGGTGGTGAATGCCCCACGCAACTCGGCGAGATGCGTGGACGGAGGAGAAGTGTCCAGTTCCTCTTTGCGCAATTCGGCAGCGATCATCTGGTGCGCCAAGCGCAGCATCAGTTTCCGCTCTTCGTCGGAATACTCGTTCATCGGCCAGTGCTCAATTGTCAGCTGCCAGGATGATGTTAAGTTGCCGGGACATCCTTGTCTTTGCGGCGATTGAGGACGAAAACGCGACGGCGCTGCCGTTTTTGAGTTGCCGTCTTGTCGATCTTGGCCCAAAACGCGACGAAATAGTCGGCCGCTGACACCAGCGAAAGTGCAACCATGAACCAGGTGGCCGTCCGCGCTATGACCTCAACCGGCAGGATGAATGGCCCGATTGCCCAGTAATTCCAGCGATGGGCAAGGATAACAGCGACCACCGAAACAATCTGCACGAACATCTTGAACTTGCCTAGTTCGCTCGCCTGAATCGTGAACCCTTCCTGCGCGGCGATGGCTCGCAAGCCGCTTACCAGGAACTCTCTGCCTATGATGACTACCGCCATCCACGCGGGAACGAGCCGGGGGGTGAACTGCACGAGCGAGATAAATGCCGCGGCAATCAGCAGCTTGTCCGCCAGCGGATCAAGCAGCATTCCAAGGGTTGTGACCTGCTTCCGCCTTCTTGCCAGATATCCGTCCAAGCCATCCGTGATGGAGGCCAGGATAAATATTGCCGAGGCGGCCAGCTCCTTCTCTCCGTGTGACCCTCGAAAGAAATTGCTCGCCAGCACCCATATCAAGAAAGGGACACAAAAGATACGGGTAATCGTAATGTAGTTCGGGAGGTTCACGGTCATGACCGGCAAAGAGGCACACTATCGCCCCTCCACCAAGTCACGATTATGCGCTCTCCAGTTGATGAAAGCAACGCACCCAAAGCAGGTGCGGGCGGCGCTTACAATACCCCGCGAGCGCATGGTTGCCTACGCGCGCCGAGTACGGACCGCCGACCGCCC
>Ga0181535_10004427_pt1 | contig 15654 bp, 9 predicted proteins | sample PEATcosm2014_Bin_44_FD_119774 | JGI IMG/M metagenome (GOLD analysis project Ga0181535, IMG submission 119774) | Peatland microbial communities from MTU Mesocosm Facility, Houghton, MI, USA - PEATcosm2014_Bin17_30_metaG | ecosystem: Environmental > Terrestrial > Soil > Wetlands > Peat | place... | reverse complement strand
TGCAACGGAAGTTTGGGTCTCGCCATTCACCAAGTCTGGCACAGACACCCTATATTAGTAAAGTCTTTTCTGCGACACTGCACTAGCGGGCCGCTGAATTGGTTCATGGTCATTTGTTGATTACAAAAGGCTTGTAAAAATCCGGGAAAAACCTTAGACCCGGTTTTATGAGCCACACCCTCGACCTCCGCCAGAGGCGTCATCCCCAATGCCGGGGTTGCGACCTCGCTGAGCGGGAGGACATTGATGCCGATGGATTATGCACCAAAACCAGGTCCATCATTGATGACTTGCCAGTGCGATGCGTCGGCGAATGGGCCTATGATAAAATTTACCGACTTGTCCAGTACTTTGGCATCTTCTCCGGAGGAATGAGCAACCGATGGAAGGGCCTGAACTATGTGGAAATTTGCAGCGGGCCGGGTCGGTGCATCACTCGAAATGACCGCGATGAGATGGACGGCACCGCATTGGCCATCGTCTGTCATAAACATTTTTCCAAACTCAAAAAAGGCATCTTCATTGACGCCAGCCCGCGCGTCGTGGCCATTCTCAATCAGCGCATCAAGGCCTTGGGAAAATCCGACATTGCCGAGGCAGTGGTCGGCGATTACAGCGATGCCGTTGGCCTGTCCAGCATCCTAAGCCGGCTGCCCAAAAACTGCTTGAACCTCGTTTTTATTGATCCGACGGAATGCGACGTCCCGTTCACCACTATCAAGAGCATTATGAATGACCTTCCAAAAGCGGATTTGCTCATCAATGTCGCGCTTGGCACGGATGTGAATAGGAACATCGTTTCGGCCATTCTTTCGCCAAGCCACAAAACCGCGCGCGAAAAATATGAAAAGTTCCTTGGTGTTCCCGGCTTTTGCAGCCAGCCGGATGTTGTGGAGCCTGCCAAATTGTCCGACTTTGCCGCCCTCAGACGAACATTCGCCAGCACCTACGATCGGAAACTCCGCGAGGAAGGCTACAAGTTCACCGACGTGCGCCCGGTAAAGAACTACTATTACCTTCTTTTTGCCTCCCGTAACGAAAAGGGGCTGGAGTTCTGGAGAAAATCATGCACTTATGCTCCAGACAATCAGAAGGAAATGCTCTAAATTAGATCCGATAAATGGCGCTTCAATCGTCAATCGAATGGACCGAGGCAACGTGGAACCCCGTCACGGGTTGTTCCAAGATCAGCCCCGGCTGCAAACATTGCTACGCCGAACGCATGGCGTTTCGGCTGCAAGCGATGGGCCACGCCAATTACCGCAATGGCTTCAACGTCACGATTCACGAAGACGCGCTGGACTTGCCGGTTCGTTGGAAGCGCCCGCAAACCATCTTCGTAAATTCGATGAGCGACCTTTACCATCGCGACGTGCCGCTGTCGTTCATCCAAAAAGTGTTCGCCACGATGCATCAGGCTGGCTGGCATCGGTACCAAATTCTCACCAAGCGGCCGGAACGGTTGATCGAACTGGATGCAAAGCTGGCTTGGGCGCCGCACGTCTGGCAGGGCGTCACGGTTGAACACCCGGATTATTACGGCCGAATTGATCTGCTCCGCGAATCCGGCGCGCACGTCAAATTCCTGTCGCTGGAGCCGTTGCTCGCCGCCATGCCAAGGCTGGATCTGCATGGCATCGATTGGGTGATTGTCGGCGGCGAGTCCGGCCCCGGCGCGCGGCCAATGGCCGGGGAGTGGGTTGCTGAAATTCGCGACCAGTGCCTGAGGGCAGGCGTCGCTTTTTACTTCAAACAATGGGGCGGCGTGTTCAAGAAACGCAACGGACGCGAACTGGAAGGCCGCACATGGGACGAAATGCCCGCCAGCCGGCAGCTTGCGTTCGCCTGACCGCCGGTCAGGGTTCTTTTCGTGTCAAACAAATGTGAATCTCTATGTCATTCGTGGCGGCGGACAGGATTCCCATTGTGGTGTCTTGCAGGACAACCAGGAAATCACCCGCCTCAATCAGGTGTTTTTGGCTGTAATCAATTATCTTGACAGCTTTGAATTCAGGCAGGCTTGCCTTCTGCAATTTTTTGGAACGGATGACGCCGTTGGTCTGTTCAAGGTCCGCCAGCTCGCCGGCGTGAATCAGGGCGACGTTGATTGGATTGCCTTTTGCAACGTGCAACTCAATCGAGAGCATGTCCGCGCGCGAAACGCTTATTGGTATTTTTTTCCAGCGGTGCGCCGGGAGACTCACTTGAAGATTCACCGGGGTGTAATTCAATTGAATGGGCGCGTCGGCAACAAGCGCCCCTCCAAAGGCGGAGGGTGTCTTCAACCCGGCTGCGGCGAACCAGCTCGCTACTTCAGAACGGGAGGCGCCCGCCGCTTTGGCGCTGGGTGGCGAGCCTGCCATTCTGCCGGAAGGAGCCGGGCTTGCGTTATAAAAAGGGTGACTCCGAACTGTTGCAGGACGGTCAGAATTGCCGGCGGCTGCCACCATCGTGTCCGAATAAGCGAGCACGTTTCCGGCCGGCAAATTATTAGTCGGAGTCATGGTCGCCGCCATGGGTGGCTGGGGCGAAACCGGGGCGGCGGCATCTACAACCTCCCGTGTCACGTTGGTCGGAGTCAAAGGCGCCGCCGCGTGTTGGCGGAGCGGGATCGGGGCTTCTGCGCTTGCGATTTCCAGCTTTTGGCGGCTGGCGGTCGGGGCCGGGGATGCCGCTGCGGGCGAATGGGACCGGACCGGAGCCACTGCGGGGGCGTCGGCGGTTTTCGCGGTTTGGATTTGCCGGGAGGCGTGAGGATTGGCGGCCAAATCCAGTTTCATCAAGGCGGGTTGTTCTTCTGTGAATTTGACAGACAACAGCAAAACAACCGCCGTTGCGCCGGCCGCCAACCCCAATATCCAGCGCCAATTCCAAACCATTTTCCGATTTCGCCCGTCCGGCGCTGGGGCGCGCCCCAGTGTTTGCCGGACCTTGGTTTGCAACCGGCCCCGCAGATAAGCCGGAAGTTCAGGCGACACCGCCTCGGTCGCGCTGGCAAGAGCCAGGGTTTTCCTGGCCTTGTCAGCGTCCGCCTGTAATCGTTCAAATTCAGCCTTCAACTCCGGATGAAGGGAAAGCAAGGCCTCCAGCTCAGCCCGTTCAGAAACGCTGGCCTGGCGGGCGATGGCCTTCATCGCCAAATCGAAAAAGATTTGGTCATTCATTGAGTTCATCGCAAAATCGGTGTCCCTTCTTGCAACTTTTTTTGTTTCCTTTCCCAAATACGGCGCATGGCGTCCAATCCGCGCTTCAGATAAACGCCAACAGTGCCAAGGGCCAACTGATGTTTCTGCGCGATCTCATCGTAGCTCAACCCGTGGAGAAAAAAATCGGCCACGATGTCTCCCTGGGGGGATTTGAGTTTAGCCAAAACCTCGCGCAACGCCCCGGCCAGCTCCTTCTGCTCCAGCGAAGCGAGAGGCGAGTCCAACTCCGTTTCTTGGGGAACACAATCCGCTTCCCCCCCTCCTCCGTTGAGGCTTTCAGTTTTGCCGCTGCCGCGCTTCACGGCAAAGTGCCGGCGCAACCGGCTGACCGCCCGGTGATGCGCAATGCCGGCGGCCAGCGGCCTGAGTTCCTCGACGGATTTGACTCCGCCGACTTTTTCCACCAACTCCTCCAATGCTTCCACAGCCACGTCCTCCGCCTCGGCGGGGAGATGGGTTTGAAGCGTGATTTGCGCCGCCCCGAACGCCGCCGGCCAGAGCCACGAAAACGCCAGGTCCCAGGCGGCGCCATCGCCTTGCTGAAGACTCTTGAGTTCGGGCGGCTGCATGACGCCAAGAATGTCGCATTGCCCGGCCATTGACAAGCCGCTCATGGGCCACCCGTGTTTCCAAGACCCCGGCCGGACGGGGCGGGGGCAAAAACAGAAATTTGGAAAATAAAAAGTTGAAATCGGGTCTCTATCCCGATTGTAGAGCGCAAATTAGGATTTACTCATGCGGGATTCTGGGCGACGATGCGGCGCATGAGCAAAACTATGCCAAAAAAATTTGCCCACTACCCCCGCTTGAATCCGCCGGGTATCGGGAAAAATATTTCAGTGGCCGATTTAATGGATCAGACCTTTCTGGCCTACAACAGCGGACGCCTGCGGGATGCAGCCCGGCTGTTGACCGAAAGAATGTTGCCGGACGACGGGTTGATCGGCATGACCGTGACCGGCGCGCTGACCCCTGCGGGTCTGGGCAAATCCTGTATAATCCCGCTGATGCGGGCGGGGTTTGTCGATTGGATCGTGTCCACCGGAGCCAATCTTTATCATGACCTGCATTACGGGTTGGACATGTCGCTCTACCAGGGGTCGCCCTTCGTGAACGACGTGGACTTGCACCGGAACGGCATCGTCCGCATTTACGACGTGGTGTTCGATTATCATGTGTTGCTGGACACCGACGCCTTTGTGCGCCAAGTCATCCAGGGACCGGAATTTCAACGCCCCATGGGAACGGATGAATTTCATTATTTGCTCGGCAAATACGTCGCTGAACGGGGCCGGGCCATGAAGTTGAAGAACTGTTCCGTCCTGGCCGTGGCCTATGAATGCGGCGTCCCGGTGTTTACGAGCAGCCCCGGCGACAGTTCGATCGGCATGAACATCGCCGCCATGGCCATGCGGGATTCCAAGCTGATGCTCGACTCCAATCGTGATGTCAACCAAACGGCCGGCATCGTCTATGACGCCAAATCCAACGGACGCAAGTCCTCCGTCTTCCTGCTCGGCGGCGGTTCGCCCAAGAATTTCATGCTGCAAACGGAGCCGCAAATCCAGGAGGTCCTCGGCATAGCGGAGAAGGGGCATGACTATTTCCTGCAATGCACCGACGCCCGCCCGGACACGGGCGGCTTGAGCGGCGCCACGCCCTCGGAGGCGGTGAGCTGGGGCAAGATCGACCCGAACAACCTGCCCGATTGCGTGGTGGCCTACCTGGACACGACGGTGGCGCTGCCCCTCCTGACCGCCTACGCCCTGAACCAGCGCAAGCCGCGCCCGTTGAAACGTTTATATGACAAGCGCGACCGGATTTACGGCAAGGTAAGGTCCATGTATTTGAAAACCGGCACGGTGACCAAAATCAAAACCAGCCGGCGGACCCCGTGCGCCGGCAAGGGGGCGGCATGAAAAATCCGCTCCTGACGCGCCGTTCGTTCCTGCAAACCACCGCCCTGGCCGCCGCCGCCCTGGCGACGGGCGCCTGCCATACCACCGCCGCCGCCGGATCGTCCTGGCCCATCGGCTGTTTTAACCGGCCCTGGATGCAAAAGTTCGGTTCCAAAATGCAGCCCCTGGACGCGCTCCAGCCGGCCAACTGGGGTTTTGACGTCGCGCTCAAGGGCGTGAAGGAGGCGGGCTACAACACCATCGGCCTGCTTAGCTCCCTCCCGGGCGAATTCTTCATCGGCTCCGACGCCACGGAAGAATACTTGACAGAATTGAAATCGAGAATCGCCGCCTCCGGCCTGAGGTCCGAAATGGGCGCGATCCGGGTCAAGGCCGACCTGCCTCTGGCCGCGGCCATTGAGGACACGCGCCGGCAAATCGATCGCGCGAAGTTTCTTGATCTCAAATGGCTGCTCACCTTTGGCGTGGATAAAAAGGAGTATTACCAGAAATATTACCAGATGATGGCCGATGCGGCCGATTACGCCCAGGAAACCGGCATCAAAGTGGTCATGAAACCGCACGGAGGCGCCAGCGGCGCGGCCAGGGAAATAAAGCAATGCCTGAACGCGGTCAAGCGTCCGAATTTCAAAATCTGGTACGACGCGGGCAACATCATCTATTACGGCGGCAAGGACCCGGTGGAGGAGTTGAAGCCCATCGCGCAATACGTGACCGGCTTTTGCGCGAAAGATTGTCCGGGCAAGGGCGGCGACGTCATGGTCCCCTTCGGCCAGGGCAAGGTGGATTTCGCCGGGGTGTTCAAGGTGTTAAAGGCGGCCGGTTTCAACGGCCCGATCTATGTCGAGAGCGCCAGCGGACAAACCTTTGCCGAAGTGACCGAAAGCGCGCGGGCCAACCGCCTGTTCCTGGAAAAAGTGTTTGCGGCCGTTTGAGCGGGTAAATGAGCCGGGGCGGGGTGATCTGTCAACCCGCCGCCCCCGCCTTTGAGTCAAGTGTAAATTCACAGCCTTCGCGGGTGGCCTCGATGACCATGCCCGAACCCTGCCCGGCGGCAATCTGGCGCGCGCGCGCTTCCATGTCCCGGACCTGCCGGTCCGTGTGATCGGGGTCGTGGTGGAAAAGAAACAGCCGCTTCACGTTGGCCCGCATGGCAAAGGCCACCGAATCTTCCATGCAGCTATGGCCCCACCCGATGTGCTTTTCGTACTCGGCCGCGTCATACTGTGAATCCACGATCAACACTTCCGAGTCGCGGATGAACTCCACCATGGATTGATCCTCCGCCGTCGCGGTTCCGCCGCCCTGCCCAAGGCCGCGCAGACGCTGGCACAATTCAACATCGGGCAGGTAACAAATCGAACCGCCGGGGGTGAAAAGCCGGTAGCCGGTGCAGACGCCGGGATGATTCAAAACTTTGGCGCGCACGGCAACCTGGTTCAGCTTGAAATCCATTTCGCGCAATTCCCGCACCACCAGATGGCCCGGCATCTGGCGCAGGCTGACCGGAAAATATGGCCTCTCCATCTGGCCGGAGAACGTGTCAAGCAATCCCTGGCTCGCCCCCTCGTAACCATATATGGTCACTTTGTTTTTCGGGTCGTAAGCGGGAAGAAAAAAGGGAAATCCCTGTATGTGATCCCAATGGGTGTGGGTGATCAGGAGACTCAACTGGATGGGGCGATCCTTGAATTCCTCCATCAGGGACAAACCCAGGCGCCGTACCCCGCTGCCGGCGTCCAGCACAATGATGTCCGAGCCGGCCCGGACTTCGATGCACGAGGTGTTGCCGCCGTAATAAATGGTATCCAGACCGGGACTGGGAATGGAGCCGCGCACGCCCCAGAATTTGATGCTGACACTTCCGGCTGGCCGGGCGTCGCCGCTGCTGTCAATGTCCGGATTTTTTCTCATGCGAACGGTGTCATGCTCGCTCTTTTCGCCGGAAAAGGCAAGGTATTGATTGACAATAACAAACAAATTTGTTTTGCCGGCCGGTCAGTAGCTCGCCTTGTCCAACTTCACTTTGCCGCGGAATATCCAATGGATGCCGATGGTGTAGGCGATTACGATGGGCATCCCTATGAGCGCTATGACCAACATGATGCCAAGCGTTTTTTGCGAGGAGGCGGCGTTGTGGATGGTCAGGCTGTTCGCCGCATCGGGATGGCTCAGGACCAGGTTGGGATACATCTCCAGGCAGAACAGTCCCATTAATGTAAGCATAACCGCGCATGAGGAGAAAAACGCCCGCCAATCGCGGCCCCGCTGAATTTCGCGCGGGATGTTGGCGATGGCCAGTATGTTGGCCAGCGCAATGCTGAACAGCCACGGGTTGGCTCGCAGGCGCGCCGCCATGTTCGGCACATAGAGCAATGTGACCATGGTCACAATCGCGTAGCAGGTGATGAAAAAGATAATCGTCTTGCCGGCCCAGCGGCGCAGACGGTCGTGCAGTTCGCCTTCGGTTTTTGTCAGCGCGTAAATGGACCCGTGCATCATGAAAAGGGCGACGGTTGTCACGCCCAGCAGCAGCGGATACGCCCCGAGCAACCCGCGGAATGTGCCGGCGAATTCGCCGTGTTCGTCCAACGGGATGCCTTGGGCGATGTTGCCCATGGCCACCCCAATCAGCAGGCTGGTGACAATGCTGCCGGCGCTGAACCCGATGTCGCACGTCTGCCGCCACCAGCGCATCGGCTGTTTGCTCCGAAATTCGATGGCCACTCCCCGGAAAATCAACGCCACCAGCAGCAGGGTGAAGGCAAGGAAAAAACCGGAAAACACGGTCGCATACACGTTGGGGAATGCGGCAAAAAGCGCGCCGCCGCCCGTGATCAGCCATACTTCATTGCCGTCCCAGACCGGCCCGATGGTGTTGAGCATGACCCGCCGTTCCTCATCGGTTTTGCAGAACAGGTGCAGCGCGCCAATGCCGAGGTCGAACCCGTCAAGCATCGCGTAACTTGTGAACAGCACCCCGATCAGGATGAACCACACGGTGTTGAGATCAAGCGATCCGAAATTCATGACACCCTCCCTTCCGGCTGCGCGGCTGTTCCGGGCGGAGCCGGATCGGCATCGTCGGGGCCGTGTTTTATTTTGCCACCCAGCAGATAGATAAAGGCGGCGAAGAGGAGAAGATATACCGCGCTGAACAGCAGGATCGCCGTGAGCACCATGTTGGCTTTGACCACCACGGACAAACTTTCCGATGTGCGGAGCAATCCCTGGACAATCCAGGGTTGCCGCCCGACTTCCGCCGCAAACCAGCCGGCCTGATTGGCGATTTGCGGGCCGATCACCGACAGAACCAGCAGCCAGAGCAGCCAGCGTTTCTGTGCCAGCGTCCCGCGCCAGAAATAGTAGGAGCCAAGGGCCGAAATCAAAATCATCCAGAACCCGACGGCGACCATGAGGTGGAATAATTGAAAGGTGAAATTCACCGGCGGCCGGTCTTTGGCATCGGGGGCGGAATCATGCAGGCCGGCGACCGGTTTCGCGGCATCGTTGTGCGCCAGAAAGCTCAACATGCCCGGGATTTGCGGACCGATGACTTTCTCATTTTTCTCGTCCACCCAGCCGAACAGGGTCAACGGCGCATTGCGTGTGGTCTGATAAAGCCCCTCAAAGGCGGCGAGTTTGACCGGCTGGTTTTTGGCCACGCCCTGGGCGCTGATGTGGCCGCTGCCCAGTTGCAGGAGCGATGCCGCCAGTCCCACTATCAGCCCGACTTTCAATGAGGCCCGCGCAAAGTCCTGATGTCTCTTCTTCAACAAATACCAGGCACCCACGCTCACAACCAGAAAAGCCCCCGACTGCCACGCGCCGCACAAGGTGTGAAACAAGCGGTCCATGGAGGACGGATTGAACACCATCGCCCAGAAATCGGTGATTTCGGCGCGGGCCTTCATGCCCTCGCCCACAATGTGGAAGCCCGCCGGGGTTTGCATCCAGGAATTGGCGACGATGATCCAGACCGCGCTAAGGTGCGCCCCCAAACAGACCATGCAGGTGGCAAAGAAGTGCATCTTCCGTCCAACCTTTTCCCAACCGAACAACAGCACGGCCAGAAAACCGGATTCCAGAAAGAACGCAAAAATGCCTTCCGCAGCCAGGGCGCTGCCAAACACATCGCCCACATAGCGCGAATAAGTGGCCCAGTTCGTGCCGAATTCAAACTCCATCACGATGCCTGTGGCGACGCCGATGGCGAAGGTCAGTGCAAAGACCTTCGTCCAGAACCGGGCCATCTGGTGATAAACCGGATTCCGGGTCTTCAGCCACATTCCCTCAACGATGACCAGCACGACCCCCAATCCGATGCTCAGGGGCGGGTAAAGATAGTGAAATGCTATGGTTAGCGCGAATTGGAAACGGGAGAGGGCTAAAACATTCATGTTGGGCTGAATATCACGACCGCCATGCGCAGATTTGTTCGGTTATAACTTTCATGTCCATCGACTCCGGGCCGTCGGCCGGGATAAAGTCACATCAATCAGGTTCTCATCATTCCTCATCGCGACAAAATCCGCGTTTCTTATACAACGCCAATCGCCATTGCGCAAGTGCCCGTTCCGGCCAGCTCGTACCCCCTCCGCTTTCCCCATTTCAGCCCATAGGCTTCGCTCCCAGCCTTTAGCCTCGTTTGTGGCTTTTTTGAAAATTGGATTTTTCCCTTGCCAAAAGGCGGGATTTAAGATATAAACTGCGTCACAGTTGATTACTCAGTTCCAAATTCGAATCAGCGTACAAAGACTGTCGGCGATTGTGACCGGCAAGGCTGCGCTTAGTTTGGAACATGTAATCCGCTGACCACCTCCCCTAAAAGCCGAATTCGAAATTATGAAAAAACTATTGCTGCTCAGTTTGAGCCTAACTGCCTCCTGCCTCGTCAGTAATGTCGGGGCGACTGTGACAACGTGGGATCTCCAAGGTACGACAGGCGCCAACCCTTATACCGGCTCTCTGAGCGGCACATGGGAAAACGCAGACTGGAGCACGTCGCAGACCGGCCAGGCCACCCCGCAAGCTTGGGTGGAAAACACCGCTGCCCTCTTTGCTGTTCACAGCGGCACTGGCACCCCGGCTTTCACGGTCACGATGAATTCCAACCACAGCGTTGGGGGCATATTCGATGGCTCTCTCACCCCCAACCCGTGTCCCGTGACCATCTCCGGCCCCGGCATATTTTATTTGGAAGCTAATAACTTGGACACGGTTGACCCAACCAGCGACGCCGGCGACCCCGGCACTGTGGTATTCGCCGGCGTGATTGGCGGCACAACCACCGGCGGCATTTGCTCGGAAAACGGGGCTGGCTCGACCTATCTGAACGGCCTCAATACCTATCCCGGCGGAACCTATCTGGGTTACAGCGGTTCAGTTTTCTCCGGTGGCTTTTGGTATTTTAACAGTAGCTCCTCCTTCGGCACTGGCCCCATCTACCTGTTGAACTGCTCCGGGGGCTCGTTGCTTGCCGAGGGGACTTCTCCCATCACTATCCCCAACAGCGTCATTAACTACGCCTACTATCCAAATTATGGCGTGCCGGAGGCCTCCAGTTTGAATCTCGTTGGTAACGCCGCTGGCGTGACCTTTAGCGGGCCGTGGATTATGTCGGGCGGCACTGGCGGCACGGGAGCGCCGGGATACACCACCACATCGCCTTTGACCGGCGGTTATGGACAGGTGAACATTGGTTCAGGCACGGCTGCAAACTATATCATCAACATCTCCGGCGTCATCAGCGGCAACAATACCTTCAACAAATACGGGGTTGGCATCTTGCAGTTGAGCGCGGCCAATACTTTCAGCGGCAATATGTCCGTCACCAACGGCACGCTCGCTCTGGTCAACGGCGGTTCCATCAACAACGTGTCCAACCTTACCATCTACACCAACGGCACTTTTGATGTGACCGGCGCCGATCCTTACACTCTGAGCAGCAGCACAGTGCTCAACGCCACCGGCACCGGCATTGTCCAGGGAGGCACCGCTGCCACAATCAATGACTCCACTCCCGGCGGCATCATCAGTTTAAGCACCAATCAGATCAACCTGACCTTCATCCCTACCGCTTTCACCGGCGATTCCGCCCATCCCTCCCTTTACGTCTCCGGCGGCGCCCTGGCGCTTAGCGGCAATGTGATCACGGTTACCAATGCTGCCGCGACAAAGTTGGGCGCTGGCACTTACACTTTGATCCAAGTGACCGACGGGGTTACCGGGACCATTACCGGCACTCCTGCGGCTGAAGTTGTCGTCGCGGGTACTGGCCTGGCTGTGGGCACCGTGGCTACCGCCTCGGTGGTTGGTTCAACCGTCGTTATGACAGTGGCGGCGGCGAATACCGCGACCACGACCACTCTTGCGTCAATACCGTCCATCAACTACGGATCCAAGTTATCCGTCACCGCCACGGCGACCGTTTCACCCACTCCCACCGGCGGGGTTCCTGACAATGGCACTGTCCAGTTCTATTTCAACGGAGCGGAACAAGGCGACCCTGTGGCGGTTGTGGGAGGAGTTGCTTCCCTCACTTGGACTCCGCCCTCCACTACTGCGGCCGGCACTTACCCGGTTACTGCGGTCTATAGCGGAACTGCCGACGCCCAATTTGGCTCAAGCACCGCCGCTGCGGTGAACTTGGTGATCAACAAGGCGGTTGCGACAGTCACGGCCAGCGCCACTGCCACGACCTATGGCACTTTGTCCACCTATTCTTTTGTCGCTACTCCTCTGTCGAACAGCGACGTGATCGCATCGGTGACCTACACTGTCACCGGCGGCACGAATCCTGGTACGACGAATGAATATGCCGGCACATATACCGTCACTCCGAGCGCGGCGGCGCAGGGCGCGGGCGGCCCCTTCGTTGCGGCTAACTATACAATCACCTACGTACCTGCGACCTTGACGGTGAATCCGAAAGCGGCAACGATCACAGCTACCGCCGAGTCCTATACGTATGGAACGGCCTATACTGGTCTCGGCACCCTGAAGACCACGAATTTTTCCCAGAGCGGCTTCGTGAATGGTAACAATGCCACGAATGCGACCGTGACTCTGGCCTGCACCACCAATGCCAGCGCCGCCACGGCAACGGCGCCTGTGGCCGGTTCGCCTTACGCGATCACTCCCAGCGCGCTGGCTCTGGTTACAGGCAAATCGAGCGGAACTTATACGAACTTCAACCCGGCCAATTACACCATCACCTACGCCCCGGCCAACCTGACCGAGAATCCGTTGGCGGTGAAGTTGAGCGGTTCCCAGCCTTACACTGGCATCACAAACTGGATCGAGGCAAACTCTTTGGCGGTGTCGAACAAGGTAAGCGGCGATACTGTTTATGTGGCTCAGGGCCTCGGCTTCACGGCCGTTGCTGAACCCCCGGGGGTTTGGCCCATCGCTTCCTTCGGCACACTGGTTCTGGGCAATGCGGGCGGCCAGGGCACCGGCCTCGGTACCACCCCCGCCACCGATCAGTTTAATGCGCCGGGCAGCCTGGCTGTGGACAGCAGCGGCAACCTCTATGTGGCCGACACGGCCAACAACCGGGTCTGCGAAATTACGCCAGCGGGCGTTCAGACAGTCGTTCCCTTCACCGGCCTGAGCAATTGCGTGGGCGTGGCAGTGGACGTCTTCTCCAACATTTATGTGGTGTGTCCCGATCAGAATGCAGTCTTCGAAATGCCTAAAGGCGGTTCGCAGACCACGGTGGCCTTCTCCGGGCTTGATTACCCGACCGGCGTTGCCGTGGATGCGGCTGGTGACGTTTTCGTGTCGGACACCTTGAACAACCGCGTGCTGGAACTGCCGGTGGGCGGCAGCCAAACGACGGTGGCGGGCCTCAGCGTGATTCTTCCCGCCGGTCTGTGCGTGGATACCAATGGCGACATTTTTGTCGTCAATTCCGGCAGCAATAACGTGGTGGAACTGCCCACCAATGGAGTGGAGACAGTTCTGTCCACCTTCACGGGTTATAGCTTTCCGGCCAGCCTGGCGGTGGATAACTACACCAATGTCTATCTGGCCAGCTATGGCAGCACCAACATCAGGGTCTTGAGCCTTGGCATCGCGTCTCCCGCGCAAACCACCGACTTCAACGGCCTCAGTGAGTGTGAGGGCGTGGCGGTGGATCCCAGCGGCGACCTCTTTGCCGTGGACTCCGCCCACAATCGCATCGCCGAATTGCCCATCAGCGGGACCTTCGGGCCGGCCCCGATGACTTACGGGGCGGTAACGTATTTCGGCACCACGGTGGCGAACAATTATACCATGACCGGAGCCAGCGGCGTTATAACAAATACCGCCACGCCCGCGTTCTCTGGTTTGACCGCCAGCCCGACGGTTGCCTACGGCGCCGCCAGCGTGACGTTGAGCGGCTCACTAACTGGTCCCGGCTCCACGTACCCGACCAACGCCACCATCACCATAACCATCAATGGGAATGCGCAAACTGTTACCGTTGCCACGGGGGGCACCTTTACCAAGAATTACAACAGCGCCACCCTGCCGGCCAGCGCTACGCCCTATACCATCACCTACACGTCTGCCGCCAGCGGTGCTCTCAATCCTGCAACCAATACGAGCACCACTTTAACCGTGAACCCGGCGCCATTAACAGTCACGGCCAACAACGAGACCGTTACTTACGGAACGAACGCACTCACTCTCTCTGGAGGCAGCACGTTATTCACCGCCGCCTTGTCGAACAGTCAAACGATTGGGACGGTGACCTTGACATTCAGCACAACCAATGCCGGGACTGGCGCCATTACCCCCAGCGCGGCGACGGGCGGTACGTTCAATTCGGCCAACTATAACATCACCTACAACACAGGCACCCTGACAGTGAACCCGCTGACGGTCGTTTTGACCGGCAGCGAGCCATATAACGGCACAGCGACCGCCGCGTTTGGATACCTGTCGGTGGCAAACGCGATTGGCAGCGACAATGTGACCGTGGCCTCGGGCACGGCCACCCTGGCTGGCGCAACTGTTGGGCCGGAAGCGATTCTTTCGGCCGCTGGATTGACACTGGGCGGCTTGCAAGGGGCCAACTACACGGTAACGGGCGCGAGCGGCACTGTGACAGTTGGAGCGGTGCCGTTGAGCATCACGGCCAGCGCGCAGAGCGCCACCTATGGCACTTTGATCCCCTTGGGCAACACGCAGTTTACCACCAGCGGCCTGCAACCTGGCGACTCGATTGCGACCGCAACCTTGGCGGTTGTCGGATATGCGTCCAATTCGCCGGTGGGAGCATACGTCATCGTTCCCAGCGCGGCGACGGGGAGCTTTAATGCGGCTGACTACAGCCCCATCACCTACAACGCCGGCACACTGACGGTGAACCCGCTGGCGGTTGTCCTGACCGGCACTCAATCCTATAACGGAACGACCAATGCCACGAACTCAATCCTGTCCGTAACGAACATGGTGGGCAGCGACGTCGTGACCCTGGCCGCCACCGGCAGCGCCGGCATGGATAGCGCGGACATTGGAACGAACGCGATTACTTCGATTGAGGGCTTGGCCCTGAGCGGCGCGTCGGCGACCAACTACACGTTGGCCGGCGTATCCGGCGAGGTGATCGTGACTGCCCTGCCTGTTGCCCTGACCGGCACCCGTCCTTATGACGGAACCGCGACGGCGAGTTACAGCATCCTGTCCATCACAAATATCGCTGGCAGCGACGACGTGGCTCTGGCCGCCTCCGGCAGCGCCGCCTTGGCTGGCTTGGACGCTGGAATCGAAAGCATCACCAACGTCTCAGGTCTGGCTCTGACTGGATCAGCCTCGACCAACTACACGCTGACCAACGCGACCGGCTCGGTTACGGTTACTCCCGTGGCCCTAATCATCACGGCCAACCCGGTGACCAAGACATACGGCACGGCCGTCACGCTGGACCCGACCGCCTTCACGGTGGGCAGCGGATTAGTCGGTTCGGAGATGGCGACTGCCGTGACCATGACCGCCAACGGCGGCACGGCGGCGACGGACCCCGTTTCTGGATCGCCTTACGCCATCACGCCCAGCGCGGCCACAGGCACCGGCGGGTTCCTGGCCTCGAACTACGCCATCACCTACAACCCCGGCGCGCTGACCGTGAACCCGCTCGCCTTGGTCTTGTCAGGCACGCGGCTTTATGACGGAACTGCAACCGCCGCGTTCGGCATCCTGTCCATCTCGGACGTGGTGGGCAGCGACAACGTGACTCTTGCCTCCGGCAACGCCACGCTGGCGGCCTCGAGTGTCGGACCTGAAGCGATCACCGCGCCGGGAACACTGGCCTTGGGCGGCACCGCCGCAGGCAACTACACGCTGATTGGTGTGACTGGTTCGGTTCAGATCACCAATCCTGAAACGCCGTTCTCGATCTCGGCCCCGACCATTTCCGGGACCAACATCGTCCTTGTCTGGTCTTCTATTCCGGGCGTGACCTATCAGGTGATTGGTTCAATTGATCTGCTCAGTTGGACGAACGTGGGCGCTCCGATCACTGCTACGGGGGGCTTGAC
>Ga0181535_10004421_pt1 | contig 15661 bp, 12 predicted proteins | sample PEATcosm2014_Bin_44_FD_119774 | JGI IMG/M metagenome (GOLD analysis project Ga0181535, IMG submission 119774) | Peatland microbial communities from MTU Mesocosm Facility, Houghton, MI, USA - PEATcosm2014_Bin17_30_metaG | ecosystem: Environmental > Terrestrial > Soil > Wetlands > Peat | place... | reverse complement strand
GGCGGGGGTGTTCTATACCCATCCCTGGGAATACGACCCGGAACAGCCGCGCGTGCGCGGGCTGAGCGCGCTGTCGCGGTTCCGGCACTACGTGAACCTCTCGCGCACCGCGGGGCGGCTGGAACGGCTGCTGGGCGACTTCGCCTGGGACCGGATGGACCGGGTGTTCGCCGGCGTGCTGGGGCAAGGGCGGGGTTGCGGGACGAACCATGAGTGAAGAGCAGGCTCCCGCCTCGACCGGGGCGGCCCCCCTGGTCGTCATCGTCGTGCTGAACTGGAACAAATGGAAGCTGACGCTGGATTGCCTGCACTCGCTGTCCGCGTTGGCCTATCAGAACTACCGCATTCTCCTGATCGACAATGGATCGACCGACGACTCGCTTGCACACTTCGAGAACCTGCCCAAGCAGGTCGCGCTGGTGACGAATACCGACAACCTTGGCTACACGGGCGGCAACAACACGGCCATGGCGTCGGCCCTCGCCGAAGGTGCCGACTATGTCTGGCTGGTGAACAACGACGCGGTAGTCGCCCCCGATTCTCTTTCGCTGCTGGTTGCCGCCGCCGAACGTGACCCAGGGCTTGGCATGATCAGCCCGCTGCTGAAAGGCTATGAGGGCGACGCCGAATTCAATCCGGCCGGTCTACTGGTCCATCTCGACCGGCCGGCGCTGGAAGTCACGACGGATACCGAAACCGCCCGGCGTTGGCAGGAGACGATGCCCGACCGCTTTGCCCTGGCGGGAACGGCCTTGCTGGTGCGCCGGGCGTTGATCGAGCGGACCGGGGGCTTCGACGACCGGCTGTTCGCCTACGACGAGGACATCGACCTGTCGATTCGCTGCGTGCAGGCCGGGTTTCGCAGCGCGGTGGTCTTCGCCGCGACGGTCTACCATCACCCGCGCCCTGTCTCGGCCGCAGACAACAGGGTGGTGGCGCCGCATGTTTACTACTTCATGACGCGCAACGACATTCTGTTGTGGCGCAAGCACTGCACGCGCGGGCGGGCGTGGAAGGCGGCGTTGTGGGTGCTGCACCGCCGGCTCGGGCATATCCGCGACTGGCGGTTGCGCGGGCGGCACGACGACGTGGTGGAGGCCATGCTGTCGGGCCTGTGGGATGGCTGGCGCGGGGTGGGGGGACGCTACGACCCGAGCCGGCGCATGCCCGCACCGCTGCGAAGCCTGCTGCTGGCATCGCCGGGATTCTGGATCGGTCTGCTCGATACACTGAGCGCCATCGGCGGCAAGCGGGCCAAGCCAACCCTGCGCTAGAGCGGGATGGGCGCTGAAGGGCGCGCCGATCCCGCTCTAGCTCTTTGTTTGATCGCGTGATTCAGACCTCCGGCGATTCCGCCTCCGGTCATCACGCTCTAATGCTGGGTCGCCGGCGTGGCGTCGTATTTGCCTTTGCCGGGCGGCTGGTCCAGCCTGGGGGATCCGAAGAGGGTCCGCAGCAACGCTCCCGGCACGATTCGACTTTTTGCCAGGGCAATTTTCACGCGGGCCTTCGCGGGTATCGTCGCGGATGGCAGCAGTGCCGCGATGTCGCGAACCGTGGCCGTGTCGCCGTTCTGGAAAGCTTCGTTCAAGGCCCACAGACGTCTTTTGATGATGACCCTGTCGATTTCCGGTCGCAGCGTGCGGCCCAGCCGGTGCTGGTCTCGCGCCCATTCAAGGATGGTGGAATCGGACAGCAGCTTGCGAATCAGGCCATACGAATAATTGCCCTGATGCCTGCGGATGCCCACCAATGCTTCATGCATCACCACGGCCGGGGCATGCTCGTTGCAACGCAGCGTGAAGTCGAGATCCTCGGTCGCGAAACGGGAGAACCTGGGGTCGAAGCCGCCGAGGCTGTCAAAGAAATCCTTGCGGATCAGCGTCGCCGAGGGCCAGACCGGAACGAAGTCGAGCAAATGCCGATAAAACGGTTGCTCCGGTTCGGCGAAAAACCCCTCCGGCGCCGCGCTGAACTTCTCCTGGGCAGTCCAAACGTCGCCGATGATATCGACCCAGTTGGCAAAGCCGTAGAACGATGCCGGCCGCATATGCGCGGCGAATCGTTCGAGGTAGGTCGGGCGCCACAGGTCGTCGTGGTCGCAGAATGCGATCCACTCCGAGTTGGCAAGCGCAACCCCGACGTTGCGCGCCTTGCTCGGCCCACCATTCTCCACCCGGCAGTAGCGGACCGGGAATGCGCGCACGAGTTGCTCGGTATCGTCCGTCGAGCCGTCATCGACGACGATGACCTCAGCGGGCGGAAGTGTTTGTGCCAACACCGACCGCAGGGTTTGCACGATCAGGCCATCGCTGTTGAACGTTGGAATGACAACGCTGACCGGGAACACTCCTGCGCTCCAACGCTGGTGGCGTGATGGCGGGAACAAAGCACATGTCGACGCCGATTGCGAGCCCGGGAGCCTTGCAGACCGGATCAGGACCGGGCGGACTGGAGCCTGGCCCAGCCCCAGCGCAGCAGCTCAATGGCATGGTCGCGGAATTCGTGCCGCACCAGCCAGATGGCGCCGAGCCAGGCCAGGCCGCCGAGGCAGCCGGTCAGCACCAGGACGAGCGGCAACGGCCAGGCGGTGGCAAGCGGGCTCAGGCGCATCAGCGCCGCCACCACCGCCGCGGCAAAGGTGAGCGCCAGGCTGCGCCACCACACCGCCGCGATATCGTTGAGACGCAGGCCGATGGCGCCGCGCAGGGCGATGACGACGATGACGGCGGCAATCCCGCGGCTCGCCGCATAGGCCCAGGCCACGGTCTGCAGTCTCAGGCGTGTCGCCAGCAGCAGCAGCGCCAGCCAGATCATCATTATCCCCAGCTCGCAGAGGAAGTACAGCCGCGCACGTTGTACCGTCACGAAGGCAAAATGGTACGGTATCACGCCGAAAATCAGGGCGTTGCCGAGGCAGATCGCCGGCAGAAGCGCGGCCGCCGGCCGCCACTGCTCGCCGTACAACAGCACGGTTATCGGTTCGGCCCAGATGGCGAGCGCCGCATAGGCGGGCCAGCAGAGGCCGGTGATGACGGCCACGAAGCGCAGGTAGACCGGCACCATGCCGTCCTTGTCGTCGCGCTGCGCCCGCACGAGAGCGGGCAGGGCGGGCGCGGAGGCCGCGCCATAGAACAGCGTCTGGACGAGGTTGGCGAGGCTGAGCGACCGCGAATACAGCGCCGTGCTGGCGAGGCCGAGGGTACGGCCGGTGATCAGCTCGGCGGCCTGCCCGTTGATGCTGGCGGCAATGGCGGTCGCGGTCAGCCAGCCGCCAAAGCCGAAGGGACGACGCCAGCCGCGCAACGTGGGCCGCGGCCAGGCCATGGCCGGGATGCACAGCGCATAGCCAAGGCTTGTGGTCAGATTGGTCGCCACCTGGGCCCAGGCCAGGCTGAGCGGCCCCGCGCCGGCAGCGGCCAGGGAAACGACCACGATGGCCTGAACCGTGCTGGCCGCCAGGCCCACCCACAGCAGGGAGCCGAAGCGCAGATCCCGCGTCAGCAGCAGCGCCGGGACCACGCCGATCGGGTTCAGGGCATACGCCAGCGCCAAAATGCGCAGCGAGGTGCCGACCTGCGGATTGCCGTAGAACGCGCCGGCCCACCAGCTCATCGCCACCAGCAACGCGGCGAAGCCGAGGCCCAGAACCCAGCTGAGGCCAGCATACAGGCGAAGATCGTCGGTCGAGACGGTCGGCAGGGCGGTGAAGTAGACCGGTATTCCCATTGTCCGGATCGCATCCAGGAGCCCGATCACGCCCATCGCGACGGCGAAAACGCCCATCTCCGCCGGCATGAGCAGACGCACCACGATGATGGTGGCGCCGAACATGATGGCGGAACGGCCGTATTGCGCGAGGGCCGACAGGATGATCGAGCTGCGGATGCTCATTTATGTGCCACGGCAGAGACGCGGATACCCGGGACGGGCCCCGGCATAATGGGAGGGGTCAATCGTTCCCGGGGTTGGTATAAGGGCGCGGCGGATGCGGGCGGGAAACCCAGGATGGACACAAGGCGATTCCTTTTGGCTCTGCCAGGAAAGATCGGCGCGCAGGGCCGCCTGATCTTGCGTGATCCGAGACGCTTCATCGAGAACCTAGACCATACCCTCCATCCCGGGAAGCTACAGCAGAAGTGGGCTGGGCTTGAGCCGATGCCGCCGATGCACGTCAGCATCGATGCCGGCGCAGCGACAAAACCCTACCTCAACGTGCTGTTGCCCAGGCTTGGGCCGGGAAGTCTGACGGGCGGCCCCAACACCGCGATCAGCATCGCCTGCGGCCTCGCCGCGCGTGGCATTCCCATACGCATACTCGCCGTGGACGAGGGGGTTCCCGCCGACACGGGAGCGCTGTGGAACCATGTCCTGGCGATCGCAGGGACCGGGCAGGCGCGGCCGGACATCACATTCGGATCGACCGTTGACCCGGCCAACCCCGCCAGGCTCGGCCCACTCGACGTTTTCCTTGCGACCTACTGGACGACGGCGTTCCGCCTCAAGCCGGTTCTGCCTCGCATGGCCAGCAAGGATTTCATCTACCTGATTCAGGATTTCGAGCCGGGCTTCTATGCCTGGTCGACCTCCTACGCCCAGGCGCTGGAAACCTACGGCATGCGGTTTCGGGCCTTGATCAACGAGCGCCTGCTGGCGGATTACCTGGTGGAAACCAGGACGGGCCGCTTCGCCGACCCCGGCTTCATGGCGCGTTGCGCCGTGTTCGAGCCCGCGGTGGACCGGCGACTGTTCCACCCGGTCGAGGCGACGGGCGTGCGCCGGCAACTGCTGTTCTATGCCAGGCGCCAGCCCAGGAACTTGTTCGGCATCGGCCTCGAGGCGCTTGACGCCGCGGTGCGCGATCCGCTGTTCGCCGATGCCGATTGGAAATTCGTTGCGATCGGCGGTGGTTTACTCGCCAGGACGGCGCTCGGCGGCGGCCGCTTCCTCGAGCCCGCGCCGTGGCTGAATTATGAGGACTATGCCCGGCTGATCCGCGAGTCCGACATTCTGCTTTGCCCCATGCTGTCGCCCCATACGAGCTACCCGGTGCTTGAAAAGGCGGCGTGCCGGGGAGTCGTGGTGACGAACACCTTTGCCGACAAGACGCAGGACCGGCTGCGCGCGATCTCGGCGAATATCATCGCGGAAGCCCCGAGCGTCGAGGCTCTTTGCGGCGGCATCGTCAGTGCGGCCAGGCGACTCGCCTCCGGGTCAACCGCCGCGGGCAGCATTGCCCTGCCGCCGGACTGGCCCACCGCGTTGCATGACACGGTGGTTGCCGCCCGGGATATGTTTCACGAGGCTGTCCGGGCCGCCGACGCAGCGGATTAGGGGCGGGCGCGTCCGTCCGACGCGCGCCGTGCTTCCGGGGGTATTCCGCGCGCAGTCTCGGGAGTACACTCCAACCCGGCCGCGCTTCGCGTTTCCTGTCCCGCCACCCAGATTCCGTCTGCACCCGGGAGGTTCCTCATTCCCGCTTCATCCGCGTCCCCGCCCGCCGAATTCGCCAGCGCGGATGCCGCTGACGAGCGGCTGCGCAACGCCGGCATACGGTATTCCATCTGCACGCTGATCACGCGGCCCGCCGAGTACCGCACCATGCGGCAGACCTTCGCGGCGGGGGGGTTCGCTGCACCGGACTGCGAGTTCCTGTACCTCGACAATTCGGCAGGCAACCGGTTCGACGCCTATGCCGGCTACAACCTGTTTCTCCGAGCCGCGCGTGGCGAATATGTCATCCTCTGCCATCAGGATGTCCAACTGCTGAGCGACGGCCGCGACCGCCTCGATGCCGTGATTGCCGAACTGGACAAGTTGGACCCGCGCTGGGGATTGTTCGGCAATGCGGGCGGGTTGCGGTCGGGCGCGGTGGCGATCCGCATCAGCGATGCCGGCCATGGCGACGATGTGGCGCATGGTGGTCCGTTTCCGGTGGCCTGCCAGACGCTGGACGAGAATTTCATCGTGGTGCGCGGGGTAGCCAACCTGGCGTTGTCGGCTGACCTGAGCGGGTTCCACATGTATGGGACGGATATCTGCGCCGTCGCGGCATTGCTCGGTTACACGGCCTATGTCGTGGATTTTCACCTGCGCCATGCGGACGTCGGCATTGTGCCCGACGTTTTTGCGGGCCAGGCCGTCAATCTGGTCAACAAGTATGCCAGGACGATGTGGCCGGTCGTTCTCACCACCACATGCACGCGGATCGTTATCACGCCGTTCCCGTTTTTCAACAGAATAGGCAATACGAAGCAAGGACTGCGCGTCATCCGGCTGGCCGCCCGTGTCGCCAGCGTCGCATTGCGATGGATGGGCCTGAAGCGCCGGCGGACTGACGGTTTCGTAACGCCGCCGCCGACCACGCCCGCGAAACCGAGGGAAAGCCCCAGTCATCCACAAAGGACAAGCTGAACGTGCAAAAAGGGCCTGCTTGCAGTTGCCAGGGCGACACCGGATCCGTGCCTGCCCGCTGGATGGTGCTTTCCGCGTGGTGAAGGCCCCGTCAAGCCGGCAGCACACGCGGCCCGCCGCCAACACTGCGTTCGGAGCGTCGCTCAGCGGCTTGACGTTCCTCCGGTACTTCTACTGGAGGCTCCGAGGCAGACCGAAGGGCGCCGTCCACATGCTGACGGTGCTGCCCAGCTTCGTCCTCAACACGATCCGCCTGGTTTGTCGCCTCCGCTTGTCGGGAGATCGCCGGCCGGCGATCGCGATCGTGATAATGGAGCGCATGGGCGACATCGTCGCCGCCGAACCGATCGCCCGGCTGGCACGGCGGCATTTTCCTAACGCGCGCATCTACTGGGTTACCCTCGCACCGTACGTGTCGCTGCCGGACAGCTACCCCGAGGTCGACCACGTCGTCGCGGTGCGCTGCCTTACCGAATGGCTGCTGTTGCAGTGCTTCGGGCTGTTCAATGTGGTCTGGGACTTGCATTTCAATAGTTACGGCTGCGTACGGTGTGGTATTTCACATATCAAGCCGGGCGTGCTGCCCGATCATCAGAATTACTTCGATTACGGCAATCTGCTCGATGTGCAGTGCCTGGCCGCCGGGTTACCCAAGCTGGCCGACGGCCCGGTGCTCACGCCTCCGCAGGCCGCGGTGGCGGCGGTCGATGCCCTGGCCCTGCCGCCCCGTTTCATCGCCATCCACTGCGTATCGAACGACTCGGACAAGGACTGGCCGGCGGATAAGTGGCGGGAGCTGGTCGAGCGCATCCTTGCCGCCGACCCGGCAGTGACCGTCGTGGAAGTCGGGTTGCAACCGAACGTCGTGACGCAGGACACCGCCCGGCAGCGTGCGCTGTGCGGCACGCTGAGCATCCTGGAAACTGCCGAGGTCATCCGCCGGGCCGCCTTGTTCATCGGCATCGACAGCGGTCCGGCGCACCTGGCCAACGCGGTTGGCACGCAGGGCGTGATTCTGCTCGGAACGCTGCATCGCTTCCGGTCATACATGCCGTACAGCGGCGGCTACGCGCACGGGGAAACCGCCACCATCGTCCGCGCCGACGGGCCGGTCGCCGGGCTGCCGGTGGATGCGGCGTTCGCCGCCGTGATGGCGTGTTTCGCGATTTGACTTCCGGTTGCAACCGCGTTGGCAGAGGATCTTGACGTGTCGCCAAAGATGCAGATACCGGCTTTCGAAAAAATCCGGCGGTTGCTGAACAAGAGCCCCGCTGAACGGATGGACGCGATCAAGGCGACGATCTGGGACACCTTGCTCAAGACCGGCATTGTCTCCGAGATCGGGCCGCGCCGTTTTCGCCGGCTGGTGGCGAGTAACTTTGCCTCGGTCAACCCGCACCTGCGCACGGTGGCTCTCATCGCCCACGATCGCTATATCCGCGAATTGTTGTCCGACCCGGTGTATGAGGACAAACGCAGGCTTCTGCCCTTCGGTTTCAAGGTTTATTCACAAAACGACGAGGACGGCATCATCCAGGAGATTTTCGCCCGAATCGGCCACGGATCGCAGGTTTTCGTCGAGTTCGGCGTCGAAACCGGTTTGGAGAACAACACGCTCAAACTGCTGCTGGAGGGCTGGAGCGGCCTCTGGCTGGAGGGTTCCGAGCGCGACGTCCAAAAGATCAACACGAGATTCAGCGATGTCATCGCGCAGGGACGCCTGCAGGTGCGGAACGCCTTCATCGACCGCGATAACCTCAATGGCCTGATCGGACAGTTCCGCCAGGGAGAGATCGACCTCATCTCGATCGATGTGGATGGCAATGACATCCATTTCCTGGAGGTGCTGGAGGTCGTCAGCCCGCGGGTGATCGTTATCGAATACAACGGCAAGTTCCCGCCGCCGATGAGCATTGCCCAGACCTACAACGCCGCGCATCGCTGGCGGGGAACCGACTACGGCGGCTCCTCCCTCGCCGCCATCGCCAAGGTCGCGGAACACAAGGGCTATGCCCTCGTCGGCTGCAACATCACCGGGGCCAATGCCTTCTTCGTGAGACACGACCTTCTGGGAGACAAATTCTGCCCGCCCTACACGGCCGAGAACCATTACCAGCGGCCACGATATTTTCTCACACCAACATTCGTCGCTGGCCATGATCCCGATTGGGGTCCTTACACCACGATCTGAATCGCCCCGGTGGTCCAGAGAACGCCTGCCCTGTCGTTTCGCTACGTGCGCAGTACCGACGGGCCGGTTACCGACCTTCCGGTGGATGCGGCGCTGGCCGCCGTGATGGTGCGCACCTGATCACCGGGGGGGCCGGCGCGGGCAAGTTGCCAGCGCTTTCGCATGTCGTACGGGCTGGCCGACGACGATGCTGCCCTAATTGATCCCCGATCTACGGGTTGCCATGATGTCAAAATAGTCACCGTCAGTTGCTGCCGCAGTCTGCAGCTTTTCGCGGAGAATGCGCTCCGCTTCTGCAGGTCCGATATAATTCGGAACTTCAGCTATACCACCTTTCATAACCGCGACCCGATCGAAACCTGACATCAACTCGATGACGATATTGGGATCGCCTCCCAACTGACGCATCAGATAGGGACAGAATTCCATGACGACCAAGTCTGCCTTGGCGAACACCTTACGACCGCCAGCTATGATGAATGGTTCCGCGCCCTGCGTATCGACCTTCACGGCCAGAGGCCCAGTGATTCGATCGATAAAATCGTCGAGTGGTACAGCAGATATTTCAATCGTGCGGCGCCCCGGCACCCCGCCGATCGTCAGTCTGTGATCGCCAACGTTTTTGTCCGCGATGGCCAACGACATTGAAGTGCGCGAGTGGAACAACGCGATCTGATGGAGCTCGACTGAGCTGCCTTCGGCATTGCGTGCGACATTCCGTTTCAAAAATTCGAAATTAAGCGGCTCCGGTTCGAATGCAAGACAGCGGACATGCGGATTGCGAGCAATGGGGATTGTGGTCATACCGATATTGGCGCCGATATCCAAATAAGTGCCGCCAGCAGCCCCAAAAAAATTCAGAAGTTCTTTCGTTACCGTTTCCGCGTATGTGCCAGTCATCGCATATTCTGGGAGTGTCGCGTAGTCATTCCACGAACTCGTGACGACGCCGCGATCACCCGCCGCACCGATCTCCACAATCTTCAATTTAGGCAGCAGCCGCAGAGCGACTTCCCAATGACCGACACGATCCAGGCAGGCATCTAACATGGCCTCCCGTACGCCCCAAGGCGCGCGGAAAACCAACCGACGGATAACCGCCCTCGCAAGCTGTTTCAAACGCAGCAAATGCCCACCCTCCGAAATTGTACCACACCGCCCGGCCTGTCCATGTCATCCGTAACGTGCATCATACCTTCACCGCCAATATGTGGTCCTGATAGCTCAGGTAATGATCCCGCCCGCACCAGGAGCCATAATCGAGGCGCGCGACCTCAAGCCCAACCTTGCGATACAGGCCCACGATCCAGTCCGCGTCGAACGCAATCGCGAGCTCGGGTGTTTCCCTGGAAATCGTGCGGTACCCGTCCTCCGTGTATGTGAAATCGAGTGAGCTTTTGCCGGCACCGACGAGCCGCAACGATTCCTCGTTCAGAAGAAAGTAGGTGATCAGGCACCGCCCGCCTTTCTCCAGCACGCGATGGACTTCCGACAGATAGTTACTCAGGTCGTCGGGAAGCATGTGGGTGAAGACGGAGCCGAGCATGACAAAGCTGAATGTGCCGTCATCAAAAGGAAATCTGTACCGCGACGGTGGACACGTTCCCTGCGGGTTGTAGTGCTTGTTGTAAACGTCGATCTGCCGGAAGCGGAAATTCGGGAAGCGCGGGGTGATCCTGCTTTCGCACCATTCGACTCCGGCCCTGGCTATATCCATGCCCTCGTACCGCGCATCCGGCGTCAGATATTGCGTCAGGGGCAGCGTCTTCCTGCCGATCCAGCAGCCGACGTCGAGCATCCTTTCGTCCGACCGGAGTCCGCAGATGTCCTTATAGATTGGCAGAAACTCCTCACCGTTGGCCTTAAAGGCCTCCAGGCTCTGCGGACCGTCGAACATGGCCTCGACCGGGGGCACCAGCGGGGCAAGCGAGCCGAACAGACGCGTTTTTTCCTTCCCTTTCAGATCGGTCTTGATCCACCGCTTGAGCGGGGGAGGAATCAGCCGCTTGACTGCGTTCAACATGTGGCTCTGTCCGGGTTATCAGTTCTTGCCGACGTCCCCGGTCGCCCGGAACGCTCGGTACCACAGTTGACGATAGGGGCCGGCTTGGCAAGGAGATACGTCGCAACGATCGTCCCCCGGTCATGTACGCAGCAGCCGGTTCGGCGGCGCGCGCATGTCGGTGCCATTCGGCCTCTATGGCGGGCAGGACCCGTCGGGCGCGAGCGCGATGCGCAGGGTTTTCGGGCCGCCAGACGGGGGCGGCGGCCCAACAGGCGGGCCGGCAAGTTCAAAGGCCAGCGCTGCCGTGTTGCCGGGGCCAAGCACGGAAGCAGGCAAACACGCGGTCAACTCGCCGGACCCGCCGGCGTCATGGGTGGCGACGATCCGACCGCCGGCTCGCATGGCGATGCGCGCGGCTGGCCAGGCACCCCCGACCGTCACCTGGAGCGCCGATGCAGCGGGCAGCCGGAACACGAGGCCGTGGTCAAGCATGGCGCGCGAAACCGCCGGCATGTTGCGCAGGGCGGTGACGAAAACGGCGCCGGAAGCGGGATCGTCCAGACGGTAGTCGCGCCCCGGGTCGATGATCGCAGCGGCCAGGCCCGGCGGCTGCCCGCGCGAGAGGTCGCAGGCCAACAGCCGGTCCATCCGCGTTGCAACCATCCGGCAGGCGCCGGTGAAGCCCAGCCCGTAACCACCCAGCACCTCGCGCAGCCGCCACGACAGGCTGTCGTAGGCAATGGCAACAAGGGGCGGCGCTTCGGCTGCCTCCACCGCGGCGCGCATGCGGCGGGCGAAGACGGTGGCGTCGCCCGCCGCCATGGGCATGCCGCCGGATTCGACGCTGCGGTCCGGCAGGAACAGGCGCGACCCGGCGGGCAGCAGCGCGGCAAGATAGCCCAGTGCCCAGTCGTCCAGAAAATAGACCCCAGCGACCGGCAACTCCGTGAAGCCGCGCGGCTCGAACCAGTCGGCGGGCCAGGGGCGCCGGGCAGGGTAGTTCGGTTGGAAGGTGACGATCGCCACCGCCGCCATGACAGGCGGCAACACGAGGGGCAATCGAACTGCCGCCCCTTCCACCGCGAGCGCGGCAACGGCGGCGCCGATCAGCAGCTCGAAGGGAAACATGTAGCGCAGGACAGCGAATTGCGGCAACCAGACGACCCAGGCCACGACCAGGAAGACGGCCAGCCGCCGCCGCGCGATCGCTGCTGGCGCGGTCGCGGTTTTTGCGCGCGAACGATGCCACGCCAGGGCCACCACCGTGAAACCGGCGGCCGCGAAGAGCATGAGGTAACGCCAATCGCGCAGACCGTACTCGGACGTCTCGGGCTGCGCGGTCGCGATGCGCAGCGGATAAGCGAGGGCCTCGAGCAGCGTGTGCGGCAGGTATCTCGCATCGCGCACGTTCACGAACGGGAAGTCGGCGGACCGGAAAAGCGCGTTGTAATAGGGAAAGATCGGATTGCCGTGGATGCGCCAGAGGTGCAGCGCCCAGGGGCCGAGGCAGGCCACACAACCAAGCGCGCTGGCCGCGCCGTAGCACAGCAGGGCCAGCAGGCGCTGGCGCCACGCGGACCAACCCACCAACACACAGGCGGCCAACGCCACCACGAACGTGGCATTGGTGAGCTTCAGCCCCACGGCCACGCCGGCGAACAGCCCGGCGCCAGCGCAACACAGCAACGGCCGGCGCGCGAAGCTCCGGCCCGCCGGCTCCGGCCCGGCCAAAAGCACCAGTACCACGCCCGCCAGCACCGGCCCGGCAAGCATCAGGTCGATGAACGAGCTGCCCAGGTTCTCGGTCAGCATCGGGCTGCAAAGGCTGATGACGAAGGCGCAGGCCAGGCAGCCCACACGCAGGCCCGGGCGGACACCGCGCGTGACAATCCAGCACGCCACCAACCCCAGCCAAAGGGAGATGGATTGTATCGCGCCAGTGACGATTCCGACCCAGACCGGAGGCCACACACGCAACATCCAATACCAGAACAGGAATGGCAGGGGGTTGTTGAAGCTCTGACTCCCGGCCGGCGCCCCGTCTCGTTGCAGTCCTCCGTTCAGAAAAGAATAGGGAACATAGACATGATAGTTGCGCTGATCCCATCCGATGTACTGACCGAGCAGGAAGGCACCGATCGTTCCCGCACCCAGGCAGGCGAGCAGCGCCAACGCCAACATCCAGCGGCCGTCGCTCAACCGCCGCATGCGTAATCCGGGTGTCTGTTCATCGTGGTTGTGGTCATTATCAGAGTGTGGGGTGGACGACAAACGATTCACCGGCAGGGCGTTCCGTGCGTACCCGGCCGATCAAACCTCAAAGTACATCTCGTTAGGAGACATCGTATATTTCGCAGGTATAGCCCCTTCTGAGCCAATATATGGAGCGGGAGATCCGCAGATATCCACCAACATGCGAAACCATTCTAGGAACAATGTTTTGCCGTTGTTCCAAGACATCAGAATTCCATGTCTGACTATAGCTGGCAGCCGCCTCTTGATTGATACTGTAGAACCATTTTCGAGATTTTTTCTTTATCCATCGTAGATAATCCAGCGCAACCGACGCGTTGATTTCCGGGAGCGAGTCTTGATTCAGGATCAGATCAAAATCGTCGTCGGGGATCGTCTCCTTCACAAAATACGGAAGAACGCGAATTTTCCCTTGTGTGCCATCTTCTCCAAAGAGAACAATGTGCTCACCAGGAAGGGATTTCTGGAGATAGAACCCCTGTAATACATTTATATGCGGAAGATCGAGGATGCTATAATTGCCTAGTCCAAAACGACAAGACCAATAGGCGGCCCGCCCGACTCCTCCCCCGATCTCGCAGATGGAAGCGCCAAGGCCGGCAATCTGCTTCATGCTCCATGCGGCGTACTGCGCGTGAACATCCCTGTCGTGAAACAATCCCCCGCGCGACTCTATTTTGAGCAACCCGCCATCGATTGGCGGAGGACGAATGGACTGACCAATTGCAGTCTCGATAAGATCGACTATTGAGTCCGTCTCGAGATGGAGGCTACGCCCCCACGGTCCTTGTTCCGGATTTTCGGGAGAGAGCGCCCCCGTGGCCTCCGCGAAGGACACCAGTTTGTCTTTGATCATCAACGCTATCAGGTATTGGTACTCAGGACTTGTGAGTATCCGCCGATATTCAAAATGCCCTTGCGTAACCCCGACCGTCGCATCGAGACGCGACATGTTGCACAGATAGGCCGCAAGCTGCCTTGGCTGGCCGTCGCTTAAAACTTCGAAAAACGGGTCCTGCTGGTTGCGTATCGATGACCAGACGTCCGGTCCGGCGACGCCGCGCTCTTCGGCCTTGCAGAGCCTGTAGGCATTCAACAGCCTCTCCGCGAGATGCTCGTCTTCGGACGTTGGAGCGATATCGGGGACAATGACGCGCGGGATAATCGGTCTCGGATGGCCGACCGCATGCGAAATCATCTGCGAATATCGCTTCAGGCGATAGCGCTCTACGGCGGGGATCGCGCGGGCTGCGCGCCGCGCCGTTGCCCATAACCCTGACAGCATGCTTCCCTCTTTGCTCGAACCCTTTCGAGATATAAGGCGAAATTCCTCCGATGACGGCCCTTCCGCCCATCGCAACGAAAGCCTGCGCCCACTCCTGGATTTCCGCAACGGTGGGATGGTCCGGACGGCAAATGGAACCGCGACGACTGGCCGTTGATCGCCGTGCGCGTGGGACTCCGGGTCGGAACGACGGCATTGCCGGCGAAGCGTCGGCACGAGAGCCGGGTCCGGGGGAGGGCTTTCTTGCCTCCCCCATCCACTGTTCCGCCGTGCCGCGATGGTTTTGGAATGCGACCACCCGCTCGGCCGGGCACGTCCGTCAGGCGCGCGCGGCGAGGACGGCCACGATCTGGTCGCCGTCGTTCGCGGCGTTCAGCACCGCGGCGCGGCGGTTGAATTCGACCAGTTCGGCGGCCGAAAAGATGTCCTGGCTGCCCTGCGAGGGTGAGCGCGGATCCCGCAACGGGATGTCGCGCACATACAGCTCCGAGCCCCAGAACTGGAGCCCGTCAGAGTCATAGATGATGCTCCGCACCGCCAGGCCGCATTGGTCCGCCAGGAGGCGGAAGCTGCCTTCCGTATGAAGGTAGTAGTGGCGCGGCGGGTCGAGTTGCACCCAGTTCTCGCGGTATGTCCGCCAGGCCGCGCCGCCGGCGACGGGAATGCGGATGATCAGGATTCCCCCCGGAGCCAGCAACTCCCGCGCCGTACGCAGGACACCCGCCTGGTCAGGCATGTGCTCCAGCGAATGGTGGAACGAGATGCAGTCGTAGCTGCCGGTCATGTCGCTCAGCTTCGCCTTCGTGACCAGCCGGCGCCCACGATACATAAGGTTCTTCTCGATGAAGGGATCAACACCCTCCGCATTGCGGTAGCCGATCGCGCGGAGATGCTGCAGGCACAGGCCCTCGCCGCAACCGACGTCAAGAATCCTGGCCTCGGAGTTATCCAGGCGATCGAGGTAGTGCGCCAGGAGAGGGTTGCGGGCCAACCAGGCCCGGGTCGAGGGTGCGCGCAACCAGGCGGCCCGGAGGGCAGGGATGCGCAACAGCCACGACTTGACCATGTCCTTCAACCACTCGCCAAGCGTTGCCGTGGCGGCGGTCCTGCTCGCGGTGCCGCAGTGGTAGCTGTCGGGGTAGTGCCGGGCGATATCGTCGGGGTAGGCCGCGATCTGCACGCATCCACAGGCCTGGCACTCGAGATATTCGAACGGCTCACGCAGGCCGTACATCATCTCACGTGCGAGGAAGTTCCGAACAGAACCGCTGCCGCAGATGCGGCACGTCACCGGGCTGCGTTCGGCTGGGGAATCGGGCACCAGGATCGTCCCTTGATCGCGCACCAAACTTGCCGCCTTGCGGTAAGCGATCCGAGGTCATAGCGTCAACGGTTATCGATCCGCCGCGACGGCGCTGCGGTCGGTGCCCCGTGATGCGGTGCCACATTCTTCCAAGCAGGTAGACAGGCGCCGCGCGTACATCTTATCCATCATCCGCACCGCTCCACTTGC
>Ga0181535_10004420_pt1 | contig 15662 bp, 10 predicted proteins | sample PEATcosm2014_Bin_44_FD_119774 | JGI IMG/M metagenome (GOLD analysis project Ga0181535, IMG submission 119774) | Peatland microbial communities from MTU Mesocosm Facility, Houghton, MI, USA - PEATcosm2014_Bin17_30_metaG | ecosystem: Environmental > Terrestrial > Soil > Wetlands > Peat | place... | reverse complement strand
TCAGTGATTGTCCGGGATATCTGCGAATCATCGGTACTCCTCCTCAATTTGCGTCTTGACCTGTTCTGAACGTGTAAATGTTATGAGTACCCAGATTGGCAATCTGGACCTCGGCGTTAGGACTGAGCACGCCAGTTGAATCGGCAGCGATGCCAGTTACGCTTCCGGTGGTCGCCTGTCCCAAAAAAGGGGGATGCAACAGCAGGAGCTTAGTGACAAGCAGTACTGGCAGCGCGGCTGTCAACCTGATCTCAGGAAACGGTTTCATAGCGAATCCCCCGCGTCAACAACATTCCATTTGCCTCTAAAGCACGCTTGATTCATTATGAACGCAACCTTGAACAGCATCGGACCGTTCCGAAAACAACATAGTCTTCTGCCGCGAGCTTATTTGGACTATACATAAACGTTTTAGTAGTGCATGTCAAGCAAAATATTCCAAATAATTTTGGGGATGAAAACGGCGTCGCAAAGAAAGCAGCAGGGACTCGAGCCGAGATGCGAAAGTCTTTGCGAAGCGCGCTATCGTGTTCCAAATGGTCAGCTAGGGGCTGTATGTCGCTGAATTCTATGTATAAACTGGCGGAGGCGCCATGTTCTACGCCGCCATCGGCCCGCACGATTTGCGAGTTTAGACGTGTGCGATTTGACACGCGATTAATTTGTATTCTTGCTTGACATGCGCTACTAAAACGTTTATGTATGCAAGATAATCGAAACGAACTCGTGGACTCCTGGTATGTCAAAAACGAATACCGGTAGTGAAATTTGAATTGGAAGTGAGGAGAATGGATATGCGGTCAAGTAAGCTGGGCAGAATCAATCCGATACGAGAGTGTCGGCTATCATTGCAGATCAAATTCATAGCGTTGGCCGCGATTGCCCTGGTGGCGTTCTGCGGCGTCAACCTCATGGCGCAGATTTGTCCACAAAATGCAAATTCAGTCGCTAGTAATCGATGCTTTCCCGTCACGACGAACGGCATCTACACTTACAGCGACCAAATCAGTCTGGACGGGCTAACCGGTGCTCAGATTAGTTTTTTTGCCAATAATTTCACTGGCGGGCAGAAGCAAACAGCCGCGGATGCAGCTACCTTACGCGGATACAACTCAAACTTCCTGATCCTGCACTATCGCTTGTCGGAGATGCTGGGCTACGGAGTTTGTGACTCGAACGGAAACCCGACAGCAACCAACCCCGTGCAGATTATCGACACATCCTCGGGCAACTGGGGCATAGAGTGGCCCTGGTCAGACAATACCGCCAACCCACCAACCCTGACTACGCCCTGGCCTGGGGGATCACCGGAGGAGTCCTCGTGGTATGCCGGCGTGAATGCACCAATCGCAAATGATCCAACCCCAGGAACTCCGTACACATATAGCGGGTCACCGTGGGTATACGAATGCAGTGAGCAGCATTACCTTATGAACATCGGCGACTTGTCCTCCACGGGCTGGCCAGCTTACTACAGCGGGCTGGTGCTCCAGGAGCTCCAGGATAATAACGACGATGGCGTCTTCGCTGATAGTTTCAGCGTTCCCAATCAATGGGGAGACTGGAACCCGGCCTTGCCGATCATCGACAGCGTCTTTGAAAACACTTGGTCGGCGAACATGCACAACTATACCGACTATCTCATGGGCAATCCCATTGGCAGTCCCAAATATTCGAATCCCAATGCTTTCAATGGCAATTACCTATGGATACCCAATGTAGGAAGCTGGATTGTGAATCGCGACATCACCGACTACACAAATGTCGACGGCGTGATGATCGAAGATTTCGCGGAATACGGCAACGAGAACTTCCTGGCGCCATCCGACTGGGCGTTGCAGATGAGCCGCGCGATCATGCTAACCAATCTCAACAAGATCATGATCTATCAGAACTATCCCGTCCCTTACCACCACGCAGGCTACGAGCGCCTCTTTGACACTGCAAGCTATCTGCTGGTGAAGGGAAACTACACTTACATGAACATGAACGCGGCGGGGCCGGTGCAATGGTGGCCGGAGTATAACATCCCCATTGGAGCGCCTACGCAGGCGCTGCCCAGCACCGTAGGCGCCACCAGCACAACAGTCTCCGCAATCTCCGCATTCCAGATGACATCCGGGAGCGGCAATACCTATTATCAGCGCACCTTCCAAAACGGGTTAGTCATGGTGAATCCAACCGCCAATGACACCGGCCTGATCGGCCTGGGTGGGACGTATTACATGGCTGTCAACGATCCAGATCCGAACGAGGGCGTCGTTCCCGCAAGTGGGGTCCCTACCGGCCAGATCACGTATCAGGCTGTGCAATATGTCGACCTTCCGCCATGTCCCACGTTCAACGGGGTGGGAGGAGGCAATTGCGCGGCCATTCTGCTGAATTCGGCCGCTGGCATAGGCAATTTGCTTGCGCCCACAGTGACGGTGACGCCGTCCTCACTGAACGTCGCGCCGACTGCGTCTCTTTCGGTGACGGTTACCGTCAGCGGAACCGGTATCCAGCCCACCGGCTCGGTGACACTGACGAGCGGAAGTTACAACTCCGGGGCGACAGCCCTGACGAATGGCAGTGCAACAATTAACATCCCCGGGGGGACGCTGGCATTCGGCCCCAACACGCTGTGGGCCACCTACACCCCCGACTCCACGAGTTCTCCGATTTACTATGGCGCCACGGGTATCTCTGCGCCGGTAACGGTGGCGCTTTACCTGACCGGGCCGAATGGCGAATTCGATTGGACCTGGATGGGCGGAAGCAGCACGGTCCCATCCGCGGGCGTCGGCCAGAACGGAGTGTACCCCGCGCAGCCGGGACCACCTGCAAGCAATGCAATCTATCCCGGAGGCCGCGAATCGCCTTATATGTGGGCAGACAATGGCGGCAATATATGGCTCTTCGGAGGAGGCGGTTACGACTCCGCGGGCAATAGCGGCTTTCTCAACGACTTCTGGGAGTTCACTCCGTCTACGGGCATGTGGACCTGGGTGGGTGGAAGCAACTTAGCCGGTGGCACCGAGGTGGACTGCGGGCTAGGTTGTTTTGCTGCTACGAACATTCCTGAGGCTAACGAGATGGGCGCGAACTGGACCGATCTCAGCGGCAATTTCTGGCTTTTTGGAGGCTGGGGATCCAAAGGTACCGACATGTGGGAGTACAGTCCGACCAAAAACGAATGGGCCATGGTGGGCGGAAGCTTCACGGGCACGAGCGGGGTGTACGGCACGCAGGGTGTGGCAAATGCCGCAAACTGGCCCGGATACCGCGGCAACCCGGTTTCAGCCACCGACAGCAACGGCAACTTCTGGCTCTTTGGCGGGTATGGCATCGATTCCGTCGGCAATTGGGGCGATATGAACGATCTTTGGGAGTTCACTCCTTCCACAGGCATGTGGACCTGGGTGAGCGGCAGCAACCAGAATGGCGGTTACCAGTCGCCCGGCAGCTACGGCACGCAGGGAGTGCCCGATGCCGGAACCCCCAACGTTCCCCCAGGCCGGGACAGCATGAGCGCCTGGATTGACGGCAACAATAACTTCTGGGTCTTTGGCGGCGAGAACGCCAACACTAACGCCGTTTATAACGATCTCTGGGAGTTCACTCCTTCCACGGGTCTATGGACCTGGGTCAGCGGAAGCAATGCGACCGGCGCCACCGGCGTGTACGGCCCTCTGGGCGTGGCCGCCCCCACCAACGTTCCCGGATCACGCGACAACACGGAGAGCTGGACCGACAGCAGCGGCAATCTCTGGCTCTTCGGGGGAAATATCGGCAGTACAACATTTGTCAACGACCTGTGGGAGTTTACACCTTCATTGAACGGCGGTGCGGGTGAATGGATATTAATGGGCGGGAGCAGCACCCCAGACCTGGCAGGCTCGTACAACACACTGGGCACAGCTACCGTCGGAAGCACGCCTGGAGCCCGCGAGGCCGGATGGAGCGTAACCGACTTCTACGGTAATCTTTGGCTCTTCGGGGGACTGGGCTACGACTCTGTCGGCAATCAAGGCGACCTCAACGATCTGTGGGAGTACAAGCCGCCTACGGTTAGAACCACACCAACCGTGACAGCGACTCCAGCCGCATTGAGCATCACCACGTCGCAGGATCTAGCCGTGACGATTGCTGTCAGCGGTACCAGCGGCACGCCCGGCGGTACCGTCATCCTGAGCGGCGGCGGCTACACCTCAACGGCTGCAACTCTCGTCAACGGCAACGCAACCATCAACATCATCGCGGGCGCACTGGCTGTCGGCAGTGACGCGCTGACCGTCAGCTACAATCCGGCGAACACATCGGTCTATACTCCCGCATCCGGCACGGCCACCGTTACCGTGACGGCGTTTGTCCCGCAAGACTTCAGCATTGGCGGTTCGGAAGTCACTCTGGCGCCAGGGGCAACTAGTGGAAACACCTCGACCATAACAATTACGCCCAGCGGCGGCTTTACTGGCAACGTGCAGTTCATCGCCACGATTACCAACAGCCCCACCGGAGCCGTGCAACTGCCCACTCTGAGCTTTACGACCAACCCGGTGAGCATTTCCGGAACAACTGCCGGAACAACAACTCTCACCATCACAACCACTGCGCCCATTTCACCGACCACCATCAGCAAGGGCCCTGGTTCCTGGTACACGGCCGGTGGCGCGACTCTAGCCTGCCTTCTGCTCTTCGGTATCCCGGCTCGGCGGCGTTCCTGGCGGACTATGCTCGGAATACTGATGCTGCTGTTAGCCTTGGCAGGTGGCGGCATCTCCGCCTGCAGCACGAACACCTTCGTTACTCCGGAGACTCCCGGCACGACGGAGGGAACTTACACCATCACCGTGATTGGCACGTCAGGAGCGATCACGGAGTCGGGCACTGTCTCTCTCACCGTACAATAAGTGGCCCGCGACGCAAGAAACGGGACGTGATGGCGAAAACGCCATTACGTCCCGGCGGGTGCATTGAATGCAGGAATTACAACTGGACCGGGCGCGCAAGATATTTTGCGAAATTGGTCGATAAGCAATTCAACTCACGGAAATAGACTTAAATATAGAAATCTTTGCCTGGAGCGGCGACATGAAAAATGCAATCTCAAGGCGTGATGTTTTGCGATGGACGCTGCTGGCGGCTGTAGGAGGTCAAATCAGGACGGCGTCTGCTCTGGGTGCAATTGGAATCGACGGCGATACTTCGCTGCCTTCCGGCCTCGATGGACAACACATCAAGGACACAACTTTCAGGTTCATCGAACAATGTTTGCGGGAAGATGGAGGATATTCTCCGTCGCCAGACCCAGCCTACTCAGGCTTTGCCGATACCTCCATGAGTGATCTGGCAGCCGTTGCCTACGCCGCAATCCTGGCCAGGCAAGTCAACTGGCCACTTAAGCACAAGAAAAAGTCGGCGGAGTTTATCCAGCGCCACCAGCAGCCGGACGGTGTTTTTGTTAATCATGACGGCAAAATGGATCCTAAGTCCGACCTCGCAGTTCTTTACAACACCGTGCAAGGAGTCGTCAGCTTACGCGCCCTGGGAGAGAAGCCGAGAGTCAATCCTCAAAAAGTGATGGATCGATTCTTTGTTGACCAGGCTTTTTCGAAACTACCCTGGTACACCACAAGTTTCTTTCCTCTGTTCTATGCTGCCCTGGACACGGATTTTCCAAGCGAATACCGGCTCGCGCTTGAGCGCCACATGACCGAAAACCAGGCCGCGGATGGTTATCTGCAAGACCATGTGGCCGCTACCTTCCACATGGTCCATTTTTATCGGCTGATTGGCCAGCCAACGCCGAAGGGCGATGCAATTGTGCAGCGCGTACTTCGGGATCAGCGACCCGATGGAGGATGGCAATTGAAAGAGGATCAAAGATGGGATGTGCATTCCTGCTTCGATGCCGTCTTTGTTCTGCGCCAAATTGGAAGAAATTCCGAGCCATGCCGTGCCGCAATCGACAAAGCCGCCAACTGGGCGCTTGGCTGCCAAAATGCTGACGGCGGATTTGGCCATTATCCTGGATGGCATTCCGATATGGACGCGGTGTACTTCCAATTGGGAACGCTGATCCAAACCGGTCGCATCCCCGGAACCAACTTCGATCTCCCCGACGGGGAAGTTCTCGGCTGGGGAGACGTGATGAAACCGGGACGGATCTACTTAAAGAATTAGGGCTCCCATCCGCGGATGCGCCTGTTGAATTTGCGTGACGAACCTTTGTGTATGCAGATTGATCTCTTACCCGCAGCGAAATTGATCTGTATCCTCCATTGGTTCTCATTTCCCGCTAAGCGGTAAGTTGGAAATCGGAAGGCCTAAACCCATGCGTCGAGTTTTCACTTTTTTCGTCCTCGTCCTGACAGCCCTCGCCCTCAATGCCCAGAACAATCTTCAGCCTGATCCGCCCCACCGCGAATGGAAGGCGTCGTGGATCACCCATCCAACCGCATCTTTGCACGATCCCCTTGTGCTGCACTTCCGTCGCACACTCTCGCTGGCTGCCGTTCCCGCCAGCTACCCGGTCCGCGTCAGCGCCGACAACCGCTTCATTCTGTTTGTGAACGGCCATCGGGTGGGCGACGGCCCTGCCCGCGGCGACCTCGGCCATTGGCGCTACGAGAGGTTTGATCTGGCGCCGCTGCTCCAACCGGGCGAGAACCTCATTACGGCAACGGTCTGGAACTTCGGCGTCTACGCGCCCACCGCGCAGATGAGCGACCGCACCGCCTTTCTGCTGGAAAGTGAAGCCTCCGATAATTCTTCCATCAGCACTCCCGGGGGCTGGCTGGTGGAACAGGAGGCCGGTCAGCGCCCGGTGCCGCGCCTCGCCAGCGACTTTTCAATCCAGATGCTCTCCGGTCCCGGAGAAGAAATCAACGCCGCGCTTTACGACTGGGCGTGGAATAATCCCACAGCCGCCGGCGCATCCTGGCTTCCTGCAGCCTCGCCCATCCGCGAATGGATAGGCCCAACGGACAACAAGGCTTACTCTGCCGACGCCGACAGAAACAATACATGGGGCCTGGTTCCGGATTCTCTCCCTGCGATGGAGTACCTGCCTACCAGTCCCGGCAAGGCTGTCCGCACTGACCTCCCAGGCCTTGGCAGCTTTCCTTCCAGCGCGGTCACTGTCCCTGCCGCCGCGCACGTCCACCTGTTGCTCGATCGCCAGATGCTCACCACCGCCTATCCGCTGCTTATCGTTTCCGGCGGCAAGGACGCGCGCATCACACTCACCTACGCCGAAGCCCTCTTCGACAAGGACCTGCACAAGGGCGACCGCGACGAAGTGGGCGACCGTGCAGCCCGCGGCCTTACTGATAGATTCCTCCCCGATGGCGGCGCACATCGCTCTTTTGAGCCGTTATGGTGGCGCACATGGCGCTATCTGGACCTCGACATTGAGACCGCGGCCGAGCCGCTCCAGTTGGAGTCCCTGACTGCCAACTTCACCGCTTACCCGTTCAAGGAACGCGCCACCTTCCAATCCCCCGATCCGGAACTCGCCAAAATCTGGGAGATCAGTTGGCGCACCGCCCGCCTCGACGCCCATGAAACCTACATGGACACCCCTTACTACGAGCAACTCCAATATGTGGGCGACACCCGCGTCCAGGCCCTCATCTCGTATGCTGTGACGGGCGACGACCGGCTCGCCCGGCAAGCCCTGGAAGCCTTCGACAACTCCCGCACCGCTGATGGGATTACTCGCAGCCGGTACCCCAGCTCGATGCCTCAGTTCATTCCTCCGTTCTCTCTGCTCTGGATCGGCTTGGTGCACGACTTCTGGATGTACCGGCCCGATCCGGAGACGGCGCGCGGCTTTCTCCCTGGATCACGCACAATTCTGGCCTGGTTCGCCACGCACGAACAGCCCGACGGCCTGCTCCACAAGCTGCCCTGGTGGAGCTTCATTGACTGGGTCCCTTCAGGAACCATCCCCACCTACGACGCAAATGGCGAATCCTGCGTAACGACGCTTCAGTACCTCGGCGCGCTGAACGATGCCGCCGATCTCGAAAAGGCCCTTGGCGACCCGGTACTCGCCGCCCGCTACCAGAACCGCGCTGCACATGTGCGCTCGGGCCTCGCCCGCAAATGCTGGAACAGCGAACGCGGCCTGTTCGCCGACAATCCGGACCAGAAAAAGTTTAGCCAGCAAGGCAACATCCTGGCCGTCCTCTACGACGCCGTGCCCAAAGACCAGCAGCAAGCTGTCCTGCGCCAGATGCTGGCCATCGCTCCAGGCGATATTCGCCCCGACGGCATTCTGAGCGGCTCGTACTATTTCCGCTTCTACCTGGCGCGCGCCCTCGAACATGCCGGCATGGCAGATGAATATCTAAGCTCCCTCGACCCCTGGCGGAAGTTGCTGCCTCTGCACTTCAGCACCTGGCCTGAGATTCCCGGCAACACCCGCTCCGACTCCCACGCATGGACCTCGCATCCCATATACGACCTGCTCACGCTGGTAGCAGGCATCGAGCCGGCCAGCCCCGGCTTTGCCACGGTCCGGATCGCTCCTCACCTGGGCAACCTGCCTTCGCTCGCAGCCACTTATCCACATCCCGAAGGCACTATCGAGGTGGAGTATCACCGCCAACGCGAAGCCCTGAACGCAACCATCACTCTGCCTGGCAAGCTTACAGGCAGCTTCGTCTCGGGCAACAAGATTTGGCCTCTCAAGGCGGGCGCAAATCGGATCCAGGCCCCCTTTGCCGCCACCGGTTTCATACGTCCACGAGAAGCCACTCTTCGACCGCAGTGACTTCACGCCCATCCGTCGTCAGCGGCGGTCACGGCAAACTGAGGTAACTCGACAGGCTTTTCTCCAGAATAAAGTTCACCGATTCATGCCGCCAGTATTCAACATTACTTAATTTCTGGATCAAAGGAGTCGCTTCACGTCATGAACTTCAAATGGAACTCCCCCGGCATGCTGCCTTGTGCGGCCGTGACCAGCGTCGACCTCACTCCAGGTGGAACAGGAGGTAATTTTTCCTGCAACTCCAATCCTGGTTCCGTGGGACATTGCGCGGACATTCTGCTGAAGAATTCAAGCTGCTGAACTACGGCAGTGAAGAAATTCCAGGCCAGTCGCGAGCTCAAAACATGCCTCCGCAATCGAAGAGCTTGTAAGGTTTGCTGGACGGTTTTGCTTTCTTGAACTGGACGTCTTTCAGTCTGGCTCCAGCCATTCGAAACCTCGTCACCCGTGTCTGCGATGCCCACACGGATGCCCGCTTTTTATCTGGTTTCGGCTGGATTGGTGTGGATGGGGTTGGTCAGGCTATTTTGTAACTTAATGATTTTATTAGGTCGACCAGATGCGTGTAGATGAGCCTGGACACAAATTGGCTCCTCAGGTAGGACTCGAACCTACAACCCTTCGGTTAACAGCCGAATGCTCTGCCATTGAGCTACTGAGGAGTGTGTTTATCGCTGAATTGTCCCTTACTAAGGTAGCAGAGTGTGCGCGGCTCGTCAAAAAATTGAGCCGGATTCGAGGGCTCACCTGTGGAAGTACGGCGGTTGCGATAGGCTGTAATCAGGAGAGCCTCATGTCACGCATTTCCCGGCTCGATCGCAGCGAAGTGACCCCAGAAATGGCGGCGCTCTATGACAAAGTCTTTGCCCTGCGCGGCAATGTGCCGAATATGTTCCGGGTGATGGCCCACCGGCCCGAGATCTTTTCGACCATGCAGGCGCATTTTGGCGCAGTGCTCAATACCGGCACGCTCTCCACAAAATTGAAGGAGCTGATCATCGTCCGCACCAGCCAGTTAAACCAGACACCCTATTGCCTGGCCAGCCATACCATCCTGGCCAAGAGGTTGGGATGGAGCGACAACCAGCTGGCCCACCTGGCCGACTGGCCGCAGCGGGAGGACTTCACCCCCGCCGAAAAAGCCGCCCTGCGGCTGGCCGAGACCGTCACCCGCGACGCCCACACCGTCAGCGACGAGCAGTTCGCCGAGTTGCGAGGCTTCTATTCCGAAGGCGAGATTGTGGAACTGCTCGCCGCCATCGGCCTGTTCAACTACTTCAACCGCTTCAACAACGCCCTCAAAATGGAGCCCACCAAGCCGGGTGAAGGCGGCTGTGCTGCTTCGGCTGGAGAAACAGCGGCAGCACGCTAGACGCGATCCGCTCACACCATCCATCGGTCACTTAAACCATTCAACGGGAGCTCCTCTCAACATGAAATTGCATATCCCCGCGGGCTCGTTCCGCGCTTATCTCTTCGACTGCGACGGCACCATCGCCGACTCAATGCCGCTGCACTACATCGCCTGGAAAAAGGCGCTGGGCGAATGGGGCTGCCCGTTCGACGAAGATCTGTTTTATTCCTGGGGCGGCAAGCCTGTGGAGGTGATCATCTCCACGCTGAACGAAAAATACGGGCTGAAGATGCCCGTCAAAGAGGTGGGAGTGCGCAAGGAAAACCTCTATTACGAACTTCTGCCGCAACTGAAGCCCGTCGCTGAGATTCTGGAGCAGATTGAGGCTGAGTACGGACGGATTCCATTTGCGGTGGTTTCTGGGAGCAGCCGCGAGTCGGTGGTCTGCTCGCTGACTACACTCGGGTTGCTCGACAAGTTTCCTATTATCGTTGGGGCCGAGGACTACAAGAATCCCAAACCTGCGCCGGATGCATTTCTCATGGCCGCTGAAAAGCTCGGCATGGAGCCGCAGGATTGCCTGGTCTTTGAGGATACCGCACTGGGAATTCAGGCGGCGACTGCGGCTGGAATGGCCTCGGTGATGGTTCCGTTCAATCCGCATAGAAGCTGACCGGAGCTCTTCCGGGAAGATTGAGACTGCGAATCTCTCCTATTTTCAAGTGCTGATCACCGTGCGCTTTTTGGCATTTCCAGGGCGATTTTGGCCCAAAATCGCCGTTTCTTGGCCGAAAAATGACATGTCATTTTACGCTCATTAATCAATAGAATCAATGACTTACGCCTCTAGAAGGCGAACAAATGGAGCATGGACCCCGGGGGGGAGGGGGGTGTGGACCGGGCACATACCCGACAACTTCGAGATTAAAGCGATATTTTTCATTGGTTTGCAGCCCAAATTGCGTCCGTTGGGGAACAGATCCCGCCCCAGCCGCAAAATCGCGGCGAGAACCTTCCGTGAGCGGAGCCAGCGGGCGCCCCGGAGCTTTCTTACTGATTTGATTGTGCGCCGAGGTAACGATATTTTCTGCAAAAGCGGGGCGAAGATTCGAGGACTATCAATATAGGAGTACAGCTACCCGGTAGGCGGTGAAGGCGCCTTCGACGCCCTGGGCTGGGCAACTGCCTACGGCGGCCTGCTTATATTCGCCTGCGGCTAGCTTCTCGACTACCTGCCTGGGAAGAATTGTCAGGTCGGCCTCCTGCCAGAGCATGCGAAATCCGGCGTGGCTACTGTTTTCGTCTGCCTTGCCCCGGGTGCAATAGGCGCGAGCTGCGGTGGCATCGTCTCGAAGAGTCGCGCCGAGGCCGCGGAGGAGTTGGGCGATGGAGGCTTCCACCTGGACCTGCGTAAGAATGGAGACGGAACGCTCGTAGTCGGCGACGGCATAGAGAACTCCGCGGCTTGAGACTATGGCTACTCCCACGCGATCGACCTTGGAGTTGAGCAGGTTGTCGCGATGGCCGGGAGAGTCCATCCATTCTTCGTGAATGCGTGCGGGAGTGGGGCCCACGGCTACGTTTTCTTCAATCAAGCTGAAATGAGCGCCCGCCTGCCCTGCCCGCTGGTCGAGATCAGGCTCGCCTCCGTAGCGGTGGGAGATCGGTCCCTCGGCGGCCATGCGCAGGCAATGCTGGCGGGCGGCTTCGGCCAATGCCCAGTCCCACTTGAGCGGGCCGGCTCCGGCGGCGGCGCGAGCTTGATTGGCCAACTGCACAATCTGCCAGGCCTCGGGCTGAATGGTGCCCGAGCGGCCATCCGGCGTCCCCCCCGCCTGCGCCGCCACACACGACGGATAGGTGAATGCCAGAACCAGCAATAAAACTCTCACAAAATCTCTCATGCCTTCTTAAACCCAGATTTTTTGCCGGTGTCGCTCTATTCTTTTTGTAGCCGCTGGAATTCCCCTATCACCTCGCGGTAATTGACGAACGCAGAAGAAGAACTCAAGGGAGATCATCCTGAGGTTAGTTTTGATTTTTTCCCCCCAGGGCCGAATCTTCCGGCATTTCATGCGTGCTTTCGAGTGCGGGCTTGAGCCGGGTCTTGCTGAAATCGTCGTGCGGCCCGACCCATAGGAACAAAATGATAGATGGCAATCCGACGACCGTGGTGAGCAGGAAGAATCGAGCCCAGCCGAGGTTCTCAGACAATACACCTCCCGATGAGGCCACCACGGTGCGGCCGAGCAACGCAAGCGAGGAAAGCAACGCGTACTGAGTGGCCGTAAACGCGCGCGAGCATAGACTCGAGAGGTAGGTGATCAATGCTGTCCCGGCCATTCCGCCCGTGATATTTTCTGCAGTGACACATAAAGCAAGGTAGCCGATACGATGCCCACCTACAGCCTGCAAGACAAAAAACAGGTTCCCGATTGCCTGCAAAATGCCGCAGATAACGAGCGAACGCCGGATTCCGAACCTGGCCGTCACTACACCGCCCAGGAGAACCCCTGCCACGATCGAGAAGAATCCGAATAGCTTGGAAACCGCGGCGATCTCAGGAAGCGTAAATCCCATCGCTATATAAAGCGGCGATGACATCACTCCCGCCATAGCCTCGCCCAGCTTGTATCCGAAGATGGCGATCAGGATAACGGGCCAAAGCGGCCGATGCATGAAATCGCGAAAGGGATCGATCACGGCGGTTGAAAACGCGTGGCGAATCGCATCCCAACCCGAGCTCGCAGCATAGGACGTCTCCGCCGGGGCCTTCGGTTCGGGCCCAAACAGAAACACCAGCAGTCCTATAGACAGCAACGCAGCCATTGTGGCATAGGCCGCGAACCACCCAGCGTAATTTGCGATCAAAAGGCCGCCGGCCCCGGAAACCAGCATACCGATCCGGTAGCCGGCCTGGATCATGGCTGCTCCGGGAGCCTGCTGATCGTTATTCATGCTCTCCACCCGCCAGGCATCGATCACGATATCCTGGCTGGCAGATAGAAATGCGACAAGAACCGCGAAGGCGGCCATCAGAGCCAGGTTGTGTTTTGGATTGCACAACCCCAGACCGAGAATGGCGCCGATCAGGAGGATCTGGATGGTGATTCCCCAACCGCGCCGTCGTCCCAAAGGCAGTGGTGGAGGCACGCGATCCATCAGCGGCGCCCATAGAAACTTGAATGCGTAGGGTGTGCCAACGAGGGCGAAGGTGCCGATGGCGGCGCGCCGCACGCCAAATGTCGCAAGCCACACTGAAAGGGTTGAGTAAGTCAGCAGGAGCGGCAAGCCGCTGGCGAATCCCAGCGCAAGCACTCGCAGCACGCGCGGTTCAGTATAGGCTGCGACCGCGTGCCGCCAGTTTGATTGAGCGTGCTCTTCGCCGCTTCGGGAGTTTTCAATCATTGCTATATTTGGGCGCCCTGTTTTAGCCTAACGCACCCGCTTGGCTGACGCCGCTTATTCTGGATTTATGAAGATCGGTGTGGTCAGCGATACGCACGGGTTGCTGCGGCCGGAGGTTGCGCCTGCGCTGGCAGGGGTGGAGCGGATTCTGCACCTGGGCGATGTGGGCAAGGCTTCGATACTTAAAGATTTAGAGAAGATTGCTCCGGTTACGGCGGTGCGCGGTAATGTGGACCGCGATGGGGCGTGCGGCAAATTGCCGGAGACGGAGGTTTTGCTGCTGGAAGGGCGCTACATATATATGTTGCACGACCTGAAGACGCTGCACCTTGATCCGGCTGCCGGAAAGTTTGCCGCTGTGCTCTTTGGGCATACGCACGTGCCGAATTTTTATAGGAAGAAGGGCGTGCTGTATTTCAATCCCGGATCGTGCGGGCCGCGGCGGTTTGAGTTGCCGGTTACGGTGGGGGTGCTGACGATTGGGGCGGATGGGGAGCTTGCAGCGGAGATCATCCCGCTCAACCTAGCTTAGGCGGTGGTAATTTCATACTTGCGGGTGTATCGCCCGTAATCTTGCGTCGTCCCTACGGGACTCCATAACTAACTTGTGGAATCTCTTCTCCCCACGCTGAAGCGCGGGGCTAACAAACTCTGCGCCTCTGGCGCCTTTTACGGACATTGCTTATGCTGTCCTCAATAATCGACAGTCAGTTTCGAGGCAACACGGCATCGGAATCATTTCTGTGCTATACACGAAACATGCGTGATTTCGTATTGTCGTCTGCGCTTTTGATTTGCGCGACCGTATCCGCGCATGGGCAAGCATGCCCGAAAGATAGCGAGACGTGGCCCAGTGTGGCATCGGAGGTCCGAACGCTGGAAGGGCAGTTGGTATTTCACGATGGCATACGAAGGTGGTTTGAACTGAAACTGGACCAACCGCAATGCGGACAGGTCTCGATTCAACTTGTGCGCGGTGAGCGTGACTGGACTCCGTTGGAGATTCTCAGGGACCGTCGAGTTAGATCGAAGGGTGCAATCGATTTTTCACTTACAGGTTACTACTCGCTGGATACCTATCAGGACGTACAAGAGATTCAACCTGTGGGTACATGCGAGCGTAAATCCCCGTTCCCTGACTATTCCGGTGCAATACCTGATAAGGCAATCCGTGCGTATCGAGTCGATATGCACATCAACTATAAGTCCAAAAATCTTCCTATAGTCTTCCGCGTGTCAAGCTCGGGCAAGGAGTTACAGCCATGGCAGGCTTACGCGAGCTACTACCTCACAGGTGGTTTTGTCCTATACGGACATTGCGGCGAGGGATTTGTTGTTGAAAAAGTATTCGGACCACCGCAGGCGAGCCCAGGACATTTTGATGTGCCAAAAACCCCAAACGATATGGCCATGTTTGATGCTGAAAGCGAAGTAGAATCAGGTGTCAAGGACCTGCATCTGGGATATACCTGCGTACGCAAACACTGATGGATTGAAGCTGGATCGAACCATCTGAACTAGCGAGTGTGGTCTAGTCCTCAGCAAAGAATCGTTTTCTTGCCGACTTGTCCCTTGGATGAGCGAGAATAAGACATGGCTGAGCTCACCGGAAGACCGCGCAATCTTCGCAGCGACATTGTCTTCGCGTTTGCCCTTGCCCTGGCTATTGCACTGGCGTGGCAGTTGCGCGACGTGCTGATGCTGCTGTATGTCAGCGCACTGTTTGCCGTGGTGTTGACGCCTGTGGTGCGGTTTACCTCCGGCTTTCGGATTGGGCGCTGGCAACCGTTCAAAGGCTCAGCCATTCTTTTTCTACTGGTGGCGGCGGCCGCCGTGCTTACCGCATTCGGCTTCCTTGCCCTGCCCCCGGTTATCCGGGACATGCAGCAGTTCGGCGGGGAGATGCCGGCACGCTTACCCGCGATTCTGGAGAAGCTTAAAGCGATTCCCTTTGCCGATCGGTTGAATACCGTCGAGATCAGTGCGCGGGTTCAAGATTTCGCCAGCCAGGCGGCAACGTATCTGCTGCTTTCCATACGGGTGTGGGCCGGCAACCTGTTCGATATCGTTATGGGTTTGACCCTTACTGTTTATTTCATTTTGGAAGGCGACAAGGCTTACGGCTGGTTTCTTTCCTTT
>Ga0181535_10004418_pt1 | contig 15663 bp, 13 predicted proteins | sample PEATcosm2014_Bin_44_FD_119774 | JGI IMG/M metagenome (GOLD analysis project Ga0181535, IMG submission 119774) | Peatland microbial communities from MTU Mesocosm Facility, Houghton, MI, USA - PEATcosm2014_Bin17_30_metaG | ecosystem: Environmental > Terrestrial > Soil > Wetlands > Peat | place... | reverse complement strand
TCATCGCGCCGGGACTTTATCAGAAGGAGCGACGCTTCGTCATCCCTTTCATGGCGGCCACCGTGGGACTGTTCCTGACCGGAGCGGCCTTCGGCTACTTCTATGTGCTGCCCGGCGCGTTGCAGATCCTGATCGTCGACTTCGGCCACAACTTCACCCCCATGGTCACGATTGACGAGTACTCCAGCTTCTTCTTGTCGATCATCCTCGGCCTGGGTATCAGCTTTGAACTGCCGATTCTGATCTTCTTTCTGGCTCTGTTTGGCATCGTCAGCCCGCGCTTTCTGTGGAAGAACATGCGCTACGCGATACTGGGGGTCTTTCTGGTCGCGGCGATCATCTGCCCCAGCCCCGATCCCTGGACGATGTGTATCTACGCCCTTCCCATGCTGGGGCTTTATCTGATCGGCATCGCCGTGGCCTGGTGGGTTCACCCCTCGCGAAGAAAGAAAAAGGAGGCGGCGAATTGATGCATCTCTCGATTTGGAAGAGAACTGGGGCCTGGACTCTGGGTGCCCCATCCTTGACGCGTCTTTGTTTTTGCGTCAAGGGTGGGATACCACGAACCACAATCTGCGTTCCTTTCATGAGGAAAATCGTTCTTTGTCTGCTGCTCCCGCTCGTCCCTCTCGCTGCACAGGCCCAGCCGCACTTCAACGGAGCAAAAGCTCTGGAGTACGCACGCCAGTTCGTCGCCATCGGGCCGCGCTGGCCCACCAGCCCCGGCCACGCAAAGGCCGAGGCCTTCTTGCGCGACCATTTCGAACACGACCAACTCGAAGAGGATACCTTCACCGCCTCGACGCCCATAGGTTCTGTACCCATGCGCAACTTCATCGTGCGCTTCCCCGGCAAGAAGAACGGCGCGATCGTGCTGGCCACCCACTACGAGACCAACTACTGGCTCAAGGACATCAACTTCGTCGGCGCCAACGACGGCGGCTCGACGACCGGCCTGCTGATAGCCATCGCCGACCAGTTGCGCGCGCAGACCGCGGGCGGCAAAAAGCTCGACGGCTACTCGGTCTGGCTGCTCTTCGACGATGGCGAAGAGTCCATTTTGCCGCAGTGGACCGATTCCGACTCGACCTACGGCACCCGGCATCTGGCCGCCAAATGGGGCCGCGACGGAACGCTCGGCAAGATCAAGGCCTTCATCCTGACCGACATGATCGGCGACAAGGACCTCGAAATTCAGCAAGAGAGCCGCGATGCGGACTGGCTCGTTGCGCTGGTCAGCCAGGCGGCGAAGAAGTACAGCGATGAAAGATATTTCTTCAAGCAAAAGATGGAGGTCGAGGACGATCATCTGCCCTTCGTCCGACGCGGCGTGCCATCGATCGACATCATCGACCTGAATTACGGCCCCAACAACAGCTACCACCACACCGACAAAGACACGATAGATAAGCTCAGCGCGCACAGCTTGACCGTTGATGGCGATGTGATTTTGGAGACAATCAGACTGGTGGGGCTACGGTAGGACGCTCGCAACTCTCCTGGAGCATTCATTCATGATCGCGGGCGCATCTTGGCTTTGGTGGGTCGGGTTTCATGCGGTGCTGGCGGCACTGCTGATCGCCGACTCGCTACTCGCTGGCAGTCGTACCGAAACCCAACGCACTCAGAAAGCCGCCTGGCTTTGGACGGCTCTGCTTGTCCTCGCCGCGACTGCTTTTGCCGCGTGGATCGCCATCGCTAAGGGCCATCAGCCCGCCCTAGAATTCGCCGCCGGCTACACCATCGAAATCTCGCTCAGCGTCGACAATCTCTTCATCTTCCTGATCCTCTTTGAGGGCTTCCGCATCTCGCCGCGCCGGCAGCATACGGCTCTCTCGTGGGGCGTTGCCGGAGCGGTCGTACTGCGCGGGCTCTTCATCGCAACCGGTGTCATGCTGCTGCGCCGCTCGGACTGGTTCACCTGGTTCTTCGGATTCATCCTGCTCTATGCAGCCTGGAGACTGGTGCGCGGAGGCTCGGCCAGGGCGGCTATTCCTGATTGGATTCGCAGATTGCAACCGGCCAAGGGGTCGATGCTGCCGGTGATCCTGGCCGTCGAGTTCACCGATCTTCTCTTCGCGGTTGACTCGATTCCTGCCGTGCTGGCCGTCAGCCACAATCCCTTCGTCGTGTATACCTCGAATATCGCGGCTATTCTCGGCCTACGCTCGCTTTACTTTGCGCTGGCCTCGATGCTCAACCGCCTTCGCTACCTGCACTACGGGTTAGCCGCGCTGCTGGCTTTCATGGCCTTCAAAATGCTCTTTGCCCGGTGGATTGATGTGCCGATTACCCTATCGCTAGCCATCATTGGCGCGATTCTGGCCGTCTGCACGGTGGTGTCGGTGGCGGCAGGGACTAAGGGACTAGGGACTAGGGAACAGTGAACCGCATCAGTATCCCAGGATTGTTCGGAGGGCGTTTCTATAAATCCGTGTGCATACGTGATTGAGGGAGGGATCGTCCCCACTGTTTTCTATTCCCTAGTCCCTGTTCCCTAATCCCTGCATTCGTGCAATTGCTAAACCGCTCAAATCCCCCTACAATAGAGGAATTGCAGGAAAGGTCTGTCCAGAGAGATGCCCAAGGAAAAGATTCATCCCAATTACGCCGCAGTGCAGGTCAAGTGCGCCTGCGGAAGCAACTTTGAGACCCGTTCGACCCACAAGGGCGACATTCACGTGGAAATCTGCTCGGTTTGCCACCCGTTCTTCACCGGCAAGCAGCGCCTGGTGGATACAGCTGGCCGCGTCGAGCGCTTCCGCCGCAAGTACGCCAAGTCCGACGGGGCAACGGCGGCTGCCGCCGCAGTCAAGTAAGCGGCGCTCGGCATTCGGCCAGCACGATTGGGCCTCCGCATTGGCGGAGGCCCAACTTCGTTCGGGGGCCAGGTCTGCGGGAAGATAGGGTTCGTGGTTTCCCAGGTCCGAGAATCCGGACCTGGGGCACCCAAGATTTGTGGGTGGTTCAGATGGCGGGAAAGGGCTTTACCGTGAGGAAGGACTGGGACAACCCCAAGCAGCACGCGATGCCTGCACAGGCGCGGGTGCCCGCTGAGGTGCGCATCGGGCCGGTGGTCGTGGCTCCGGCAACGGTCCTGGCTCCCATGGCGGGGGTTACAGATACGGTCTTCCGGCGGTTTATCCGCCACGCGAGCTTGTTCAGCAGAGATCAGAGATCAGAGACCAGAGATCAAGAGTCCACGCCGGACGCCGTCGAAGCTCAGCTGACCAACACCCAATCCGGATGCGGGCTGCTGATGACCGAGTTCACCTCGGCCGACGGGCTGGCGCGGATGCGGGAGAGCAAGCGTCAGCGCTACCTGACCTTTTACGACGACGAGCACCCTATTGGGGCCCAGCTCTTCGGGGCCAATCCCGAGACGCTGGCCGAGGCGGCGCGGATCGTGGAGGAGACGGGCTTCGACCTGGTTGACCTGAATCTTGGCTGCCCTGCAAAACGAGTCGTGGGCTCGAATGGCGGCTCGGGCCTGCTGCGCGACCTGCCGCGAATCGGCGAGATCTTCCGCGCTATTCGCATGGCCGTCACGATTCCTTTTACGGTGAAGTTCCGGCTGGGCTGGAATGACGCCGACATCGTGTGCATCGAGCTGGCGAAGATGGCTGAGGCCGAGGGGCTGAATGGCGTTGCCCTGCACGCCCGCACGCGCGAGCAGGGATACAGCGGCCAGGCGCGCTGGGAGTGGATTGCACGGGTCAAGCAGGTGGTCGCGATACCGGTGATCGGCAACGGTGACATTCAAACTCCGGAGGCCGCGGCGGCGATGGTGGCTGAGACCGGCTGCGATGGGGTGATGATCGGACGCGCGGCGCCCACGAATCCCTGGATCTTTCGCCAAATCGCGCAATACACGGCGACCGGCAGCTATGAACGGCCCACAGTCGAGGATCGTTACCGCATGATTCGTGCCTACTTCCAGATGCTATTGGATGAGGCCGAGGCAACGAAGGATCTACCGCGAGCGGCGCGCTTGGGGGAGACAGCCGGCAAGATGAAGCAGTTTGCCACCTGGTTCACGCACGGCGTGGCGGGCGGGGCCAAGCTCAGGCGCGCAATCTATCAGGCGAAAACGGGAGCAGAGGTGCTGGTTCGGGTGGACGCATTCTTTGCCGCCCAGCTTGCCGAAAACTCAGGGCCCGATGCCGCTCTGGACGACCCAGTTACAGCCGATTTTCCTGCCGACATGCTGGTTTGCGATTAGTCGAAAAGCTGAAACCTGCGCCCGGCGATCACCCCTCGCGAGGGATCAATCGGCCCAGAAGGTGAGATAGCTCAGCACGCCAAGACCAACGAGAGCGAGCAGGAAGACGACCAGAAGCCACTTCAATAAATTGCTTTGATCGCCCTTGCTAGGCAGGTCGCGAGTCTCAATAAGCCGCGCCATCACGATGCTGATATTGTCGCGTCCGCCGGCAGTCAGCGCCCGCATGAGAAGATTGTGGGCGGCAGCTCCTACAGTGGGACCGGAGGCCGTCGTTTCGAACTCCTTTTCAGGAATGGAGTCCCAGAGGCCATCGGAACAGAGGAGCAGCGAGTCCCCGATAGCGAGCGAGTGCCCTTCGACATCAACTTCGATGTCGGGTCCAACGCCAAGAGCGCGGGTCAGTATCATGGTGTCGGGATGGTGGTAAACCTCTTCCGGGGTAATCAGGTTGCGGTTGAGGAGCGATTGCACGGCAGAGTGATCGGAAGTAAGGCGATGCAGACGGCCTGCGCGCAGAAGATAAGCGCGGCAATCGCCTACATGGCCGATCCAGGCCTGCGCCCCTCCGACTACATGCTGCACGAGAGCGACAATCACGGCTGTACCGACCCGCAACTGCGGCACCTCGGGGTCTTTGTCAACAGGCGTGATCTTCGCATTGGCCTGTTCGACGGCATCCCGGATGGCTTTCTCGGCAGGGTAGCCCTCCGGAAGGGCTGCCAGATGTGCTTGAATCAGTTGCACTGCCATCCTCGATGAAGTCACTACTCCCGTGTTCTCCCCTCCAAAGCCGTCGGCGACGATCATCAAGTCACCCAGTGGAATGCGGACATGAAGGACGGAATCCTGGTTGACTTGGCGCAGGGTGCCGCGGTCGCACTCTTCGGCAAAAAGGATGACTGGCTGCCCAAGGACCGTTGAATCGCTCATCTCTGAACCTCACGTGCAGAACCGAACCCGCACCTTACCAGTTAAGCGCAAACTCTCAAAGAAAACACATACATCTCTTTTGGAGAACCTTCCTTATTAATCCGATGGAAGGATCTCAACAGCCAACTGGCCTCGATTATTCAAACGATTGCTCATGCCGGTTATCGCGGATCTTTCTTCCGCGCCTTCTGGCCTCCGCTTAGCATCTTGCGCTCCGGCCAGCCGGCTTGACTCATGCTGGGACATGAGGAGCGGGAATTCCAAGAGTAAACAAACTGTAATGGTCGCACCACGGCAATTGTACACCGGCCCATGAATGGGCAGAGTCAAAAATCGGCGACGGGGTGTGACCACGGTGTGCGTGGCGGGAATCGAACCCACAACCCCCGGCTTAGAAAGCCTATCTGGGCCTTTTCTATCCTTTGCCCTATTTTGCCATAGGTTGCTCTGGTTCAATAAGATATAGCAGTTTTCGTTCGTAGGCTCTTACCCCAATTTACTCTTGTTTTGCACCTGGGTCCCCGCAGAATCCCCACAGTCATTGAAAGGCTTTTCGGTAGTGCTGATCGTGCAATTCGGCCGACTTTCTGCGCTAGCCCGGCATTGCTGAAAGTAAAGAAGAATGAGTATGGAGGTGCGGATCATGAAGAAGGACGGTTTCACAACTTCGTTTGCGGTTGAGCAGATTCCCGATGGGGTTTTCGCCGCGGTCAACAACGTTCGCGGATGGTGGTCGGGAGAGGCTGACGGCGAAGCCGCCAGACTCGGCGGCGAATTTTCTTACCGCTACAAAGACATGCCTCTGTCCGCGAAGAAAGTGACAGAATTCGTTCCCGGTAAGAAGGGAGTGTGGCATGTTAAGGATATGGCGACCTTCGCTGTATCAGAAGCGCCCCGTCAGTGACCATCAAAACTCAAGCTGTGTCGTGGGGGCGCTCCAGATACAGCACTAAGACCTGTCGGGACTGATCAGCCCTCAGTGAGTGACTTGGCGATTTTTCTCGCTTCCTCTCGCGCCGTGCTCACTCACCCTCGGCACGGCGAAGGCCGGCTGTCCACACATTGGGCGTCGACCCAAAGAGTCTTCTGAAGGCCTCGACAAATGCGCTGGATTGTTTATAACCAACACGAAACGAGACCTCCTTCACGGAATGCCCCGCCACTAGAAGTCGCACGGCCGTTGTCAGGCGAACCTGACGACGCCAGGTGTCGATGTCGCTTCCCAGTTCTTTTCGAAAGAGACGTTGAGCTGTCCGGACCCCGACTCCGGCTTCCGCACACAGCTTCGCCAAAGGCCTCCTGTCCGTCAGTTTGCCGGCGATCAACTGGGCCACAGATAAAGCGCGAGGCTCCGAGGGCATGGTTATCCCGAGAGGCGCGGCTGTCGCGTTTGCCAGTTGTTGCGCCAGGAGGTCACGGAGGGCGCACTCCGGCAGGTCGCGCTGTCGTAGGCGCCCAAGGCGAACGGCCTCGATGATCAGCTCCCGAAGCAACGGCGCTACGTAAAGAAGCGAACATCCAGGCGGCCTGCGTAAAACCGCTCCGGGGCGAAAGTACAAAGTGCGCATACGAACTGCGCCAGTCATCCGGATCCAATGAGAAGTCTTTGCCGGTAACCACAGAGCGAACTGGGGCGGCAACGTCCATACGTTTCTGCCGGAAGAGACCTCCATTGTGCCCTCGATCGCATAGATCAACTGATCCGATCCGTGGGCATGGTCCGGGACCTGGTAGCCTGGCGGGTATTCGTAGGACAGCGCGGAAACTGATATACCTCGCGGAGGATCATATTCTCTTAAAATATTATCTTGTCGCATATACGATATATTATGACGTAATACTCCTATTGCGCCCAGCCCAATTCGCCCGGATGATGGTCATGACAGAACGGAGTTGCGATCTATGAACTACCTTCATCGCTTGCTTTGCTCCTCGGCGAAATGGAAAGAAGTAGTGCAGCGCTATGCGCTGCCATGGACTCTGGAACAAATCGACTTGGGAAGCGAAGTGCTCGAGATCGGTCCTGGCTACGGAGCCGCAACAGAAGTGCTGCAACGGCAAGTGAAACACCTCAAATGTGTGGAGTCAGACCGCAGACTGGCGAACCGGCTTCGCCATAAGTTTAACGGCCATGTCGCCGTCCAATGCGAGGATGCGACCGCAATGTCACTGCCAGGCGAATCATTCGAAGGCGTCGCGTGCTTTAGCATGCTTCATCATGTCGGATCGGCTTCCCTGCAAGACAGGTTATTCGCGGAAGTGGCTCGCGTTCTTAAGCCAGGCGGTGTTTTCGTGGGGACTGATGGTTTGCCGGGCCGTTCCACGAAATTGCTTCACCTATTCGACACGATGGTGCTGGTCGATCCGGATACGCTTCCGCGACGCCTTACGGTCGCAGGTTTTGAAAACGTGCAAGTCGATGTGAATCGATACGCCTTTCGGTTCCGCGCCTGGAAACCGAGATCTCGCCGGTCTCACCTTGCTTGATCTTCTGCTCGCCCTGCCTGATGCGTACAGGGCAAATCACCATTGAGAGGTGCTTGCAGACGATCTTCAGGATTACTCCCCGGAAACCCCGATCCCAACACCGATGCTCAAAGCCCGGATCGACCACTGATTCAATCCGCAATGACGACTTCCGAGAATTGTCCCGGTTGGCGGCACCTGTGCGAGCTTCTCTAGGATTCTTCTTGTCTACCTTTGACCATCAACTTCGGACTGGCGAAACTATGCAATTTTGGCAATAAGCTTCTTGGGCAAGGGTGCGGACAACGGAAAGCGGATCGTGCCCTTGTCCACCTTGCATGATGCTAGTTCATCCTTGAATCCCGCGCTCCGGATCCAGCACTCGATCGGGATTGCACGCATACGGATTGCTTGCGAAGTCGTCCGCGAAGAGCTTTCCCGGCGGACTTATTGGACCTATCTTCTGTTCTTCAAGTGCGATGCCACCCCATTGTCGAAGGACCGGTCCTCGCGGTCGTTGAGGGATAGTGGACGGGTTCAGTCGGTGAAGCCTAGTTCTACAGGGGATTCTCCTGGGATTGGTTGGGTTTTTGCCGCTGCGCTGATGGAATCGGAGACGACCCAGGCAGCGCCGGCCAAAGCGATGCAGATGGCGTTACCGGCCCAATTGAAGTGATTGTTAGGCGCGCCAAGGAGATTCGGAATCCAGACCAGCAACTCGAAGATTACGATCTCCGCGGTGAGGAGACGCGCTGCAAGCGGCGCCATGATGCCGGTGAGGATGGCGACAGCAGCCGCGAAAAAGCCTATGGTGGTGGCATAGGCCCAGAACATCTTAGCCGGCGGCAGCCAACTCGGGATCCAGCCCAGCAGGCCGGGCATGTCAATGATGTGGACGATGCCGAAGGAAATGGGGCAAATACCGAAGAGGAGCACGAAGAACCGTCGCCGGCACGCAATGGATGAACCAACAGGCGAGAGGATCGCGCAAAGGACCAGGCCGGCGGCGACCAGGCCGAACTCCTCGAAGACATTGCCGATGGGGTCGTAATTGCCGAGATTCACAAAGGCCTTGGGCACCCAGATGAGCGTGAAAACAGAGTAGATAATTGTCAGGGTCAGAGCGCCGGCACGCGCGGTGCGGGGCAATAGGAGCGCGATCCCCCCGGCGAGCTCAATGACAGCTGTGAGATAGGCGAGCGGTGCGCGCAGAGGGACTTTGGGGCCGACGTTCTGCCAGTTGGTGGCGAAGTCGCCTGTGACCAGGCCCAGGAGGCCAAGAAAGATGGCGGCTCCGCCGTAGACGTAAAGCCCGAGATTTGATGCGCTGCTGCGTTGTCGTACCATCAAGTGCCTGGGATTCCAGTGTCTTTCGGCGAGGTGCGGTGGGCCATACCCACTTTGGGTGATTCGAGCCAGACCAGTGCTGATAGGTTGGATTCCAGGCTTTCATTCAAGAGGGACCCCGTGTGTAACCCGCTTCATGCGCGCATCGACCAGTAGAAACCTGATCATGCATACCCGAAAAACTTACCTAGATCTAGCCCCGTTTCTTGGCGATTAAGCTCACTTTCTCATGCCACTCCCTTGCTGATGAAGCGAAGTTGGCGCTCACGGCGTGCAGAATGTGAGGCACTGGATTGGCTGCCGTCGGGTTTCTCGTCTTACTGATAGGCCACATTCTTGAAGATACTCATGAACCCAAAATGAAGCAGGAACAGGGTCCGATCAATCCCTGCGCAGAGAGTCGTCTGCGAATTAAAAGTGGAACCCCAATGCGCCTGACATTGTTTCTCATCTCCCATACGCTCCTGTAGTTCCATCTTGAACACGCTCACAATCGCCTGCATCTTGGCCGTGAAGCGGGCGAACTCGGGTTTGCTGGTCGGTTTCTCCATTCCGAATCGGGCACTAGAGAGAAGCACCCCGTCCAACCCGCTTGATCATATTGAACCGGATGGGTGGCTATGACGAAAGCAAGCAATGTGGGTATTGCTACGGACCACTCCAATCGAGATAAATGGATATGCGCCGCAGAGTGTGGCAAAGGAATGCAGTCTGCTTGTGACCGGGATTAGGACACTAAAGGCGCCGAAGACAATCAAGCCGGAAGCGAAACCATGCAAGCAACGAGAATCAGCGGCAGCGTCCGCACAAACTTTGGAAAGGATGGCCAAATGAGACAAATAAGTTACAGGTTCTTTCTGTTGCCGTTACTCTTGGTGCTGGCATGCGCAGGAGCATTCGCGCAGGCCAACTCCGATGTTACCGGCATCGTAACCGACCAGACCGGAGCGGTCGTCGCGGGAGCGAATGTGACGCTCTCCGATCCGTCATCCGGCTTCACGCGCGATACTGTCAGCGGGCCGACCGGGCTGTATGAATTCGGCGGCCTGAATCCCGGCAACTACAACCTCAAGGTTACGGCCAAGGGCTTTGAAGCGTTTCAACAGACCGCAATCGTGGTCAACGTCTCGGGAACCTTCCGCGTCGATGTCAAGCTCACGCTGGGCAAAGAGACAGAGACCATCAGCGTGGTTGCCGACGCCCTTGCGGTGCAGGCCGACTCCAACGTGATCAGCAACCTGATCAGCTCGGAGGTGCTCACCTCAATCGCCACCGAGAACCGCAACTTTGCGGCTCTGGCCGCTCTTGGCGTGGGCGTCAGCACCGGCAGCGGCATGAATGCCATGCCGGACCAAAATACGCTCGGAGCGTTTGGTTCCAGCTGGAATATCGAATTCAACGGTCTTCGCGAGGCCCACAATATCTGGCTGATCGACGGCGGCGAGTCGGCGGACCGCGGCGGTGGCGGCGGCATGCAGATTCTGCCTTCACAGGAAGCCATCGCCGAGTTCCAGGTGATGACCTCAAACTATCCTCCCGACTACGGCATCTCTTCCGGCGCCACCATCAGCCTTTCGCTGAAGAGCGGCACCAAGGCCTTCCATGGCGCGGGATGGGAAGAAAATCGCGCCACAGCTTACGACGCCAATTCCTACTTCAACAAGCAGTCTGACCAACCCCGTGCGGCGACACATTACAACATCTACGGCTTCAACGTCGGCGGCCCGGTCTACATCCCTCGCGTTTACAACTCCAGCAAGCAGAAGACCTTCTTCTACTACAACGAAGAATGGCGCAAGACGTCCGCTGTGGCTACCGCTAACAATGCCACGCTCGATCCGAAGGACGTTCCGAGTTCTGCCAACATTGAAACGATCGGCGGAGTAACCGGTCTTCACTATGTTGCGCCGACGTATATGCCGTCCAGTTTCGCCGGCTTGGTGGTCCCGAACGTCTCGCTCACCTCGGACTACTACCTCAACAAGTTGAAGCCATTGGGTCTGACGCCTGGCGCTCCATTCCCCAACAACTTGATTCCTCAGTCGCTGTTCGATCCCAACGGACAGATTTATCTCCAAGCGGGCATTCTTCCCCCGCCGAACGTTGGCACCACGGATTATAACGTTGCTAGCGTCCCGCTCCCGGTCAAGGTGCGCGATGACGTGGTGCGCGGCGATCACAACTTCAGCGATAAGTGGGCGATTCTGTTGCACTACATCGGCGACACGCAGACTCAAGGCTATGGCCAGCCGGAACTTGGCTGGTGCGGGTGCAATTACAGAACCCTCGGCAGCAATCTCTCTTCGCCGGCCCACAGCGCGACCATCAAGTTGACCGGCACCCTCAATGCCAACCTTCTGATTGAAGCCAGCATGAACTATGACGGCAACGGGGCGGACATCGTACCCAGCGCGAACACCTTCCTGCCGTCTACATGGACCGTCGCTCCGGTTGTGAACGCTTATACCGTCGGCCGGAAGATCTGGCCCGCCATGAACTTCGGCAGCACACTGCCCAACGGAAACGGCGGCGGAATCTCAGAAGACACAGCCACCGAGCCTTATCACAATGCGGCCCAGGACTACTCTCCCAAAGTGGACGTCTCCTACACCATGGGCAAGCATCAACTCAAGTTCGGCTTCAGCTACAACCGCTACACCAAGAACCAGATGCTCTACGGCGATGCGCAGGGCCTCTACGCCTGGGGCCAGTTGACCAACGACACGCTCATGGATGTGCTTCTGGGCTTGCCGAGCAACTATAGCCAGACTCAGTCCGCGCCGATCCGCCACTACGCCAACAATACTCCTTCGGTCTATGCCCAGGATAACTGGCACATTACCCCACGCTTGAGCCTGCAACTCGGTCTCCGCTACGACGCCCTGCCGCACACCTGGGAGCGCCAGGACCTCCTAGGCAACTTCAATCAGGCTACTTACCTGACGGGGCAGGGCGCTGCTCCGATCTGGAACGCTGACGGCACCATCAACTCAGCCAGCCCGACTCTGTACACCTACAACGGCATACCAGCCTACATCAACGGCACCAATCTTGCCGGCTTAGAGGGCTACCCGCGGGGCGTGGTCACCAACGACTACAAAACGTGGCAACCCCGTGTCGGCTTCTCAGAGGATCTCTTCGGAAACGGCAGGACCATTCTTCGCGGCGGCTTTGGAACTTTCTATGAGCGCATGCAGGGCAACGACATCTTCGGCGTGGCCACCAGCGCGCCTTTCGATCCTTCGCTCAGCATTAGCAACCCCTACTTCAGTCAGCCTGGGAAGAACTGGAGCACCGGAAATGTGATCGCGCCGACGTCTTTGATCTTTGCGGGCAACGGCGATAGCATTGCCCAGACCTTCAGAGCTCCCGCCGTGGCTATGTTCTCTCTCGGCGTGCAGCATGAAATCAAGCCCTCGGTCATTTGGGTTGCCCAGTACGTTGGCAACGTGCAATGGCATCAAAACATTGTCAACAACTCGCTCAACGGCTTGCCGACCAACATTGGCCTGGTGAATATTGCCAGCGGCGCGGCGGCAGCCTCGTGCTCAACTCCCGGGCCGAACTGCGTTGACGCGCGCCAGGTATCTGGTGACGGCGGCGGCAAATACGGTTCGGACTCCGCGACAGCCTTCAACAACCTCGGCAGCATGAACGCCTACCGTCAATACCCTGGGTACGCGGCCATCACCCAGGATGAAAACGTCGCCACCGGCACCTACAACGGCCTCCAGACCGCTGTTCGCATCCAAAACCGCTGGGGCCTTAGCGGCGAGGTCGATTACACGTACTCGCATCAAATCGACATCCAGTCTCAGGATCGCAACGAAATCGACAACCCCTACTACATCAAGTATGACAAGGGTGCGGGAGCATACGATCGCCGTCACCTCTTCAACGCCAACTACATCTACAACCTGCCTATCTTCAACAGAAGCCAGGGACTGGTCAAGACCATCGCCGGAGGATGGCAGGTTGCGGGAACCTTGGTCAAGGAAAGCGGCAATCCTCAGCAAATCAACTTGGGCGCAAACTACGATCCGGTTGGCTTGGGCGGTCAGTATACCAACCATCCGAATATGACCCCCGGCGGCAAGCTGAACTACCCCAAGAAAGTGTCCAATTGGTTTGACAACACCCGGATCGATAACAACGTCGTGCCCGTCTGGGCGGGCGGAACTCAGCTGGGCTTCGGTAACTGGGGCAAGGACGCACTAATATTGCCCGGCCGCTTTAACATGACAACGTCTCTCTACAAGTCCTTCCAAATCCACGAGCAAGTTAGTTTTCAGCTCAAGTTCGAGTCGTTCAACACGCTTAACCACACCGAATTCAACTCCATCAATGCTTCCGCGACAAGCAGTAATCTAAATGGCACCTACGATCCCCGCGCCCTGCAACTGGGCGGCAAGTTCACCTTCTAACCTGTAACCCCTAACCGGGTCGCGGCAGGCTATCCCTGCCGCGACCTATTCAGGTCTCTGCAAGTATGCAAGGAGGAAATCAAGCATGAGAAGAATTATTCTTATTGCGATATTGGCGGGATGGAGTGGCGCGGAACAGACCCCAGGGGCCGACACACGGAATGGCTCTGCGCCGATTCTTGTCGAGTTGTTTACCTCGGAAGGCTGTTCCAGTTGCCCTCCGGCTGACACCTGGCTACAACAGCTCGAGCATTCTCAGCCCATTCCCGGAGCACAGGCGATCGTGCTCAGCGAGCATGTGGATTACTGGAATCATGACGGATGGAAGGACCCATACTCTTCGTCTCTGCTGACAGACCGGCAGAGCGCCTACGTCCGTGCTCTGGGCCTCAGCAGTCCTTACACACCGCAAGTGATTGTAGGTGGAAAAGACGAGTTGCGGCTGAATGACACGCAACAGGTGAGCCGGGTTCTATTAAAGGCTGCGAAAGCTCCGCAGGTGCCTGTGAGTATTAGCGCGATTAGCGTTGATGGAAATTCTCCCGCCGTGCTCCGAGCCCACGTCGAAGCAGATGGAACTTCGGAGAAACGTAACGCCGATATCTACGCCGCAGTCGCTCTCGATCACGCCGAGTCTCTGGTCTTACGAGGCGAAAACGGCGGTCGGCGTTTGACCCACACGGCCGTCGTGGAAGAACTCATGAAGATTGGAAAGGTCGACAGAGGAAAAGTCTTCAGCCAGAACATTCAAGCCAATCTTAAGCTTGGCATCGACCCCAATAATCTCAGACTCGTTGTCTTTGTCCAAGAACCGGATCTTGGGAGTGTGCTCGGGGCGGCGGTTCAGGAAATCGGTCCCTTAAGCAGGTAAGGAGTCGATCTCAAAGAGGAACGGTCATCTGTCTGAGAGGTGTACGATGTTGATTGCACATAACCGCTGCACCTGCACAATCTTGGCGCTGCTCATTGTTTCTTCGGCCACATTGCCTGCTCAGAACATCGCGTTTTGCGAGCGCTTAGACTTGATTCACGACAAGCCGTTTGTGATGGTAACAGTGAACGGCAAGGGGCCATTCCGATTCGTCATCGACACTGGCACAGGCGGCCAAGCCTTCGTATCATCGGAACTTGCGCAGGAATTGGACCTTCCTTCGACAGGCCGGATTCGGGTGAGCGACCCCAGCCGGCAGGGCGGGCAAAAGGTACCGATGGTGTCGATCAAGTCATTAAACGTCGCGGGTATTGAGTTCACCAATATCAAGGCGGCTGTTCATAGGTTGGGAAACGGAGACGGCTCGTACCAAGGATTGCTGGGATTCGTCTTGTTTCGAGACTACCTGCTAACTCTCGATTTTCCAAGACGCGAGTTGAGGCTAACATCCGGAACCCTGGCGCCGGATGGTGAACAATTCGTTCTTCCATTTCGTATGCCGGATGGATTGCCTATTGTCTCATTGCACATCGACGGTTTGGCCATCGATGCACAGATCGATTCCGGCGGCACCGGACTAAGCTTACCCCAAAACTTCTCCGCCCGGTTGAGGTTCGCAACAGACCCGGCTCCGTTTAGGATTGCCCAGTCGCTCTCCACAAGGTTCCAGATCGAGACAGCCAAACTTTCCGAGAATGTGCACCTGGGTGCTTATACATTCAAGCGACCGAATGTCGAACTCAATCGCGCATTTCCATTGGCCAACTTCGGCTCCACTCCGATGCAAAGTTTTGCGATAACCTTCGATCAAAAGAATGAACTGGTTCGCTTTGAAGCCAAACAGAAGACGCTGCGTCTGTCCACAGGGCCCTCATCGTTCGGTCTACTGAATTCGCAGGCACAACGGCCACCGGATACCGCCATCGTGCCGATCGATTAACGCACCAATGAATCATGGCTCAGGAAAATAAGCCCATAATGTGGCATTCGGCTCAAGCTGAATTCACTTAGCAAATGCGTACCAGGCACCGTGCGACGAGGTCGAATGATCGAATGGCTGCTTGTCTCTCCTGAAGAACGCCAGCAATAACACGCGGCGGGATGAGGAAGGTCTGAACCCGCCGCTTCAAGGAGTTCAAGCTCATTATTGAGAATCAGCATCGCGCAGTTAGTGGTCGGTGAACATATCCAGTTGATTGTGTCTTGGCCTAGCCAATAGAGCCGGTTCCGCAAATTCGGACAGGGGGTTAAGTGGAGGTTCTGTTCGCCCGCAGCCTAAAATGGCTGGGATGAGGAGAGCAGATGAGCAGACGTCCGCGTCGAAACCACACAGCAACGTT
>Ga0181535_10004416_pt1 | contig 15666 bp, 5 predicted proteins | sample PEATcosm2014_Bin_44_FD_119774 | JGI IMG/M metagenome (GOLD analysis project Ga0181535, IMG submission 119774) | Peatland microbial communities from MTU Mesocosm Facility, Houghton, MI, USA - PEATcosm2014_Bin17_30_metaG | ecosystem: Environmental > Terrestrial > Soil > Wetlands > Peat | place... | reverse complement strand
CCAATACCGGAAGTCAAAAGCAACTGATAGGGCTTGTTCGTCGACCACTGATCTGTGATGCCTAGATTGTATTGGTGGATGTCTGCATATATTGCACCGTCCAGTAAGAACTGGAGGTGATAGGGAGCCCAATTCGTGGTGAATTGATGGAAGCTGTTGTCGAAGTTGGTGCTGCCAGACAGGTTGACGGCCGAACTGAGTCCACCGTATTCATAGTAAGTCTGACCATCGGTTTGCCCGCCATGGACGGTAGAGCCGTTATGCTGGTTGTTCTTGGATTGGAGCTCCATCATATCCAGCTCACCGCACCAAGGCCAGGGCGTGCCGGTGTTGTTGCTGGCGCCCATTGACCAGATGGCGGCGCCCATGCCTGCGGCCGAGGGGTTCTGGGCGATGAAGTCAAATTGCCCGTAAGGCCCGACGCCGGTTGTCGGCAAACTCTTCAACCTTGCCGACTCGTAATCCGTCTGGCCGGAGGGAGGATTGGCATTGTAGGTCATCGCGATGATGAGGTCGCCATTGCCATCGAGATATACATTCGAGAGGCTGTCGCTGGTGGACTGAACCGTGCTATCGCCCCAGACGTTCCCGGTGTTTTCCTTAACTTCGTTCGTCCAGAGGGTATGGTCGTATGTGGTATTGGCTGCGCCATTGAAATCGTCGCCCCATGTGTATGTCCATTGCGCATGAAGAGAAGGTGCGCAAAGGAAGCAAACAACAGCAGCGAAGAGACTCAGAATTCCCGTTCGAGAAGATAGAGTACGCTTCACAAAAGCTCCTTAGATAGGTGAGTTGTTATGGATTGCTCATGAAGGATATTCCCGCACGAAAGATAGGGTGGCAATTCGGGCCTTCGGCATAAACGCCGAAGACCCGAATTGATAGAGCTCGTTTTATCGGATTTCAATTCCCATAATCAGAGGTTGATTGTCCGCGCCCTTGGTGAAGGCGATCACGATATCCCCGGCGCTGTTGGCCGTGGCTGTGAACGTCTCTACCACTGCTTTGTACTCCGCACCGGCCGTGGCATAAATGTCAAAGTTGGTGAGAACGGGTGTGCCGTTGATCGCCACATTGAATTCACGCTTGCCAGCCGCGCTGTAGTAATTCTCGGAGAAGTGCAGCAGCACTGTGTGCGAACTATTGGCCACCAATCCGGGAATCGTGTAGGTTGTAACTCCGGCCCGTCCGTATTGATACACCGCCATGGGCGCTGCATTCACTCCGGGCTGGGTCAGATTGATGGTATTGGTGGTGTGCGTGTTGTCCGAACCGCCGCTGAAGTCCACGTCGGCAACGAAGGAGCTGTCTCCGCCGGTTGCGTTGCTAATCGCCGGTCCACCGGCCGCGATCGCGATGAAGTCGGTAAAGGTTGTACCGGACTGAGTGGTGCCGGACACCGTTGCCGAATCCTTCGAGGTGCCGTAGGCATCGATGGCGACCACGTAGTAGGAGTAAGCAGTGGTAGCTGCCAGGCCGGTCACCGTGTAGCTGGTGCTGGTCAAGCCGCTGGTCACCAACGTACCCGCGCTGGTGTAGACGCTGTAGGAAGTGATGCTGCAGTGAGATGGAGCGGCGGCTTCCGTCCAGCTTAACGCAATCGAGTTGCTGGTGATGGCGCCCAATGTAACGACCGGAGCCGAAGGAACAGCGGCGCAGGCAGCCGAAGTGGTGCCCTTGACCGTCGCCGAATCCTTCGAGGTGCCGTAGGCATCGACGGCGACCACGTAGTAGGAGTAAGCGGTGGATGCTGCCAAACCGGTCACCGTGTAGCTGGTGCTGGTCAAGCCGCTGGCCACCAGCGTACCCGTGCTGGTGTAGACGCTGTAAGAGGTGATGCTGCAGTTAGCCGGTGCAGCAGCTTCCGTCCAGCTCAATGCGATCGAGCTGCTGGTGATGGTGCCCACCGTAGCAACCGGAGCCGAAGGAACAGCGGCGCAGGGAGGAGGATTCACTGTAAGTGTGACAGTGTTGCTGGTGACCGATCCGGCGCTGTTAGTGACGACGACGTAGAAGGTCTCGCCGCTGTTCGCCGTGGTGGTTGCTGGCGTGGTATACGAAGTTGCTGTCGCGCCAGAGATTGCGGCGCTATTCATGTACCACTGGTAGGTTGGGGCGGGTGTTCCCGTAGCAACCACGCTGAAGGTAGCTGTCGCGCCCGCGGTTACGGTCTGCGAGACAGGCTGCGTCGTGATGGTGGGCTTGACGGTCGCGGGATTCACGGTAAGTGTGACCGTGCTGCTGGTGACCGATCCGGCAATGTTGGTGACCACGACATAGAACGACTCGCCGCTGTTCGCGGTAGTGGTTGCCGGCGTGGTGTACGAAGATGCTGTTGCGCCAGAGATTGCAGCGCTATTCATGTACCACTGGTAGGTTGGTGCGGGTGTTCCCGTAGCTACCACGCTGAAGGTTGCCGTCGCGCCCGCGGTTACGGTCTGCGCAGCAGGCTGCGTCGTGATTGCAGGAGCGGAATTCACCGTAAGCGTGACTGTGCTGCTGGTGATAGATCCTGCGCTGTTGGTGACTACGACGTAGAAGGTCGCGCCGTTATCGGTTGATACCGTTGCCGGTGTGGTGTAGGACGCTGCCGTTGCTCCGGAGATCGCGGCGCCGTTCTTGTACCACTGGTAGGTCGGTGCTGGTGTTCCGGTGGCAACCACGCTGAAGGTGGCTGTCTGGCCGGCGGTCACAGTCTGTGCGACAGGCTGCGTCGTGATGGTGGGAGCGACATTCACCGTAAGCGTGGCTGTGCTGCTGGTAACGGATCCTACGCTGTTGGTGACTACGACGTAGAAGGTCGCGCCGTTGTCGGTTGATACCGTTGCCGGTGTGGTGTAGGACGCTGCCGTTGCTCCGGAGATCGCGGCACTGTTCTTGTACCACTGGTAGGTTGGCGCTGGATTGCCGGTGGCCACCACGCTGAAGGTAGCCGTCTGGCCTGCGGTTACCGTCTGCGCAGCAGGCTGCGTCGTGATGGCGGGTGCGGTATTCACCGTAAGCGTGACTGTGCTGCTGGTGACCGATCCTACGCTGTTGGTGACTACGACGTAGAAGGTCGCGCCGTTGTCGGTTGATACCGTTGCCGGTGTGGTGTAAGACGCTGCCGTTGCTCCGGAGATTGCGGCGCTGTTTTTGTACCACTGATAAGTTGGCGCTGGATTGCCCGTGGCTACCACGCTGAACGTCGCGGTCTGACCCGCGGTTACCGTCTGCGCGACTGGCTGCGTCGTGATGGTGGGTGCAACAGTCGCAGCATTCACCGTAAGCGTGACCGTGTTGCTGGTGGCTGATCCGTTGCTGTTGGTGACCACGACGTAGAACGACTCGCCGCTATTCGCCGTGGTGGTTACTGGCGTGGTATATGAAGCTGCTGTCGCGCCAGAGATTGCAGCGCTATTCATGTACCACTGGTAGGTAGGAGCGGGATTGCCCGTGGCAACCACGCTGAAGGTTGCTGTCTGGCCCGCGGTTACAGTTTGCGCGACAGGCTGCGTCGTGATAGCCGGAGCGCTCTGCGTGGTGCCGCTGAAAATCCCAGAGGCAGATGAGGTGCCAAAACCGTCAACGGCCGCTACCGTAAAGTAGTAAGCCGTGTTCGCCGCCAGGCCGCTGACGGTGTACGTGGTTCCCGCAATTCCGCTTGCAGCCACTACCGTCGGAGGTGTCGAAGTTCCATCGTTGATGACATACGAGCTGACCGTGCAGCCTGTAGGAATTGTTGCCGGCGCTGTCCAGCTCAAACTGACCGAGCTGGCGGTGGCCGCCGTCATTGTTAGACCTGTCGGAGCCGAGGTGACTGCCGTGCAGGACTGTGCCAGAGTCTCGGTGGAGGCCTGTGCCGAATCCTTCCCAAGGCCATACTGGTCTTTGCCAGCGACGATATAGTAGTAGGTCGTCAAAGGAGTGAGACCGGTATTGTCGTAGCTGAGGCCGGTCACGTTGTCTGCGATTACGGTCGTCGGATTGGCCGTCGTACCGCCGTAGATTGTGTAGGATGTGACCGAGCAGTTAGCCGGAGGTACTGCCGCCGCCCAGCTGATCGTGATATCGCTGCCGGAATTGGCAGTGGCCGATATAGTTGCCGGAGCGGCAGGACTATGGGCGCATTTCAGAGTCGTGGTGGAAGCCACGGCCGATTCAGCCGATGCGCCTACCGCGTCGTTGGCGACTACGGTGTAGTAGTAGGTTGTGTTCTCGGTGAGACCGGTATTGTCGAAACTGGTGCCGGTCAAGCCGCTCGCCACTACTGTGGTTGGGATCGCCGCGGTTCCCCCATACACGGTGTAGGTGACCGAGCAGTTAGTGGGAGGCGTTACCGCTGCCCAGCTCACAGAGATATCGAAGCCGGAGTTCGCTGTAGCCGTTACGGTCGCCGGAGCATAAGGTTCTCCTGCGCAAGTACCCGCAACTGCCGGAGTGATCTCAATGGCGCTGATGGTAGGATTCAGATCCGACTTGGTCGAGGTACCGGCCTGGGTCGCAATCGTGATGGTGCCGGTTGCATCAGCCGTGGCGGCAAACTCCTGCGTGACAGCCGTGTTCATGGCTCCGGCAAGGGCGAAGATGTCGAAGTTGGTCAGAACGGTTGTGCCGTTGATCGCAACGTTGAAGTTGCGGACGCCGGCAGCGTTGTGGGTATTCTCGACAAAGTGCAGGCGAACGCTATAGTTGCCCCCCGCGTTAAAGCCAGGGATGGTCCAGGTTGCCGGGGCCCAGCGCTCGGTGTCGTAAACCAGTTGCGGCGCGGGGTTGGTGACCTGGGCGACATTGACAACGTTGCCGAAGTGGTAGTTTGTGTTGCCGCCCGTTACATAGTTTGAAGCCATGTAAGAGCCTGCCGCGTATCCGGCAGCGCTCAACTGAAGGCCGGTGCTGTTGCCCGCAGCCGATGTGGCGACAGAGGTATTCGATGCCGCGGACTCACCGCCAAAGTTGGAGGCGGCCACGGTGTAGTAGTAGGTGGTGCTGGGCAGTAAACCGGTCTGCAGGTAGCTGGTACCGGAGACCTGCGAAGCAACAAGTGTGCTCAAGCCAGGCGTGAAGCCAGAGGTGGTGCTGGCGTAGATGTCATAGGTTACGCCGGCGGTGGTGCTGGCCGTCCAGCTCAGGTTGACAGAGTTGCTGCTGGCAGCCGTAGCAGCCAGGTTGGTGACCGGGTTGGGTGCTCCCGCGGCCCACTGATAGTAGTGAACGTAATCGAAGTAGAGGTTGGCCGGGAATCCGAGTCCGTCCGGAGTGCCGCCATTGCCGCCAATGCCGGAGCTGAGAATGAAGTTGATGGGCTGGTTCAGTTCCCAAACATCGGCTGCGCCGAGATCCGAGATGCTCTCGTCGGCGTATTGGACGCCATCGAGGAAGTACTGAATGTGGTAAGGCGCCCACTGAACTGTGTAGATGTGGAAGGCCTGGTTGAGCTGCTCGCCGCTTGGCAGATCGACGCCTTGGCTGAGGCCGCCGTACTCATAGTTGGTTTGTGAGTCGGTCTCAAAGCCGTGGATGGTCGAGCCTGTGTGACCGGGATCCTTGGCCTGGCTCTCCATGATGTCGAGCTCACCGCAATTCGGCCAGGGAGTTCCCGTCCGGTTGTCGGCGCCCAGGGCCCAGAAGGCCGCGCCCATGCCGGCAGCCCATGGATTCATGATGCGGGCTTCGATGCGTCCGTATGGACCAACCGGGTTGACGCTGTTCAGACGGGCTGAGTCGTAAGCGCCCGTGGCAGCATCGTAGGTCATGGCGATGACGAGATTGCCATTGCCGTCGAGATATACGTTGGAGAGGCTGTCGGTGGTAGACATGATCGTGCCGTCACCGAAGGGGTTCTGGCCGGTGTTGTCGACCACTTGGGCAGACCAGTTCGCCGTATTGAAGGCGGTGTTCGCGGCGCCGGTGAAGTCGTCACCCCAGACCAGGGTCCAGTTGGCGAGCGAGGTGACCGGAGCCCATGCCGTGGCCGCCGAAGCACCAACAGAGTCGACCGCAACCACAGCATAGTAATACTGCGTCGGGTTGCTCAGGCCGGTATCGGAATAGGACGACAGCGTCATCCCAGTGGCGATCTGGTTGCTCGACGAAGGCGTCGCCGTCTTCGAAGTGCTGCGGTAAAGGTTGTAGGTCACCGTGCAGGCAGTCGGTGCAGTGCTGAATCCCCAGGTAACATTGTTCACGGTGCTGGAGGTATTCTCGGCACTGACGGCTATGGGAACCGTCGGAAGCGTGGTGCAGGTGGCCACCGTAACCGGCAAGGTTAGCCCAGTTGCCTGACTCGAAGCAACCGAACTGCCGGCTCCGTTCGTCGCTTCAACCACGTAGTAGTATGTGGTCGCAGCCGTCAGGTCTATATCGGCAAACGACGTGGAACTGATGCCCGTGCCAATCAGGTTGGCCGAGGAGGGCGTGAAGCCCGAGGCCGTCGAGCGATAGACGTTGTAGAGTACGCCGCTCGTGGTGCTGGCCGTCCAGGTCACGTTGATCTGCGTCGACGAGACACCGGTGGCAACCACATTGGTCGGAGCTGCCGGGGTGGCTGGGCAACCTGTGGTGCAAGCCACGCCGCCATACGAACTGAGATCGCTGACTCCGTTGCTCACATTCGCCTCGGCGCCTGCCTGATCGACTACGTTGGTGATTCCGCCGCTACCGTTCAGGAAGACAGTGACCGCATCGGTTATCATCACGCCCGGTGTGTTGGGGACGGTGATGCCGCTGCTGGCATAGATGGGAATTCCCTGATCGAAGTAGGAATAGACGCCCATGCCGTATCCCTGGAAGGTAAGGACGTTGCTGGAGACTGCGAATGATGCGTACCCGTCAAGGCTTCCGTTCATCCATGCTGCCTGGCTAGGTACGTCATAGGGCATCTCGCTCTGGTAGAAGATGTCTTCGCCGCCATCGCCATTCCAGATGACCTGGTTTTGCTCGTAATGCTCAACAGCCAGACCGGTCGCGAGCACATTGTCGCCATTGACGATCAAGCCGGTGTTGGCCGGGTTGCCGGTCCAGATTGGGCTGGCTCCTGCCCCGTGGTCGGCGCGCCATGCCCAGATATTGTCCAGAATGACGTTGTCGCTATCGACCTCCATGCTTGTCAATGTGCTGCCAACAGTGGCGCCGCCAATACGGAAGTACACATCGTTGATCGATGTGGGATTGGCCTGATGACTGGCGCGCGGTGCGCCCGGAACGCCAATTTGCAGTTGCACGGTCGAGGTAACCGGACCGGCATCGAGGATGAGGCCGGCGATCTGCACGCCGTCTACGTCGGCAACAGTGATTGCCGGGTTGCCGTTCGTAGAGACCAGCGTCGCATAGCCGAGGCCGAGAACGATTGTGTTCGGGTTCGTGATGTTGATCGATTCATCCAACTGATAAATGCCGGGGGTGAGAATCAAGTTCTGCCCGGCGGCCAGCGCGTCGTTGATGGCTTCGGCCGAACTGCCGGCTGAGGCTATGTAGAAATCGCTGATTGGAAGAGAGTAGCCGGTGCCCAGACCGCCATTGGCGGTCCAGTCCGTGCCCGACGAGTTGGTTAGGACGGTGGGCACAAAGACGTTGTAGTTGCTGTTGCTGTCTACATAGAGGTAAGGCTTTTCACGGCTGGCCGGTGTTGTAGCCAGTACGGTGTTGGCATTCGCCGCTTGGCCGAACGGACTGCTTTGCGCCGGAGCGCCAGTGACGCCGGAGAAGACGAAGTTCCATACGTTTCCGACAAATGAACCGATGGTGCTGTTGCGCGTATACCACTGCTGCTGCGAACAGCCATCCAACTCCCCTTTAATCTGCGAGTTGCTGATGAAACCGCCGCTGGCATAGCCGCAGTTGGTGTTCGTCAGTTCCAACCCGGTACCGTTATCGACATACATGCGCCGGAAGGCGGCGCCCTGCGATACGCCCCACTGCAGATAGGTTCCCGAAGGAGCGGTGATCTGCATATTCTCAATGGAACGCCAGAAATTGGTCGTGATGTTGCCGTTTGAGTCGGTTTGATTCGAGTTCAGATAGCCATTACTGATGTGAACGGCACTGGGAGTTTCGCCCAGACCGGCTACGGACTCGTAGTAGCCCACTTCAGACTCAACGCCGGTATACGTGCCCGGCATAAAGAGCACCGCATCGCGGTTGGTGCTGAACTGGGAATTTGTGTTGAGCGTGTTGAGCGTCGCGTTGATCGACGTCACTGAATCACTCGGGGTGAAGACATAAACATTGGGCCCAAAAATTGTACTGTTCTGTGCGAATGCCGAAGTGCCCACACAGAGAAGCACAGCAAGCGCCATGAATATGATCGCCCTGCCTGTGACTTTGCAAGATAATGCGCACAATTTCATTGATGATGCTCCAAAAAAAAGCGACGGTTTAGGATCAAGACGAGCAGCGGCTTACCGCATTCCCGCTCAATCAGGGTGTACTCCATAGACAATTTGGGGGGGCTGTCCAAGTTGGGGAGGTGCCATCGTATAAAAACGAAATTGACCGAGGATGCCTACACGATTCAGCTCTCGTCGTTTCAGAACTCTAAAGATTGACATATTTTTCAGCGATGACGTTATCTGACCTGAAATTTCACGGGCAAGTTAAATAATGTTAACTTCGTAGGTTCATGCTCTTGGAGCAGAAATCATTCACAAAAATGCAGCACGTTTTCCGCTTTATATACGTCGCGTGTTCCCGCTCAATCCTAATAAGCCACTTTTAATGTGATATTTACATGAATAGTGTGTTTGAGGTCCTGAGAAGCCCTGCAAATAGGCGTACAGCGATGTTAATCAACGGTGAAGTCCTCGCTGGAAACGACCATGTAAACATTTTCGTCGAGGCCAAAAATATCCAGGTTTTTTCTGCGGACTTGTGTGGCACGCAGTTTATAGCTGGAGTGGGAGTTGGCCGACATGATTTTGCGAGAGAACAAGATTTCCACACTCTTCCCGGCAGAAGCTCCAGGCAATGGAGTTGCAATTGCTTACAGGACAACCGCCGAGTCCTGCACGCCATCCATTTTGGCGGCCAGCCAAGTTCAAACGTGGGGACAAGAGTCCGCACGATCAGGTGGTTTCAAGGTGAGAGGGCGGATTTTAGGTCCAATTGGTGAACAAGATACAGGTGCGAACGACAGTTGAGATCACGAAATGCAGTCATAATCGACCAAGCGCAGATTAAAGTCCGCACCAATTCCAGCCGATGAGAGCAATGCTGCCTTTGTCCCCGGTTCAAAGCGAACTCGCTTTGGCTGATGCCGCAGATAGATGGGGACTCTCGGCCCCGCCATTCAATGCGGGGATGCACCGGCTTGCCGGGACCTTCAATCAGATTGGGAGACCTCCTTCGTGAAAAGATCAACCATCAATCTTTCTCTCGCACTTCTATTTGCGGCTACGACCCTCTTTGGCCAGTCCGCTGGCGCGCCCAGCAGCCAGACAGCCCAAAACTCCGCCCCCGACGAAACACAAAGCAAGGCACGGATGCTCGCTGTAAACGCCAGCTTGAACAAGAATCGCGAACTCCCGATGAGGCCGTTTTCCAGAGTCGCCTTCGGTGGCGGCATCTCGCTCATGGGCGTCAACCTGCAAGCAGCGACCAACGTAAACCGCTATTTGAACCTCCGCGGCACCGGCAACGTCTTCAACTACACCGTCAACAACATCAGCACCAACGGCTTTAATGTGGGTGGCAAAGTGCAATTCGCCACAGCCGGCGCCTCGCTGGACTATTACCCATTCCCCTCCCATGGTCTGCGTCTGAGTCCGGGCTTCATGTTCTATAACCAGAACGAGATCACCGCGAGCGGCGTCGTCGCGGGTGGAACCAAAGTGACTCTGAACGACCAGGACTACCTTTCAGAGGCGAGCGCCCCGCTCAGCGTAAACGCCAACCTGGGTCTGAACACCAGAAAGCAGGCCTTCACCGCCACCATGGGCTGGGGCAACATGATTCCCCGCAAGGGCGGCCACTGGTCCTTTCCCTTTGAACTGGGAGGAGCCTTCACCGGCGTGCCTACCTTGAATATGGGCCTGACCGGCTTCGCCTGCCCCACATCGAATGACTCGACGTGTTTATCACCCTATGTGGACATGAGCACGAACGCCATGGCCCAGGCCAACCTGAACGCGCAGATCGCCAAATACAAGAGCGACCTGAACCCGCTCCAGGTCTACCCGATCCTCTCGTTCGGCGTCTCCTACGCTTTTCGCTAGAGTCTGTCTCTGAAGTCAGCCTCGATTAGGGCAAGCCAGCCGTGTGTCTGGCACGACTTTACAGGCCGGATAAAAGCTTGATGCGGAGGGAGGCGGGGGTTTTTAACCCCCGCATAAGGCCAGCAAAATCGAGGTGGGCTTCAGCCTTGGATGGACGCTTTCTGACGAGATCACCCGATATTCCGTCTTTTTCCGCAGTTTGAACGGTCGTGCCGTAAAGCCAGTTATGTGTCAGGCGCGACTTCACACGCTGCGGAAAAGCTCATTTGGAACGCTTACAAGTGTCAGGCACGACTTCAAGCCTGCCTTGAGCGCAGTCGAAGGGTGCCGCAAACGCAACAAAAAATACCAGGCTTTAGCCCCTGGGGGATGCGTATTGGCAAGAAGACAACCATGGGGAAAGTAAACTATATTGGCATCAATTCTCAGAAAGGCGGAATGTAAGTTGACACGAAATCTGCGGTGTTTATTTTCGCTTTCAATAGTGTTGGGTTGTTTCGGGGTTGCGCGCGCACAGGTATCTACTGGCTTTGAAGGCCTGCCAAAGCTGGATGGCGCGTGGAAAATGATCCACGCGGAAAAAGGGAAGGCGGAAATGACGGGCGCAACACTGCGGATTGTGCCCGAAACCGGAACGAACCTTATCCTCTCGCCATCCAGAGCCTACAACGTGATGAATGCGCCGATGCTGCTGGCCGATGCGCAGGGCGACTTCACTCTGGTCGCAAAGGCCTCGGCTCAACTGGCGGGCGTCTATGACTCAGCTGCGCTCGTGGTGTATAGCGATGAGAAGAACTGGGCCAAGGTCTGCTTTGAGAACTCGCCCCAGCACGAGGCCACGATTATTTCGGTGGTGACGCGGGAGTGGTCCGACGATGTGAACCATGAAACGCTGGCTTCGCCGTTTGTGTATCTTGCCGTGGCGCGCAAAGGCAACGAATTCTCATTTCATTTTTCGCGGGACGGGCGGGATTGGCGGCTTGTGCGGCACTTCGATATGCCGATAGGAAGCCGGACCCAGATTGGCTTCACAGCGCAGACGCCCCACATGGCCTCTTTCGCGCGAGCGGGTGAAACTGCCCAGTTTGCCGCACAGTTCTCTGAGATTCGATTTGTCCCCACGGCTCCGAAAGATATGCGGCAGTTGGAAGCGTCAGTAGTGCAGATTAGCAAGTAACGACTCGCCTCAAACCACACGGGCGGATGGCGCAGCTCCCCAAAGTGATGGATGAATGAAACCGGGTGCCCCAGGTGCCTCGCATTTGGGCACCTGGGATACATCGAATCGAGGTCTACGTTTGTTACGACAGGCGGGTGGCCCGCACTTGATCCGCCCACGAAGTGGGTGCCCCATCCTTCGCTTTTTTCTAGAGCGTGATGCAAAAATTGTTTTGCAGTTAATCATTGAAGTTCCACGGGGGCTAAAGCCCCAGGTTTTACGGCCCTTTTCGGCACGACTAAAGTTGTGCCCTGACACAGTGCGGCATTTTTGAATCATTCTCTAGCGAAGGGTGGGATACGATGAACTTTTCCCCACGCCCGTTGCCGATAATTCTCTGTCACCGGCGCACAATGGAAGCAGTCAGAAGAAAGTGGCCTCACAGGCCACGGATTCAACGTCCAATGGATGCCTACCCCACCCCCACCTATTTATATTTTCAAAAACATGTAGTTAATTAAGTGGTAAACATACTTTCCGGCTAGAATTCTTACCCTCTGCCAGCATCCGGACGAATGCCAATCACGCTCATCATCCGTCCCGCGCGCCCCTGCGAGCCACGATGCGAAAAGAACATCTCCCGCTGGCAATTCGTGCACCCGCCGACAGTTTTGATCGAGCCCGGCTTGAGCCCAGCCGCAAGCAACTGCCGGCGGTTGGCCTCGACAAGATTCACATGCAGGCTGGGGCCGATCTCCGAGTGTCCCGGCGCGCGCTGCGTCAGAAACAGCATCGGGTAGCGCGTTCGTATCGGGTCCGAGTCATAGACCTCGCAAAACAACTCGCGCGCATAAGTGAATTGCGACTCGAATTCCGCGAGCACCTCTTCGCCCACCGCATAGCAGCAGGCTCCGATGCCTGGGCCAATGGCGGCAATCAAGTCTTCCGGTTGCGACCCGAATGCGAGTCTCATCCTGCCTACACCCATTTCGACGATGCGCTTTACCGTCCCGCGCCAGCCCGCGTGAAAGACGGCCACGGCGCGCCGCTTCCGGTCGGCCACCAGCACCGGGATGCAGTCGGCCGTCTGGATGGCCAGCAGTAACCCCGGCTCATCCGTCATTAAAGCGTCCGCTTTCCAAGGCCGCTCTCGCGCGGCATCCGCAGCACCAACGTTGACGACTAGATTCGAATGGATCTGCTTCAACCCAACCAACGGCGTTGCCGCATCTCCGCTGATAGCCTCGGCCAGCAGCCTGCGATTTGCAGCCACCGCCTCCCGGTCATCCTCAGCCGTGAAACCAAGGTTCAACTCCCCCGGCGCATCGTCGGCGCAATAAGTCCGGCTCAGCCCGCCCCGCCTTGTGCTGAAGCCATGCCAGAGCCAACTCGTCCTCTTCCAACCGGCGACTGCCAGCCATTCAACGCCGTTCTTGGACACACAGGGCTGGGGAGCGGGTGTGGCGAGCTCCTGCGGCGCGGCGCGCTCAAAACGCATCCGGCGAGTGACGCCGGCGGCGTTGCCGCGCAAGCTCCGCGTGAGGCCCGCTTCTTCAAAAAGCGCGTCGATTGCCTTGATTTTCTGCCCTGGATAACTCTCTGAATTGGAGGAAGACATCTCGCTTTTATTTTATCTGGCCCTGGAAGAGCATATGGGCCTACCTTCCGGTAGGCCCGCTCGAGAGGCAATGAAGGGAGGGGGTCCAGAGGGGAATTTGAGAAGAGGTCCATACAGGACCTTCAAGAAGGAATGGGTACCTGCTTGGCGGGGAAATGTTCCGGGGAAGCCTCTGCTTGTTATCTCTATAGATGCTAAATGTCTAAAAAGGTTGCGTCTAGCCTAATAGAATTCTTGCATCCGTCACCAAAGCGATCTTTCGAGATCTGCCTATCGCATTGATTATGCAAGTGATATACGTATTATTGGACCAGAGTATTTAGTGGCAGCAGCCAGCTCCATATTTGCGCTTCAGCAAAGAGCAGATCAATTGGGCGAAGAATCTCTGCCTGCATGGTGCGGTCGCCCTCGTTTACCCTCGCTTGATTGCGGTTTCCGCCCAATGTGCTTGGAGAAATAGGTTGGGGTGGGCGATGTTCCCATCGCCCACCCCTGTTGCCTTGCGTACGCCGTTAGGCGGGGCTGCCGCACCGCAGGTGCTTACTTCTTGTCTTCCACGTCGACGTACTCGGCGTCGATCACGCCTTCGTCCTTCTTCTGCTCGGCTTGAGGCGCGGCTCCATCGCCGCCGGGGGTTGCGCCGGGGGCAGCTGCAGCAGCTGTGGCCTTGTAGACGATCTCGGCGAGTTTGTGGCTGGCATGAGTCAGCTTCTCGTGCTGGGCCTTCAACTCGGTCGAGGTTGGCGTGCCTTCGAGCAGCTTCTTGCTCTCGGCCAGAACTGTCTCAACTTCGGCCTTCACCGGTGCAGCTTCCGCGCCAGAGATCTTGTCGCCGGAGTCCTTGAGCATCTTGTCGATGTTGTAGACCATCCCGTCGAGCGAGTTGCGGGCATCGATCTCGTCGCGCTTCTCCTTGTCTTCAGCCGAATGGGCTTCGGCTTCCTTGGCCATCTTTTCTACTTCGTCCTTGCTCAGGCCGGAGCTGGAGGTGATGGTGATGCGGGTGTCCTTGCCTGTGGCGTTATCTTTCGCCGTCACGTTGAGGATGCCATTCGCATCGATGTCGAAAGTCACCTCGATCTGCGGCACGCCGCGCGGGGCAGGCATGATTCCGCCGAGCTTGAACTTGCCCAGCGTGCGGTTTTGCGCGGCCATGGGGCGTTCACCTTGCAGAACGTGCACCTCAACCTCAGTCTGCGAGTCGGCCGCCGTCGAAAAGGTCTCGGTCTTCTTGGTCGGGATCGTCGTATTGCGCGGAATCATCGACGTTGCCACGCCGCCCAGCGTCTCGATAGAAAGCGTCAGCGGCGTCACATCGAGCAGTAGCAGATCCTTGACCTCGCCGGCCAGCACGCCCGCCTGCACGGCAGCGCCGATGGCTACGACCTCGTCGGGGTTCACGCCGCGATGCGGCTCACGGCCGAAGAGCTCCTTTACGATCGCCTGAATCTTGGGCATACGCGTCTGGCCGCCAACCAGCACCACTTCGTCGATCTTGTCGACGCTGATACCGGCGTCTGCAATGGCCTTCTTGCAAGGCTCGAGTGAGCGGAAAAGCAGATCCTCTACCAACTGCTCGAGCTTGGCGCGGGTGAGTTTGCGGACCAGGTGCTTGGGGCCCGTCGCATCAGCGGTGACGAAGGGCAGGTTGATCTCAGTTTCGATGGTTGTCGAAAGCTCGATCTTGGCTTTCTCTGCCGCGTCTTTCAGGCGCTGAAGAGCCATTTCATTGCCCTTCGAGCTCAGATCCAGACCCTGCTCCTGCTTGAACTCGGAGATGAGCCAATCGACGATGCGCTGATCGAGGTTGTCGCCGCCCAGGTGCGTGTCGCCGTTGGTGGACTTGACCTCGATGACGCCTTCACCAACTTCCAGAATCGAAATATCAAACGTGCCGCCACCAAAGTCATAGACGGCGATGGTCTCATCCTTCTTCTTATCGAGGCCATAGGCCAGCGCGGCCGCGGTGGGCTCGTTGACGATGCGCTTCACATCCAGGCCGGCAATCTTGCCCGCATCCTTGGTGGCTTGCCGCTGCGCGTCGTTGAAGTAAGCCGGAACGGTAATGACTGCCTCGGTAACGGTCTCGCCCAGATAGGCCTCGGCGGACTTCTTCAGCTTTTGCAGGATCATGGCCGAGATCTCAGGCGGGGTGTACTCCTTGCCTTGGGCCATGACGCCCACATGGTCGCCCTGCGAGATCACCTTGAAGGGCACCATCTTCATCTCGTCGCTCACTTCGTTGTAGCGGCGGCCCATGAAGCGCTTGATGGAAAAGATCGTGTTCTCTGGGTTGGTGATGGCCTGGCGCTTGGCGACCTGGCCGACCAGACGCTCGCCGCTCTTTGAGAAGCCGACAACGGAGGGCGTAGTGCGCGCACCCTCTTCATTTGGAATGACTTTTGGTTCGCCACCCTCGAGGACCGCGACGCATGAGTTCGTGGTGCCGAGATCGATGCCGATGATTTTTGCCATGGTTTTGTATCCCTGCCTGGTGAATAGAATTTCCGACTCTCCTAGAGTGCCACATTGAGTGACTTATTGTCAATCTTTCTTGATTACATTTGCATAAGCAATCCGCCACGTCTTCAAACACTCCAACTGCCTTGCATTTTAAATAGGATTGATTTAGTCTTAATTAGATAATTGCGAATCTTTGTCGCACTTCCCCGGAGGATTCACGCTTGCTCTTCAGATTG
>Ga0181535_10004415_pt1 | contig 15673 bp, 19 predicted proteins | sample PEATcosm2014_Bin_44_FD_119774 | JGI IMG/M metagenome (GOLD analysis project Ga0181535, IMG submission 119774) | Peatland microbial communities from MTU Mesocosm Facility, Houghton, MI, USA - PEATcosm2014_Bin17_30_metaG | ecosystem: Environmental > Terrestrial > Soil > Wetlands > Peat | place... | reverse complement strand
TTGATGTCCGCGGCCAGCTTGTCAAAATCATTCACCAGCGCGCGGAGCTTGGCCTCGAAAACGCCGTCATCGTTGATCGCGGCGACCTTCGCAAGCCGCTCCCAGATATGGCTCATGTCGTGAGCCATGGCGGCCGCATACTCACGGCGCGCCGCCGCGTCGCCAGCGATAGCGTTCGGAATCGCGTAGCCCAGACTCGGCATTGGGAGCGTCTGACCATCAGCGCCGCGCGGCGCCAGGCCGGCGCGGGACCAGGACCCGGCGGCATCCACTTGGGTGTCAGGCAGGCGTGGGTTCGATGTCTGCGGGTTGCGGAAGGGATCAGCCCCGGCGCCGATAGGGGTTGAGTCATCAGTCTGCGCGGGGATGGTCTGGCCGTCATCGGCGGGCGAAACGTTGCCTTTAGGCGGCAGGGTGCCCGCCGGCGGCCCCGGTGTGCTCGTTGGGTCTCCACGTTGTGTTTCACCGCTCTCGTCGTCCAGAGGCTCATCTTCCTCTGACTGTGGACCCTGGACTGTGGACTGCGGGCTTTCGAGGCATGGCTCGCCGGGTTGGGGCTGTTTCCACCGGAACCGCTGATAGACCTCTTTCAGGGCGATGCGCAGGCCCATGGGCACGAGGCCCTGGGCAATGGCGAGGTCCTCCGCTGTGTTGTCATCCACAGGCGGCATGAGGGCGAACCCGGCGCGCGGCTCTTCATCGAAGAGATAACGGATGATGGGCCGGTCAATCCGTTCGTTGAAATAGCCCGTGAGCCATTTGCAGTCACGCAAGAGGAAGATGCCACTCTCCTCGGACTGCACGGAGGCTCCGACAGGGTTTTTGGCTCCGTTCCCACCCTCGGCCCCACCGCTGGCACGCGAGCCGGTGGCGAGGTCCACGCCCCTATAACACTTTGCGTAGAGACCATCCACCTTCTCGACAATCGGGGCAAAGGGCAGGGAGTTCCGCGCGGCCTGCTCCAGGAACTTGAATTCCACCCCGCGATTGTGCAGAGCCACGCCATCATTCGCGATGGTCCGGAGCGCCTCGCGCGCCTGGTCCCATTCCTCACTGTCCTTCTGCGCATCCGTGATGCCCTCGAGAAAGCCCGATCCATAACGCTCGCAGTAGAGCAGCCAATCCCGCATCGGGAACATCTTCATCGCAAATGCCATGCTCAGCGGCCTCATCCATCCCATCCCCACGACCGTGAGCCATTCCCCCTCCACGCAGGGCTGCCCATACATGTCGAAGATGTGCTGGAGGTAGCCCAGGTAGCCGCGGCGCGACTCGAAGAACCAGATCGGCGTGTGGCGAAATTCCGCAGTGACCTCTTTGGCGGCCGCGTTATCCACGCGCAAGAGCATCTCGTGGCATGAATAATAGTTGCTGTGCGCCGTCGCCGCCTGGGCGATGAGTTGGTCGCACTTGCCCGTCACGTCCTGGTCGAGCGCGGCGGTAGCCTTGAGGTGATCGTAGAAATATTGGAGAGCCAGGGCGTGCTTGTCGCCATCAAGGCTGCCGTCCGACATCACTTTCCATTCCCGGCCGGCCAGGTCGTCATATCGCTTTTGCGCGTTCACCGCGAGCTCGCCATCCCGCTCGAACATAACCTCCCACGTCTTGCCAACGACGCGCAGTTCGCCGATCCGGAAGGCGTTGAGCTGGCTGGCGAGCATGTCCATATCCAACGCCGGCATCGGCGAGTAGCGCAAGCGGATCGCCCATTCGATGCGTGCCTGGTTGAAGCGAGATTGGCCCGTAGGATTCATAGCGTGATCTTCCCTTTGAATCGGCCCATACCAATGTTGCCAATGCTCGGACGCTCGCCCTTGATGCCGGCAAAACCGACGCCGTGGACGCGATTCGACTCGACTGCCAGGGTCGCCGCCAGCCGCGCATAGCACTTCGCCAGCCCCAGGTGATTCTCCACGCCCTCGATCCAATCCTCCTGGCCAGAGCGGACGTCGCGCTCTTTGCGGAGATTGAGCAAGTGGCCGTCCAGGATGGCTTGGCTCACTCCCGGCCCGATATAGGTCTGTGGCAGCCGTGCGCGGCGAAGAGTGCGAAGGGAGCCGGAGGTCAGAGGCCAGAGGCCAGAGGCCGGATTTCGGCCCTTTGTCCTCTGTCCTCCGCCCTCTTCCTTTATCATTTCGACGACCCCTTCAGCCGGAGTCAAGAAATCGTTAACCGCCGTTTGAATGCTCTCCCCGCGGTTGCATTTGATGAGCGGATAGATGCGACCCTCCTGGGTGAACCCAATCGCTTGTTCAACGCCGCGTGCTTCTCCGGACACAAAAAGCACGGCCGCCGCGCGGATACCCCGCCAGCGCGACCGCTGGCCATCCCATGATAATCCAGCGCCGAGAGAGAGCGTCATCTTGAGCAACTCGTTTTTCGGGACGGCGGGCGGGGAGTAGTTTTCCAACCCGTTGAGCGCGAGCACGAGGCGCTTGGTCAGATCTGGCTCGCCGCCCGCGTCCAAGAACAGACAGCCGATGCCCAGGGCATTCATGAGGACTGGAACTCGCGCGGGGGCGTTCCCGCTGGCAATCAATTCGGCCCAGACGCAGGCGGAGACGAGAGGGCTGCGGATCTCGTCACACCAGAACCAGCAGCGCGGCCCCATATCCATCCCCGCTACTCGCGGGGAAATCCGAAAATCGAAATCCGAAATCCGAAGGTTTGAGGTTTGGACACCGGTAGCCTGCGCGCCTGTCGTTCCGCTTTCAGATTTCGGATTTCGGATTTCCTTCGGATTTCGGGCATTCGGATTTCGGATTTCGGAGCGGAGTGACATCGCATACGGCTCGGCGGTTTCCTCAGTCTCACCGAGTCCAAGGCGCCGGCAATCGTCCAGGACTGCCTGCGTGATTGGCTGCGCCGCGCCGGCATTGGGGATCGCCACCCGGTCGCAGTAGAACGCCCCGAGGGCATTGCCGCTCGGATCCTCGAACGCCGCATACCAGGCGCCGATGATCTCCTGCATCGAGATGGCGCTGATATTGAGCTGTGAAACCCGCACCCCGAGCCGGGCCTGGGCGATCCGCTCCGGATGCTTGGCCACGTAGCGGCCGCTGTCCCGGTCCAACTCCGCCCCACACTCCGGACAGGCCACGTAGTACGTCGCCATCCGGTCGTGGCCCATTTCGGGAGAGATCATCGGGTCCAGTGGCGACGTCGAACTGGCGTGGAAATCCGAAGTCCCGAAATCCGAAATCCGAAGGTTAGAGTTTTGTATTCTGACGGGCTGTGCGCCTGCCGTCTGTGTTCGGATTTCGGATTTCGGATTTCCTTCGGATTTCGGATTTCGGATTTCGGATTTCACTCTTACGCACCTTGGGAACTCCTCTTCCAAACACCATTCCCGGCCGCATTTCGGGCAGGGCACCATCTTCACGTGAAAGCTCGACGCCTTCAGCCGCGAATTCTGCCCCGCCCCAGCCACCCGCTGCGTCCCAATGAAGCAGGTCAGATGGACCGGCGAGTTCGTCATACGCGCGTCCACGTAGCCCACGTTCCGGTCGGGGATGTCATCCATTTCATCGAGGAGCGCCAGGTCGATGGTGATCGACGTCGGCGGCTTGTGCATCCCGCAGAAGTTCCCGAACGCCTTCCGTTCCCCGTCCGTTACCGTGTAGCTCTCCTTGCGGTCGATGGTCTTTCCGCTGGCGTTCTGGACCTTTCCGACCTGGATCATCTCGGCCATCCATGGATAAAGGTCGAGCACGTTGGGACGGAACTTCTGGCCGACGATTTCTTCCACCTTGGGGCGGTCGGGGAGGTAGTTGCCGACACTGCAAAACCGTATGGCCGTGGCGTAGGCCATCAGGTTCAGCTCGAGGATTGTTTTGCCCCACTGCGCGCCGCCGCCCACGGCCATGGTCGCGCCCTTGAGCTTGCCTGGTCCGAACTCGACGCCATCAATCTCGACCGTCTGGCCGTCCAACGTGTTGCGGAGAATCTTGTCCAGCCAATCGACTACGATCTGCAGGGGCGCCCGGCCTTCCATCGAGAACAGCCCGCCCGTGCCGTCCCGTTGCAACACCTTTGCATGGTCCCGTAAGAAGGCTTGAAATGAATCGCACCGCGGCGCATTCCCGACGCGCTTGGAACGGTTCAGCTTGCCGTCGAGGACGTCCGCCGCGCTCGGCCCTCCGGCCTCTGCCTTCCGACCTCTGGCCTCTGACTTCTGTCTTCTGGCTTCCATTCTCATTGAGCCACCTGCCCGCTGCCAGCGTTGTAGATGTGCGATACCTCAGCCTGAGTCAGCGCGGTGTTATACAATCGGACATCATCGACCAAACAGGTGCTATATTGGCCGTCCGATACATCGGTCCCGCAATAGAAGGACCCAAGTGCTGCCGCTGAATCAAGACTCGCAGGCGGAGACCCGGTATTCACGCTGACGGTCTGGGCTTGGCCATCCATGTACATCGCCACCCTCCCCCATCCCGACTGCGTGCCGTCGAACACGAGGGCGAAATGGTGCCATTGGCCATCTCTGGTGTATGGGATAAAACCGGTTGCACCCCCGCCATCGCACAGCAGGTAAATCGTCGATCCGCCGTCGTAAGTGCATAAGCGATGACCCGACGCACTAAAACCGACATCAGGGATTTTCCCTCCGGACGATACGTTGAACCAAAACGCGAGGGTCAAGTATGCGCCCCCGCCGACAAAGCTCGCGACGTTTCCGGAGCACTGACCATATTGCGCACTTGTGCCGACCAATTGCAGCGAATGCCCAAGCGCCGAGGGCGCCGAGGATGACCATGAAGGCGCACCGTATAGCGTCATCGCATTGCCATTGCCAGACGCGTCCATCGCTACTCCCCCGGTCCCATCATTCAGCGGCCACCACCCTACGGGTGCGGGCCAGGACGAGGCTGCACTGACCGGCGCGGAAGCCCCCCCTGCGACCTGTCCGACGAAGGCTAAGTCCAGAAAACTGAACGCTTGGCCGTAAGCTCCGACACCGAGTAACAATAAGGAGAGGGCGAGGAGACTCGTCATTCGAGTCCGAGGAAGCTGCAGTCCTCTGCGTTCTGTGCGTGCTTTGCGGTTATTCATCGCTGTGAACAATCACTCATTCGATTTCAGCATCCATGTCGAGATGCCGTTCTTGCCAGCGGTCATAAGAGGCCGCCTCCGCCACGCGCCAGGGATGGTCTTCGGCGGGTTTCTTGGGACCGGCTTCCATCCCGGCCTTGAACTGGCGATAGGCTTCCTCTGTCGGCGTCAGCATGCGTCCAGCGCTGGTGACCGTTTTAGCGCGCCGATAGATGACCACTGGCCTCGGCTGGCCGACGATGTGCCCCAGGACAGTCCTCTGCGGCGGCCTCTTGCGCAGGCCCGACTTAACCAGCTCCCCTTGCTTCACCATACGGTTGAACGTCGGCAACCAGGTCCCTGGGCTGATGCGCATCAGCCGGGTCTTCGATACATGTTCCTCCGCCCACTTCCGGACCTCCTCGATTGTGATCTCCCCCTCATTGTCATCCAGCGCCTTGCGGATGATGGCCGTCGCGCCAATGCCGTTTTTCCAGTGACGGCCGTATTGGTCATTGCTGACCACCCGTCCGCTGATGAACAGGTCGGGCAACGGGCCGGTCCCCTTTTCCATGATGATTATCTCGCCGGCCTTTGCCATGGCCTTCAGCGCCAGGCGCACGTTGTCGTACGAACAGCCCTCCAGCTCCGGATGCGCCTTGACCAGCGCGTCCTGGACCTGGCGGCCGGAGAATGGCTCATCCAGGCCGGCCAGCACCTTGCGGAGCTCCTCGCGGGCGCGAGACCGCTTGAAAGTCACGCCCTCGATGGCGGCCAACCGGGCCTCAAGCGCCGCCAGACGCGCTTCAAGCGCCGTTATGTGTTCTTGGTCCACCATGGTGCCGTGTTCACTGGCAGAGACATCCAGAAAACCTCCCGTTGCTCGAGCGCCCGCTCGAAATCCCGAATCAAGACAGTGACGCTGCCCAGCAGGTCCGGATCCCTCTCCGTCTTCCATTTCACCCACGCGCAGGCCTCGACCACCACGCCCGAGGGACAATTGAACAGCCGGCCGATTTCGTCCGGCCCCAGGCCGGCATTCACGGCCAGCGTCATGATGAGCGCCCGCGGCCAGCGCAAGGGCTTGGGGCATACCCGCAAGTCCATCTCGATGGTCGGCACCTGGTAGCGCCGGGCCACATAATGGACGGCATAGGCCGCGGTCAAAAGCTGGAGTGGACTCACCATTCACCATGTCTCCTTCCGGGTCTGAAGGCCGGAATCGAATCTACGGGAGTAGGCCGCGGGAAACCTATAGCCCCTAAAATCGTTGAAACACCCGTTGAACGCTCTGAATTACGGCCGCAGCCTCCGACGTGGCACTTTGTTACCCGGAGTGTGCCGCGGCGCGTCCTGGGGCATTTTAGCCTTGTGCCTTTCTGCATCACGCCGTCTCCTTGTTCACCATCGCGCGCGCCTGGCGGTAGAGCTCCATCGCCGGCACATTGTCTTTGAACGCCTCGGCGACGGCGTCCAGGCCCGCTTGCAGCTTCGTTCTCAAGCCCTCTTTGAACCGGGCCTGGTCAAAGGCGAGCTGCTCCTTCTTGAGCGCAAGCTGCTGGGTCAAAAACCACCCCTTCGGGTCCTGCTGGTCCAGAGCGAGAGCCGAGAAGAATGCCTGGCCGGCCCGCTGGACCTGGTCGGGCGTCCAATCGGGATTCTTGATCTCCCTCAGCACCGTCTCCACCGTGGATTCATTGCGTCTAAGCTGGGCCCCCAGGCGCCAGGCCGATAGCCAGTCCGATAGGGCTGTGCGCGACGTGGAGAAACCATCATCCCGGAGCCACTTGACCGTTTCATCAAGCGTATGCGTGTCGGCAAAGTCCGCGATCGCCTGCTGGCGATCTGGCCCGAGGCGGTTCAGCGGGCTGTCCCCGCGCGGCTTTTTGTCGGCTTTGGCCATGGTCATGCCTGTTCGTCCAGGAAAGCGATCCCTGCGCCGGTGATCCGCCACGCCCGATTTTCGGCGCTGATGGGCTTGGCCGCTTCTTCGAGCAGCCCCTTGCGCGTCAGATAATCGATTTCGTCCAGCGCGCGAGGATCATTCGGTTGAGCGGCAAACCCGAACTGGCGGACCATGAGGCAGAGCGCCGGCAGCGCGAGACCGAACCGGGTGCGGTTCGCGTCCAGGACACGAAGCAACGCGATGCGAAACAGTTCTTTTTGATCGGCGTTCATGGGCATTTTCTGAGAGGGGCCGGCGTGTGGACGACCGCCGATACGGCGGCCTGGATGGCCTTTTGCGCCACCTCCTGCTGCCGCTCGATGACGCGGTCCAGTTTGGCGTCTATGGCGGCCAATCTCTGGCCTTGTATCTCGACCGCGGTGGTCAATTCGCTCACTTCGCGGGCCACGCCGTTGATTTTCTCATGAAGCTGCCCGATGTCGCTCCGGTGGGCCGCGGCCTGACAGACGATCTGCTGGTCCAGCGCGTCATGCCGCTTCTGGCAGTCTTTCTCGCGCACATACCCGCTTACCTCTCGCACGTCGAGCGGTTGCGGCGCTATCGTGCGCGGTTCAGCCTTGTCGGCACCGAAGATCGTTTTCCGCGCCTTCGCGGCCTCGTTGAACAACAGCAACACGAAGGCGAGGCATGCCAGCCAGGCCGCGATGCTTGCGGGCACGGAATCGAATTGCGCGAGCGTGGTCATTCAGATTTCGGATTTCGGATTTCGGATTTCCCGCGCGGCGCGCGGGCCGGGCAGGATGAGCCAGTGGATTTGCGGATTGGTGAGCCGGATGTCGATGACCGTCGCCACCGCCCCGCCGCTCCCCTTGGCCACCGCGCGGAGCCGGGCTATCTCCTGGCCGCCCGCCGTGGTGGTCACTCGCCCGCATTTCATGGTGGCCGTGATCCTCATTGCGCCGGTGTGGACTCCAGCATTTGCGCGGTTCACTTCGCGCTCGCGGTCGTGGTCGCCGCCGCCGTCGCCGGCCTCGGTTTCCACTCGGGGCCGCTGAACATGTTGGGCAGCGCCGCGATGCGGGCCGCCAGCGCGGACTGCTGGGCCACCGTGATGACGGTCCCGGTGGGAATCTGGTTGAGGAGCGGGAGCAGAGCCGCAGCGGCGCTCACGCCCAGGCCGATGGGGCCTCCCACGGCCGCGACGGCCGGCAGCGCTTTCTCGACGAAGGGAAGAACGGTGTCGATGACGTTCAGAGCGTCTTCGGCGACGATTTCGACAGTTTGAAAATTGAGACTCATAGGATTGGATTGATGGATTATGGATTAATGTTTGTGGTCAGTGGTCTCGGGCCCCTATGGGATCGCGTTGGTCACCGCGCCGGTCTGGAGGTTGGTGAACGTGGTGACCGCTGAGAGGAGGGAATTGCTCGTGACCGTGCTGACCAGGTTCGTATAGGCGCTCCTGGCGGTCAGATAGTATTGGTAATATACCGGCGCGTTGGTGCGGATGGTCTCGGCCGCACCAACGATGGCGGGGCTGTTGGTCTGCAGGTAACTGTAGTTCTGGAGTTCCCAGGACTCGAAGGCGTCGAGCGCGGAGGCCGTGGTCGACACCGTCGTGTCGGCCCAGTAGAGGAAGGGCTGGCTCGCATAGACGCCTCCACTCTGGAGCTGCGTTGCGCAACCCGAGGCGAAAAGCGCGACGACCGCAAACCCCGCCCCAAACGGCGCGACAAACCAGGCAAAGAGACCCGTCAGACCGGGGCTCTTCGGCCCTTCACCCGCATGGGCGGCGTGGCTGAAAACCGTGCTGAGAATGAAGGCGACCAGGCCAGAGACCCATGTAGCTACCGAGCCTTGGTTGATCCCGGTCGCCGTCAGGTAGGTGCCCACCGCTTTGCCGACAGTGCGGAGGTGGGATAGGAGTTGAGCTTTATTCATGCGATTTGTTCTTTGCGTTCTCTGTGTTCTTTGTGGTTGATCCCCTTTATTTCTTGGAGACCAACAGATTCAACGCGGCCCATCAAATCACACTCCTTGCGCGGCCCAAAACGGACGGAAGGCTTTTAGCCCATTTTCTTAGAAAAACTTCGGAAGATCCCCCCGGCGCGGACAAAAAAAACCCAAGCGCGGGGCTTGGGGTGCGGCTATCCTGGCAGAGATAGGCCGGCTTGTCAAGGCCGGGCCAATCGATTTACAAACCAGGAATACCAACCAGATCGAAAGCTAATTCTTCCGAGGTGCCTTGCCTAGGGACATCCGGTTTGTCGTCAGATCGCAAAGGATTTCGATCATCCGCGCGTTAGCCTCTGTCGCCTTTTCACCGGCACCGATGGCGGCCGCGGCCTTCGACATCGTATCGCCTTGCTTAACGATGAGGTGCATCGCGTATTCCATGTAGTTGGTGGTCTTGAACTCAAGGGCATCAATCTGCGTCTGGAGGCCCGAGACCCTCAACTCGAGGGCCGCGATTTTCGCGTCCCGCGCATCCGGCCGGGCCCCGCATCCTGCTGCTAGAAGCACCGCCGCAACCAGAGTGGCCGGCAACGTCATTTTCATTGTTCGTCCCGATTGCAATTCTCAATCCTCAATCCCCCCGCTCGATAGCGGCCCGGATCAACACCACCTGCCCGATGAGATACAGCCAGGCAGCCACGCCAATGCAGCCGCCGCAGAATATGAAAACATCCGCTGAGACCGTGTCCCCGGTCTTGGCGGAAAACCAGGCCAGAAAAAGCGCGACCGCACCAAAGCCGCCGAGCAGCTTGGCCCCAAGCACGAATCGCTCCCCCGCCTTCTCAATCACACCCACTCGCTCCTCATGTTGTCCTCGAGCGGCATCTTGATCCGTGCGTTTCACCGGTTTTGCGGCGAAAGCTGCGCAATCCTTGACCTTGCTCCATTCGTCCGGACCGCCATCCATGCACCAGAGCGTGTCCCCATTGATGGCGCCGGCATGCAGCATGAGAGAAACCGCGGCCACGCTGTAAGGTCCCGACTTCACCCCATCGCGCCAGAGGTAGTAGTTGCTCATCCTCGTTCCCTTTGGTTGTGAATAAATTTTTCAGACAATCACCAGGGTTGGACAGCCTTTGTCCCACCACTGGACAATAATATCGCGCTCATGAAACCTGAACGACCGCTCGTCACTTTGGAGCCTGCCCTGGAGGAAATGGGCGCCGGCCTTTGGACCCTGGCCCGCTGCCGCCGGATGGCTCGGACTTTCCGCCGCTGGGCGCACCAGCTCGAGGTAAAGATCGCTGTTCTTGAAGCTCACGGTCAACCACCGCCTCGGCCGCGCGGATTGCCTCGGCTTCTTCGGCGCTTGCTTTCGCTGAACTAGGCCCTTGCGGACCGGCACCGAACGTCATCACCTCGCCACCCGCGCCAGCCGTTTGCGCAGGCAGTGGGAAATGCCGCTGCAATTCCACATACGTCCATACCTCTCGATCCCGGTCCCCTTGGCAGGCGTCCAGAACCCGGCCCAAGTAAGTATGGCATTTGAGCCGCACGCCCATCAGTTCTGGCGGCTCCTCGCCGACTTTGAGTCTCTTTGACTTTTCAATGGCCTCGATGTCCCGCGCCTTGGCAAGGTAAGAATCATCCAGCACCTGGCGGCCGGTCTCAAGTTGAGAGACGTACGTAGGGTCAAGCCCTATTGCCGCGGCCATCCTCACCTGAGTCCAGCCCAGTCGCTGGCGAATCTCACGCAATTCACTGCCCTTTGAATTTTTCAAAATAGTCAAAGTTTGTCGTTGACGGACTTTGAATTTTCAAATAGATTAACACCTGTTGACTCTGAGTTTTAAAGTAATGGCCAAGAAGTTACAAGAGAAATCTGCGCTGGAGATAAAGACACGCCTGCTCCAGGACGGGCTCTCCGTGGCCGCCCTCAGCCGCGCTCTTCGCCCCAAGCGCCCCCGTTCGAGCGTTTCTCAGGCAATCCACCATCGCCGTTTCCCCAGAATCAGAAACCAAATCATTGAGCACCTATGGCCCTAAGCGCCGCCCTCAAAATCCTGGTCGCCTTTGCTGTGGAGCACGTCGGCGACTGCCCGCCGCAAGAGCAGATCAAGATATACTCAGCGATCGCCGACACGCACCCGAACCCCCTCGCCCGCTCCAGCGCGCGCGAGTTGGCAGTAGCCCTCAGCCGCGTCGCCGCCCTGCAACTCGACTTCAGTGAGCAGCTAGACCTGCAATCCCCCACCGGCGACGGCCATCCGGACCACGGGAACCACTAACTGACTAACCCCATGAAACCCCCGACCCTAAAAGCCCACCACATCCTTGAGCACATTGCGTTCTGTTACGCTGACTCAATTCGGCGGAATCGGACCAGGCCGGAGCGGTGCCAAGCGCACCGCGATTGGAACGAGGCCCAAGCAATAGAGGAGCGCAACCTCCTGCGCATCTTCATCCGCGAGCTCCCCCGCCGCCAGCAGTTGGGGATCGGCGCCGTGATGCGCGCGCGCCTGTCCGCGGCCGTCCCCACCAAGTGAACCATTAACTCATTCCGCGAATGACTCTCCATCGAACATCCGCCACCGCTCGCGCAGGGCGTGATGCCACTCGGCGACCAGGTATTGCGCGGCATTTTGCGGCGTCAAGGCCGGGCAGGGAATGTCTGATAATCGGTCGTGGATATATGCGTCGCCTGCTGCAGAGACCAGCCGCGCCAGAATCCATGGGCGGAGATGCTCAGGCGCCGGGATCGGTTCGCCGAGATTCTGAGCCAGACGGGCGCACCAGCGGTCGCACTCAGCTTCATCGCTTGCTGAGGCGCGCTCATTATAGGCCGGAGGCTGGCAGCCCCACTCCGCCATATAAATCCTCGTCAACTCCGCAAACACGTGATGCCAGTCCTGCCACGTCATCCGTCCACGCTGCCAAGCGCGCATCCCGCGGTCAATTCCCAATGACCGATTGTCAATCCTCAATTCCCAATCCGGCCACAAAAAGCAAGTAGGTATGCACCCCAGTAGGCCGATACCCCATAGTCTCCTCAAATCCCAACATGCTATGATGGAAGTTTTCCCCCAAACCAAACATCTCTTCGTTATCGGAGCCAATGGCGTCCCCAGGCCCCGGCTGGTCATTATCAGCGATGACGAGTTAATCGCCTGGCAGCGGCGCTGCGGGCCAAAGCGATGGGCTGCTTACAAGGGCCTGGTGATCTCGATGGACCTATGCCAGCCATGCGAGCAAGTCCAGACCGTGCAACCCGCGGAGATCGCGCTGGCCGAGTCGGGCGCCCAATGCCCGGCGGCTGCGGGGCCCCTGGATGACGCCTGCCTCGGGGCGATCGCCAGGCATTGCCTCAACGTTTGGCTTAGCCTTGAGGCCAAGGTTTCATCTCCGGCAAACAACTAATCCCATCCGCCGTGCCAGCCTCCGCCATCCAAACCTTCTTGCCGCTCAAGGTGGAGCTTCGCCTGCCGACCCTCTCGATGACAGGCGCCCGCTCATTGCTCGGACTCCACGAAAACCTGATCAAAGAACAAGTGGACCTCGGTTCTCTGGTGGCCTGGGACATTTCTCGGCGCGGGGCGGGCCGGCGCGAGTATCGATTTCTGGCCGCATCCGTTCGGACCTGGGGCGAGCACAAAACGTATGATGACGCCGAAATCATCCCGCTCCTGTATACCCTTAAGCCCGGCGAGAGGCCGGCGTTCCTCTTCGGCTCCTGGTTTTGCCGGTGCTGGAATTGCGACAGCGGCCACATGATCAACCTGGTCGCGGACAAGGTCCTGTCTCTCATCCCCAAGACAGATTACGGCCGCGGCCGTGGCCGGACGCCCTGCATCACGTGGTCCAGCGCGGTCGAGTTCATGCGCGAGAGGAGGATTCAGTGACCGCCGCCGATCAAATGTGCTACGGCATGATCGCGGACATGTTCCGGGACGACCTCAAGCAGGTCGAGCGGATGCTGGCCGTGGGAAACCTGCCCATGGCGCGCAGCGAGCTTGAAGCCGCGCTGAACAAGCTCGGCCAGCTTGAGGCCATCGCCTCCAAAGACCCACCGGCGCCACAACCGCAACTAACCATCGAAGTATGATTGCCGAAAGTCCACAGTCCGATAAATCCTGCGTCACATGCAAGCGGAGCGCCTGCCCGACGCGCAGGGCCGAGCGCCCCTTCCTGCATTGCACCCGGTGGTTGGAGATCGACCCGGATGCCAAGAAGCCCGCTGGCGCGGTATCTGTGCCATCTGTGTCGTCTGTGGCTGAAACCGTCCTGAGCAAAGAGCAGGCGGGGCTTGTGGATGAGATCAAAGGCTACCATGCGGGCTTCCGGTTGGCCTTTGAGCACCAGGTGCAATACGCCTTCATGGCGGGAGTCAAACTGACGGCGCTCAAGGACACCTGCGATCACGGCAACGCCAAGGGCGCCCTGGGCTTTATGGCCATCCGGGAGCAGTTCCTGCCGGAGATTTCTCGGAGCGCGGCGACCCGTTACCTGGACTTCTTTGGACTGTGCAGGGAGAAAATACCCACTGTGGGTAATATTAGCGGTTCTTGTCTCAAGTTAACGAACGGCGAATTACCCGAGACCGAAAAGAAGCAACTCCTCGATGCCGTCCATGATGCCGCCGAGGGCAAAACTTGGACCGCCTTCTACCGTGATCTGGACCTCTGCCGGCAGAAGAAGGCCCACACATACCACGCGCCGGACCCCAAGAAGGCCATCACCGAGGAGAAAGAGTCCCCGCTGGCGGATATGCTGGAGGAAATCCTCGATTTGGCGGACCCGGACCAGGAGGCGCTGGACCAGGAAGACACGGAGTTCCTCCGCAAGCTCCATGCGGCGGCTACCGCTCTATTGCTGCGCATCGCCGCCATCGGCAAAAAACGCAAGGTGAAAAACTGGACATGATCACAGACCTGGACATCAGCAAGGAGCCGAGCGAGCCAATCGCCCGCAACCTCATCTTCCACATCCCGAGCGCGGACCTGGATATTTTCGGCCGGCTCAACGGCCGGTGCAGGACGCTCGTGCGCAGGCGGCTCAAGGCGATGCGGGCGATCCACCGCGCCCGGAAGGCCAAGAGCGCCCGCGCCGCGTGCGCCGAGATAGCCAATATGTTCCACGGGGAACGCGGCTGGAGCCTCGAAACCCTCCAGCGCCTCTGGCACGACTACTCCGAGACGGGTGATTGGAAGGTGCTCGTGGACAGCGCCATCGCCGGCCCGGCCTGGCAGAACGACCTGGCGGCCGCCACCCTCCCCGCCGCCCTACTCGACCACCTGGCCGGCCAGTGGGCAATGCACCAGCGCGACAAATTCGCCAGCGTCTATGACCCGCTGATCATGCGGCTCAACCGCTGGCGCGCCGGCGACCGGACCGCCGCGATCCCCGGCTACACCGAGCCGCCCCAGGATGACCCGCTCACCTGCGTGCCCCCCGGCTGGACGCGCGACAACCTGCGCCGCGCCGTTAAGCCTCGGCTCTCCAAGTTCGCCCGGAAACTCGTCCAGATCGGTCCGAAATACGCCAGCCAGTTCGGACCCAAACTCCTGGCCACCCGCGTCGGAACCGAAGTCGGCCAATGGTACATCCCCGATGACTGCTGGGCGGATTTCAAGGTCCTGGCTTATGGCCAAACGTGCCGCCTCCTCTCCTTCCATTTCCTGGACCTGGCCAGCGGCTGCAACATCGCGCGCGGGTTCAAGCCCGCGCTGCGCGATGAACGCGAAGTGGAAGAACGTCTGCGCGAGAAAGAAATGGTCTGGCTCCTCGTGAAGCTTCTGACCACGAATGGCTATCACCCGGCCGGCTGCACGATTGGCTGCGAAAAATCAACCAGCACCATCCGCGAGCGCGAGGAGCAAATCCTCAGAGACTGCCTGGGCGAGGACGCCATCAAGATCGACCGCGGTCCCCGCGGAGGCGGTCCCGGAGTCGCCGCGCTCTTCACCGGTCCCGGCGGCGGCAACCCGCGCTGGAAAGCCCCCATCGAGTCCTGGTTCAACCTCTGGCACAACCGCACTGACCACATGATCGAGTTCCCCGGCCAGACCGGCAGCAACTCGCGGCTGAACTTGCCCGAAGGACTGGCCGGCATGGAACGCGACACCCTTGCGCTCGTCAAAGCCGCGCGGGCATTGCCACCGGAGAAAGCCGAGAAACTCCGACTGGGCCTCCTCACACACCACGAGGCAATCCTCAAGCTTGAACCGATCATCGAGCTGATAAACAACCGCATCGATCACCAGCTCGAAGGTTGGCGCGAGTGCGGCCACTACGTGACGGAATGGCGTCAGAACCGCCAAGCCTGCTGGCAGCAGGACACCGAACTGCTCGCGTATGACGCCCAGGAGCGGGAAGCCATCGCCGCCGTGCTCGCCCATGATAGCGCGCTCAAACGCGAGCGCGCCCTCTCGCCGCGCGAAGTATGGGACGCCGGCAAAGACCGCCTGGTCAAGCTGCCACTCGTCGTGGCCGCGCTCCTCATGGACGAAATGCCCGGCACTGAACACGCCGTGCAGCAAGGCTGCATCACCATTGAAAGCTCCGAGGTATCGCCCGGCCTGCCCCTCACATTCGGGCCGATGCGCCGGGATGGCCGCGGCGTAGCCGAGCCGCTGCGCGGCACCGACAAATACATGGTCCGGCTGAACCCGCTGGACCCGCGCGTCGTCTGGCTCTACACCGCCGATAATAAGTTCGCGGGCATCGCCGAATACTATGACCGCGTCCACCGGAGCGACACCCACGCCCTGCATGCGAGAC
>Ga0181535_10004410_pt1 | contig 15686 bp, 16 predicted proteins | sample PEATcosm2014_Bin_44_FD_119774 | JGI IMG/M metagenome (GOLD analysis project Ga0181535, IMG submission 119774) | Peatland microbial communities from MTU Mesocosm Facility, Houghton, MI, USA - PEATcosm2014_Bin17_30_metaG | ecosystem: Environmental > Terrestrial > Soil > Wetlands > Peat | place... | reverse complement strand
TCATGCTGAAAGACATTCTCGGCCAAGCGTGGGAAGCGATGGTCTACAACCGGCGGCGGACTGCCATCACCATGGTCGGCATGGCTTGGGGCATCGCCACCGTGGTGTTGCTGGTGGCGTATGGCGCCGGTTTTGCCAATGCCATCGAGAACATCTTTGCCAAGTTTGGAACCAACACCATCATCTTCTGGGGTGGCCGCACCAGTGAGCAGGCCGGCGGCGATAAGGCCGGGGCGAAGGTGCGCTTTACCCTCGACGATCTCGATCGCGTCTCCAATAGCGTTCCCGGCATCCTGCATATTTCGCCCTACGCAACCAAGAGTGTTCCGGTGCAGAATGACCTCCATACCTACACCTGGGCCGTCGATGGAGTCCGTCCCACCTATCAGGAGATCTGGAAGCTCAACCTCGAGCAGGGCCGATTCTTCACTGGGGCCGAGGACCAGCAGCGCGCCCATGTGTGCATCCTTGGATCGGAAAACAAAACCAAGCTTTTCTCTGGTGGCTGGGCGCTGGGAGAAAGCATTCGGCTCAACGGCGAAATCTTTACTGTCATCGGCGTCATGAAACCCAAAATGCAGGAGGGCGACAACGACGACAGCAATCGAAACATCTATGTCCCGTTCAATACCATGAGCGACCTCGTCGACACGCATTATCTGGATAGTATCTGGCTCGATTATCGCGGCGATAACGAGCTTGTCGAGAAAGCCCTCCGCGAGACCATGGCTGCCGCGCATCACTTTCGCCCTTCGGATCACAACGCCATGGGCGTCGCCAACCTGATGACGCAGGTCAAGGTGTTTCGTCTTCTGTCGATTGCGCTGTCGATTCTGCTGACTCTCGTGGGTGCTCTGACCTTGGGAATTGCGGGCATCGGACTCATGAATATCATGCTGGTCGCTGTGCAACAGCGCACCCGCGAGATCGGCATTGAAAAGGCGCTCGGCGCGCAGAGGCACCACATCCTCATCCAGTTTCTCGCTGAAGCGCTTGCCATCACAGTCGTCGGGGGTATGGCCGGCATTGCGCTGGCCTACGCGGTCTCTGCCCTGGTGGGACGCATTACGTTCTACAGCGCCCTGGCAAAAAATGCCGAATCGGCCGACATCCGTCTCATCATTTCACCTACATCTGTCGTCGTAGCCACCGTGATCCTGATCATTACGGGCTTAGTCAGCGGCATGATCCCGGCGATCCGCGCCGCCAACCTTGATCCCATCGAGGCCTTGCGGTACGAGTGAAGCAGGGAACAGGCAGCAGGGAATAGGGAATAGAAGACGTCAGGCAAATTTAGAGCTCTGATCGAGCGCGAACACTAATCCCTAGTCCCTGTTCTAGATTTTCCTCACACTGGCGGAATCGCGTCGACTACGGGAACTCCTGCAGGCGGCGTGAATTTGAAAGCGCCATCGGGGATCGCCACATTGGTCTCTTCACCGGAGAATGTGAAGCGAGTCGTGGCTCCATCGGTCTCTTCAATCTCGATACCCAAGATGGCGCCTGTTGCAGGCATGATCGTGAGCGAGATGCGGCGCACTCGATTCTCTTGACCTTTGGGTTGCCCGATGAGTGTGTACTCGCCATGATCTGCGAGACCGGCTGCGAGATGCAGGCCAGTCAGTTCTTTATCGAGCTGTGTATGGCCGAGCAGAAAGCGCAGCGGCGAACGCAAATCGTCAAGCTTCGAGGCGGCCATGCGCTGTACCTGTGTTTCCCCGCGCGCGTAGAACCAGGCGAATTTGCCGTCGATGAGAAAAAGCTTGCCTGCGGGCACTGAGTAATCCCATCGCATGCGGCCGGGTTTGAGCAAGAGCAGTGTGCCGCTCTCGGCACGCGACATGCCGAGGCCTTCGTAGCCCTCAGTAAAGTTGGCGCGCAACGAATGGAGTCGATTGTAGTGGCTGTCGACCATAGCGGCCACTTCGTGCGCAGAGGGGGTCTGTGCCTGTGCAGAGTGTTGTTGAGCGCCGAGCCTGATCGAGAACAGGGAAACACAAAGAATGAGGGACAGGGCGCGCAGTCGAGGAAAATGCCCCTCAGGGACTAAATCCCAGGCCGGTTTTGCAGGGTTCATGTACGGGCTAAAGCCCGTACCCTTCAAGCTAAGGCCCGTGAGTTTCCAAGGAAGCGGTCCGGTGACTTCGCAGAATCGAGTCATTGCACCATCTGGGTGCAGTTGGTGCCGCCCGCGGGGTCGGCTTTCATCGCGCCCCCCGCTTCAAGGCAAAAGCCGCGTTCGCCGGTCTTCCCCGGCGTCGCGGGAACGGCGGTGGCCGTGTAGCTTGTAATGCGGTCGCCGTTATTGATGGTCACCTTGGTGCAGTTGGTGATCGCGAAAATGTAACCCGACTTAATGCCCGTCGCGAGTTCGCCGTTGATCATGCCAGCAGCGGTGGAGCTCGCTGTGCCGGTGCTGGGGTCGCCGGCCAGTGCCGATAGGCTGCACGCAAATCCGTTGGTCGGGTAGGTGGATTCGTACATCGACTCGGCTTGCTCAATCGTCTGCAGCGATTTTTGCGCGGAGAGTTCGTCGGCATGCTTCTTGATCTTGCCCGCGGTCGGAATGGCCACCAGCATGAGGATGAGGATGATGGAGATGACGATCAGCAGCTCCATCAGGGTGAAGCCGTTTTGCCGCTCCATGCGACGATTGCCACAAATTGAGAACTTGCCCTTCATGAGAATCCAAAGCCTCTGATGCGACCGGGCATACCGGTCCATCCGACAAAATGCTACAACTTATGGACGCAGAAGGGAAATGGGACGCTCGGGACAGATGACAGGTTGCAGATTACAGATGACAGTCGGTACCCTCTCGCCAGGTTCGAATAATTGCCCGCGAATTCCTCATAGGGCTTTTCAACTGTAATCTGCAACCTGTCACCTGAAACCTGCTCTTCAACACACCAGCTGTTTGCGGGTCATCTTGATGCCGTCGAGGCGGCCTAGCAGCGTTACCGCGATGCGATTGGGATCGAAAAGGCGCTGGGCCATGGTCTGCACCTGCTCCGCCTGCACGGCATCGATGCGCGCAATGATCTCTTCCACGGTGAAGAATTGCTGGAAGTACATCTCCTGGCGCGCCAGGTTGGCCATGCGCGAGTTCGAGCTTTCGAGGCCCATCAGGATGTTGCCCTTGACCTGGTCCTTCGCGCGGGTCAGCTCTTCGTCGCTCAAAGTAGCTTCCTTCAGCTTGCGCAGCTCGATCAGGATCAGGTCGACAACTTCGAGCGCCTTGCCCACCGACGTACCAGCGTAGATGCAAAGCGTGCCGGTGTCGCGGTACGGGTTGAGGTCGGAGTAGATCGAGTAGACCATGCCACGCTCTTCGCGAATGGTCTGGAAGAGCCGCGAGCTCATGCCGCCGCCGAGCACGGTGTTGAGGATCAGCGTCACGTAGCGATTGTCGTCCGTGATGGACGGAGAGGGTACGCCCATGCAGATCTGGACCTGTTCCAGGGCCTTCTTGTTGCGCAGCACAATGCGCGCGCTGGCCTCGGGAGCCTGCTCCTCGTGTACAGCCTCTCCCAGACGAAGATCGGCAAATTTGCGCGAGACCTCCTCGACAAACTGGTCGTGCTCCAAATTGCCGGCCGCGGAGAAGATCATGTTGCTGCCGAGAAAACGTCCGCCGTGGTAATCGAAGAGCTTTCCCTGGTCGAGTTTGCCAACTGTCGTCGTGGTCCCCAGGATAGGCTTGCCGAGCGGATGGTCCTTCCAGAAGTTCTGTGTGAAAAGCTCATGCACCAAGACGTCAGGATTGTCTTCGTCGATCTTGATCTCTTCAAGAATTACGCCGCGTTCGCGTTCGATATCGCCGGATGCGAAGGTCGGGTTCAGCACCAGATCGGCCAGCACGTCGAGAGCAATGGGCACGTGGTCGGCAAGCGATTTGACGTTGAAGCAGATCGTCTCCTTGCCGGTGAATGCATCGAGGTTGCCGCCGATTGAATCCATTTCGCGCGCAATGTTCAGCGCGGAGCGGGAGCGCGTCCCCTTGAAAACCATGTGCTCCACAAAATGAGAAATGCCGTTGGTCTCCGCGGGTTCGCAGCGCGATCCGGATTTAACCCACACACCCATGGCCACGGAGCGCAGGTGCTCCATGCGCTCGGTCAGAACAATCAGACCGTTCGGTAGTACAGTGCGTCGAAGATTTCGTTCGCTATTCATAGTCGTTCGCTTCTAAACTCCGTCGTCGGACGGCGGGAATTCTAAGGCTCCAAGTGCACGCCTGAGGATGTAAAACAGGAAACCGCTTTAAGCGAGTCAGATTGCCGGAGCTGCATGGAAGGGAAGAAATGCTCTATGCTGAGCCCAGCCGTGAGCGCGCATACCAATCAACTAACTCAATTAGACACCAACCGCCCGGTCGTGGGAAGCGGTCCGGTGCTCTTTGGTTTGGATGCAGGGGCATTGGCGGCGTGCATGTTGGAAATCGGCGAGCCGGTCTGGCGCGGGCGCCAGTTGGCCGAAGCGATGTACCGTCAATGGGTTACGGACTTGGGTGCGGTGACTACCCTGCCCAAACCCCTGCGCGGCCGGATGGTCGCCGCAGGTTGGACCATAGGGCGCCCGCGCATCGTTCAGACGTTCGTCTCAAACGATGGGACGGAGCGTTACCTTGTGGAAGGGCAAATTCTCGATAGCCAGACCGTTGAGACGGTCTGGATGCCCGATGGCGATGGCGGTGAAGCAGGCGACGGCAGCGGCGCAGATGTCCCGAGGCAATCGAATCACGAGAGCGGAAAAGAATGGCGGCGCGCAACCGTCTGTGTATCGAGTCAAGTGGGATGCGCCGTGAATTGCCAGTTCTGTCTGACGGCGAAGCTGGGCCTTCAACGCAATCTCACTGCGGGCGAAATTGCCGGACAGGTCGTCGCGGTTCTCGACAAACACGTCGTCGAAATCGGAAAAGAACGCGTGAATCTCGTGTTCATGGGCATGGGCGAGCCGTTGCTGAACTACGACAACTGGATGGCCGCGGTGCGGTTGCTGGCAAAGGAGGTAGGCATTAGTCCGCAGCGCATGACAGTGTCCACGTCAGGCGTCGTACCGGGCATTGAACGGCTGGCCGGCGACCCGCCGGAAGTAAGACCGAAACTTGCCATCAGCCTCAACGCGCCCAACGACGAAATCCGCAGCGAGATCATGCCCATTAATCGCAAGTGGCCGATTGAGGCGGTGTTGGATGCCGTTCGAAAGGTGCGGCTGCGCCCCCGCGAGCGAATCACGTTTGAATATGTGCTGCTGGGCGGCGTGACCGATCAGCCCGAGCACGCGCATCAAGTGGCCGGTCTGGTTCGACGCAGCGGGCTGCCGGTTAAGGTGAATCTGATTGCCTGGAACCCAGGCCCCGGCATCGCCTACCAGATGCCACAACCCGAGGCGGTGGAGCGATTCCAGAGAGTGCTTGCGGCTGATGGTGTGCCGGTCTATCTGCGCCGTCCGCGTGGGCGCGACATCTTCGCAGCGTGCGGGCAGTTGAAGAGGACAACTGAGGGTGCGAAATAGGGAACAGTTGCACTCGCGCTGGAAAATAAGCCAGCAAGTCCGCCGAGCTTCTGCGTCGCGAGACGCCAAATAGTTTGAACCTGCGAGAATAGGCGAATCTTCAGCCAAAATAGATGCAGCCAGTCGTCCCGCGAGGAGGACGCTGGCTGCTACGTGCTTAGGCAGATCTACGGAAAATAGGGTGTGCTGCTCAGGCACACCCGAATTGATGAGATGCAAGCCGCCAAAAAAGGTTGCCCAAGATAATTGTTTTGAGAACTTTCACGGGGTCCGAAAGCACTCCTGAGCGCCAATGTTATTGATTAAAAATAACTTATTAATCGCGAAGGGTTGAGCCTAGATTGGAATTGCCTAACTCCAGAAGCGTGGCTGTTACCCGATTCGCATTGTGACGGACAAGCGTCTCTTCACTGGCAAAATCCCCAAGGATGCAGCGCACACCGAGCGCCTCAATGCGGTCAATATCCGCTTTGATCGGAGCCGCATTCTGCTTTGCGTAGCGGTCAATGGTCTGCTGAGAGAACGGCCCAGTGTTGACAATCGCGTAATCGAAGATCGGTGCCCGCGTGTGTTCGTAGATGCGCTGAATGTGTTCAGACGCCGTAAGCCCGAGGCTTTCATTGGGCTGCGTCATGAGATTGCAGACAAAGACACGAACTCCACGCGCAGCGGTCAATGCCGTGGGAATGCCTTGCACCAGCAGATTGGTGATGAGCGAAGTGTAGAGCGAGCCCGGCCCCACGGTGATCAGGTCTGCGCGCTCGATTGCATCGAGGGTTTCGGGCAGCGCCGCGGCGTCGGGCGGGTCCAACATTAGTTCGGCGATACGCTTGCGGCTCGCGGTGATGTTGGTCTCGCCACGCACCAATGAGCCATCATCCATCCGCGCCACAATGGTCGCGTTGGCCGTGGTTGCGGGAAAGATGCGCCCGCGCGTGGACAGAATCTTCGAAGCCAATTGGATCGCATGGGCAAAATCACCTGTGATCTCAGTCAGCGCGACCACAAAAAGATTGCCGAAATTGTGCCCGCCCAGCCCATTGCTTCCGCCAAACCGGTGTGCGAACAACTGCACCAGCAAGTCTTCTTCCTCGCTGAGGGCCACCATGCAGTTGCGCAGATCTCCAGGAGGTAGCATGTTGAAGTCTTTGCGGAGCCGGCCGGAGGAGCCACCGTCGTCGGTCACGGTAACAACTGCGGAAAGGTCCGCGATCTGAGAAGGTTCCGCAGATGGCTGGCCGGGAATGCTCACATGCCGTCGCAGACCGCGCAGCAGCGTGGAAAGTCCTGTGCCGCCGCCGATGGCTACTACTCGAAGAGGACGCACCGCAGCTTCAGAGGCAGACGAGCTTAGCTGGGATGGTTCCGGGTTGTGTTCAGCGGTTTTTGACAACGGCACAAAAATCACAGATTTCTTTATGGTATTTCAGGATACAGCAACTCTGTGAACCTCGGGTCGTCAACCATATTCTGGAAATCGTTATCCGACCGTGCCTGCAGCCGATTCTTCGGATTGAGTTCGATTGCCTTGGACAGATTGTCAAGGCACCCCTGGATGCGCCCCGTAATCGCGTCGAGCAAGGCCAAACCGTAGAAAGCATAGTCGGCCCTGGGATAGTCCGCGATAATGCCGCGCAACTGTTCTCCCGCTTCTTCGAAGTATCCGCCATTCAACTGCGACACGGCATAGTCGTAGCGTTCCTCAGGAGTGATGAAAGCCAGGCCGTGCTTGTTGATCTGACGCTGGCAAGTTTGCGCGTACATGCGGCAGCGCTCGGCAATCTCAAACGGCGCCGTGGGGAGTAGCTTCTCGAAGGCCGCAAGTGCCTTGTCGAACTTGCCCTGCTGTACCAATTGCACCGCGGCCTGGTAGTGCTGATAGGCAGCGGTGTCGGCAGCGGGCGACTGACTGCCGGATTTGGCAGCCACGGGGGAAACTTTCTTGCGGCCTGTCGCCGCGGATCGGGCCTCTTGCGTCATTGATGATTCGCCATTGGCGCATCTCCAGGAACAATGAGTTCAGCCGGATTCCTCCGGTCGGAAACCATGCGCCTGGAATCGCGCTTCTTTCGGCATCTCCATGGTTCCTGTCTTCACCGCCGAATTTTGCAAGAACGCCGCTTCCAATTCGGTCGCGTCTATTCTTGCGCAATGGCGCCTTTGACCTACGGCCCTGGGAAATGCTACTTGAGCAACTCTTATACCCAGAAGATGGCCGAACGTCAAATGACTGGCTCTCGTAGAGGCCTAATGCCGATTACCTTGAGCTGGTTTGCGATAGATCGCGGGGTTGAGCGAAGGGTCGTTGTACATCTTCAATTGCCGATATAGCTTGAATTTGCGGGTCCCTGCAACCGTTTCATACCAGAGTGCATCGAGACACACGGCAAGATCGGCGCGCTGTTCTTCAAGAATGGCGAGGCGATCGCGATTGCGCTCGGCATGCCCCTCTGCCGCGCCCGGCCGTTCGCATTCCTCGCACGTGTGGTAAACCTTCAATGCCTGGATCGAAAGCCGGTCGATCATCAGGCCGGGTGACTCGGAATGCAGCGGCGCCTCGGGATTCGGCAGTCCCTGCGGCGCGAGCCAATTCAGGAGCGCACGATCCAGATCTTCGGCAAGGTCGTTGCGCAACTGGTTGGTCGCATCGATGCGGCGCTTCACATCGGCCAACTCCGCATCGGTTGCCCCAGGCGTGCGGGCCTCGTCCTCGATGTGCCAGAGATCGAAGTTGGCTCGATGCTGCCGGGCCACGTGCTCTAGAAAATCTGCTTCTGCGTCCGAGACGGAATTGTGTTTGTCCCGAATCGGAGAGGGAATTACTTCCGGATCTGTATTGTCTTGCGGAAAGTGCCAGGCACGGGTCAGCTGGTCGTGCATTTCGACGATCGCATGCGACGAGAGCACCGGTGGAATTACCTCAAAATAAAAAATGTGCGGTATGCAGGCTCTAGGATAGAACTATCCTCGTCCGGAGGCCAATGTTCAGGGGTGCTATGGCGGACACGACGCAGCGACTTCTCTGTATTGCAAGCTACGAAAAAGGACAGGACTTCCTCCGCCAGTGCGCAGAACTGGGAGTGAAGCCGACCCTGCTCACGGTAGAAAAGTTGCGCGACGCCGACTGGCCGCGCGACGCCCTGGACGATGTCACAACGGTGCCTGCCGAGTTGAGCCGGGAGCAGATTCTCAACACGGTTTCGTGGATGGCGCGGGGCCGCCGATTCGATCGCGTCGTGGCCCTGGATGAGTTCGATCAAGAAACGGCCGCGCTCGTTCGCGAGCACATGCGCCTGCCGGGAATGAATCTGAGCACTGCCAACCGCTACCGCGACAAGCTGGCCATGCGCACCAGCGCCCGGCAAATGGGTTTTCTGGTCCCGGAGTTCTGCGGTGTTTTTTTCTACGACGATCTCCGTGACTATATGGAGCGGGTACCGGCTCCGTGGCTGCTCAAGCCCCGCGCGGAGGCTTCGGCACTGGGGATTCGCAAAATTGAAGATCCCGAGATGCTGTGGCGCACGCTCGATCAGCTGGGCGACGAGCAAAGCCGCTTTCTACTGGAGCAGTTTGTTCCTGGCGACATCTTTCACGTTGACTCGATCGTCAGCAAATCGAAGGTCGTCTTCTCTGTTGCACATCAATACGGGCGTCCTCCGATGCAGGTCATGCACGAGGGCGGAGTATTCACGACGCGCACCGTGGACCGCGCCAGCGGCGACTGGAAGAATTTGACTGAACTGAATGAGAAGCTGGCTCCGTCGCTCGGGATGGTCCGCGGGGTCACACATGCCGAATACATCCGTGCCCACGCCGACGGACGATTCCACTTCCTCGAGATCGCCGCGCGCGTCGGCGGTGCGTTTATCGCCGACTTGGTGGAGACCGCATCAGGCATCAATCTCTGGCGCGAGTGGGCCAAACTTGAAGTGGCCGACCTACGAGGCGAGCCATACGTTCTCCCACAGCTGAGATCCGATTATGCGGGAAGCGTCCTTTGTCTCGCGAAGACCGCTGAGCCCGACACATCGAGTTTCGATGCCCCCGAAATCGTTGTGCGATTGAAAAAACATCACCACGCGGGGCTCATCGTGCGCTCGCCGCAACCGGGGCGCGTGGCGGAATTACTGGAGCAGTACAGCGCAGCGTTTGCCGAGAAGTTCATGGCCAAGATGCCGCCGCCGCCGAAGCCGACTTCCTAAACGCACCTGGCTCTTCACGAACGCAAACGAGGAGAGCTGCACTGCGCGCATTTTCTGGAATTTCCACAGGTGAAAGTAAAATTGCTTGACAACATACCAACTGGTAGGTATGCTTCGAGATCATTGAACGTATCACCCATGCAAACAACAGATACCAGACACGAATCCAAAACCCGCCTTCTCCAGGCCGCGCTGTCGGTGATCCGCACCAAGGGCTATACCGCTACCCGCATCGAGGACGTGTGCGAAACGGCGGGGCTGACCAAGGGCAGCTTCTTTCACCACTTCAGCACAAAGGAAGATCTGGCAATTGCTGCCGCCGATTATTGGAGTGAGATTACTTCGGCTCTTTTCGCAGCCGCGCCTTATCACACGCCGGTCGACCCGCTGGAACGCGTGCTCGCTTATGTCGATTTTCGCAAGGCGCTGCTCCAGGGCGAACTCCCGGATTTCACATGCCTCGTGGGAACCATGGCGCAGGAGGTCTATGACACACATCCGGCGATCCGTGAGGCATGCGAGCAATCGATCAGCGGCCATGCGGCCACACTGGTTCCCGACATTCAGGCAGCGATCACGCAGCGGGGCATCAAGTCCGACTGGACCGCCGAGAGCCTCGCTCTTTTTGCGCAAGCCACAATTCAGGGCGCATTCATTCTCGCCAAAGCAAAGAACGGCGTCGCAGTTGCGGCCGATTGTATCGACCACCTGCGGCGGTATCTGGAACTGTTGTTCAATCAACCGCATTCGCAGAGTTGTCTTCCCCAATAAGGCACAAGTTCCCCGAAAAACTTCGCACTCAGGAGAGAAATATGACTACAAAATTCGTTCAGGGAATGGTTCTTGCGGCTTCAACGCTGCTGGTTTGGCCATCCGGCCCCAAGCTTGCGCAAGCGCAGGAGGCCAAGGCTCCTTATGCGGCCATGGCCCCTCTTGACCAATACCTCATTGCCGATCGCGACGCCGAGATCGCGCTTGCAAAAAGCGCTGCTCCTCCGGCGCTCTCCAGCGACGCCAATGTCCTGGTACTCGAAAAGGACGGCTACCACAGCGCAGTTGAAGGCAAGAACGGCTTCACCTGCGTCGTCGAGCGGGGGTGGATGTCTCCCCTCGACAGCACGGATTTCTGGAATCCCAAGCTGCGCGGTCCCATCTGCTACAACCCGCCGGCCGTGCGCTCCATCCTGCCCTACACCATTCTCAGAACCAAACTGATATTGGGTGGCCTGACCAAGGACCAGATGGTCGAGAAGATTCAGACCGAGCTTGTCGGCGGCCTGTTACCCACGCCCGAGCCGGGAGCGATGTCTTACATGATGTCGAAAGACCAATATCTCGGCGACGGCCCCGGGCACTGGCATTCGCATCTGATGTTTCATCTCCCACGCATGGGAGCCGCGAACTGGGGAGCGAACCTGGATGACTCCCCGGTCGTGGTCGACACGTTTCATCACGACCCGGGGCCGGAACCCGAAACCATATTCATGGTGCCTGTCGACCATTGGTCTGACGGAAGCTCAGCGGATGATTCCGCAACGCATCGACATTGAGACGTCTGCGCATCCAACCGATGCCATTCACGCCGCGCACCGAAAAGGAGCTGGACCAAATCCGGCCAATTCCGCGGAGGGATTGAAACCGGAGATTCCTCAACTTGAAAGGAGAGCAGGATGAACCTCACCGAAAATCCCGAGATCGTCAACTGGCCCGAAACCCACTACGTCTTCGTTGAGAAGATCGGCCCGTTTATGGAAAACGCCGGCGCCGCATGGCAACAAGCGCATACCTTCATCCCCGCGCTCTCTGAGCACAACAAGATCACCGGCTACACCAGCCTTTACAAGATGGGTCCAAAGATTTATCGCGCCGGATTCGCTTTGGCCGCGCCGCCACAGCAGCTTCCCGAGGGCCTCCAGTATGAGAAGTTCACTGGTGGCAAATACAGCCGCTTCGTGTTGACGGGGCCGTATACCGACCTGCCTCAGGCATCCGGCCGCGCGTGGGCAATTGCAGGCGAGAAAATCCAGGTCCGCGACGACTTCGCCGTTGAGAACTACGTGAACGATCCGCGGGTCACACCTGCCGACCAGTTGGTTACGGAAATTCTTATCCCCACCGCCTAACGCGCGAGATAAGCGCCAAGCGATGCAAACGAAATCGGAAAACGAATCTGGACGCACCCAAACTTCCCCTTGCAGCACCGCTCCAAAACGCCAAATCAGGAGGAACCCCATGACTTCAACGATATTGATCGAGAATTCCGCACGCGAGTTCATCTCCAAAGATGAGCAGAAAATCCGCGAAGTCATCGCGGGCCTTCACCGGGCGCATTTTGCGAAAGACGCCGAGGCAACTGCCGCACCCTATGCAACCGATGCCACAATCTTCAATCTTGCCCCTCCGCTGGTCCATCGTGGCGTCAACGTCCAGGAGAAGCGTGAGTGGTTCGATAGCCGGACGACACCAATCGAGATCGTCCCGCGCGAGGTCACGGTTACAGTGAGCGGCGACTTTGCATTCGCTCACTGCTTTCTTCACATGAGCGGGACCAAGAAAGGACCTGAGGGACCCGTCCGCTTCTGGATGCGCGAGACCATGTGCTTCGAGCGAATCCGTGGAAACTGGCGCATCGTACACGAGCACACCTCGGTGCCGTTCTACATGGACGGCAGCCTGCGGCCGGCATTCGACCTGCAACCCTGATTGCCACCGGCGAGGGCGGTGTCTGCGCCCGTTACAATGGCCGGGGAGCAAGAATGGAAACGAGAGCCCAGTATCCCCATCGCCGCTGGAATCCGCTGCGGCAGGCGTGGGTCATGGTTTCGCCGCATCGCACGCAGAGACCATGGCAAGGGGAAATGGGACAAAAGGCCGCTCCTTTCGGCGTGGCATACGATCAGGAATGCTATCTCTGCCCCGGCAACAAACGCGCAGGCGGGGCAGTCAATCCTTCCTACGACTCGATTTTTTCGTTCATCAATGATTACGCAGCATTGCTGCCCGATCTGCCCGCGACAATTGCTGCGCCGAGTTCTCCGCTGCTCATCGCCGAGCCTGCGCGCGGAGTTTGCAAGGTGCTCTGCTTTCATCCCAACCATAGCCTGACGCTGGCGCGCATGACGCAGCCCGAGGTCAGGCGCGTGGTGGACGCATGGGCGAGCGAATTTGAAGAACTGAGCGCCATTGACTGGATCGAGTACGTGCAGATCTTCGAAAACCGCGGCGCGATGATGGGCGCGAGTAATCCACACCCGCATGGCCAGATCTGGTCGACGGGATTCGTTCCCGATGAACCGGCGGCGGAAACCAAGGCGCAGCGCGAATATCTTGATCGCACGGGTCACTGTCTCCTCTGCACCTACCTCGCCACCGAGCGTGCCTCGGGCGAGCGCATTGTCATGGAGAACGATCACTTCGCCGTTCTGGTCCCGTGGTGGGCCGTGTGGCCGTTCGAGGTGCTGGTGCTGAGCAAACGCCACCTCGGTGCTATGCCGGAGTTGACCGACGTGGAGCGCGACGCGCTGGCGGATGTGCTCAGGCGGTTGACCACCCGCTACGACAATCTATTCGAAACCAGCTTTCCTTACACCATGGGCTTTCACCAGAGCCCGACAGGCGGTGAAGGGAAGTCGGGGATGGTTCATCCGGAATGGCACTTTCACGCGCACTTCTATCCACCTCTGCTGCGCTCAGCAACGGTGCGCAAATTCATGGTCGGTTTTGAAATGTTGGGAATGCCGCAGAGGGACATCACGCCGGAGAGTGCAGCGGAACGGCTGCGCGCCTGCTCAGAAAGTCACTTCTTACCGAGAGATTAGCCGGTCACCCCAGCTTGCGCGCCCGAATATGCAGGAAGAGCGGCGCGACCAGCGTATCGGCAACCACGGGCTGTGCATCCGCGAGCGCGTTGCTGGCCGTGGGTTCGCCGAATTTCTCAATCGATAGCCCCGCCGCGCAAATCAAGTCCACCCAGCTGCTGAGCGTGCGATGAAACATCGGCGCGCAGAACGGTTTGGTGCGCGCGCGTTCCTTCGCCGGCATCGTCGAAAACATCCACTCATTCATCTGCCCGTTCATCGGTTCGAAGTACCGCCCGACCTCGATGCCGCTCGCCTTACCTTGTGCGTCGCGCAGCACGCGGCGATGCGGCGGCGAGAAACACGGGTGAATGATGGAGAACTGGAAAAATCCGCCCGGCTTCAACACGCGCGCCGCTTCTTTCAACGCAATGCCATGGTCGGGCATGTCCATCAGCGACATGAATGCGGTAGCGAAATCGAACGTGTCGCTGGCGAAGGGAAGGTCCATTCCGTTAGCCACCTGATACAAGATGCCGAGCGGTGCGGCTGTCTCCGTAGACTGCGCATGGCGAATAAAGGTGGGCGCGATATCGACGGCCTGCATACGGGCACCGAGCCTCACCAGCTTGCGCGTCTCAGCGCCCTCGCCGCAACCGATATCGACGCCGGAAAGGCCGCGCACGTCGGGCAACATCGCCAGGAACGCAGGCGTGTTCAGGGCGTCGCGATAGACGTCGTAGCCGGCGCGGACAAAGCGCGTCCAGTTCTCCGCGTTGGCTTCCCAGAACTTGGCGGCCTCGACCGATTTCATGGTCTTCCCCAGATGAAGATACGCCTTCATCTTTGCGCGGCGGTTAGGTGATCTGGCAGGGACAGCGGCTTCGAGTATGGTGAGCTCGCCGGGACTTGAACCCAGGACCCACGCCTTAAAAGGGCGTTGGCCTACTCGTGAAGAGTATAGACCGGAAACGCGTTCCTCTCCGAATGAAGCACTGCGTTTGAAATCTCGTTCCTCGCGCAAACTACATACCGGAATCGGCCACACATTCGGATTCCTTAAGAAAGACCCCATCGGCGAAGAACTCACGGATATACCTACGAGAACGCAGGAACCCACGGCTTCCTTCACACCCGCATACGGCGAGCACACGGAATCCGCCGGAGTGATGAAGAACTTTCTCTGCCCAAGACAAATACTGCGACCGGCTACCTGGCTGCAGAGCGGCATTACGAGCCGGCAATGCTCGTACGCAAAACAGACTCGACAGCGCTGTATCACTCGGTGCCATCGTTCACTAGAACAACAACAACTCGATCTGGATTCAGGAAAGCTACAGCAAGGTGGTCACAGTTCCTTGGTACACTACATCGAGCGTCGGGTCGATTGTGGAATCGCCCTAAGCGATAGCAGACGCGCGTACTGCTCCTTACTTTGTTTGAATCGATTTCACCTCAAACATCGGCGAAAGCAGGCAGCTGACCCTGACGGCATCTAGGTCGGGCCCAGAAGACTTGTACAATAATTTGCCCTCGACCGCGATGTCATATCGTTCCGCCTTCATTCCGGCGAATCGTACGCCGGGGTTGTACCACGGACCTACATTCAAGTTGATCTCATAGACTCCAGCTCCGGGACTGAAGCTGTGGTCGAACCCTTCTCGATTCACCTTGTCGCGAGCTGCTTTCAGGCAGACCTCGGCTGCCTTGATTTGTCCAGCCGCCGTCTCGATGCTGGGCGTGAACTGCTGTGGACGGGGCAGGTGCCAGGATGAATTTTCCGAAGTCAGCGAGTCCGGCTCATACTTTCCGGTGCTTCCGCTCACACGACACTCAATAAGTTCTGGGATAACGCCGTCTTCTGCGATGAAGGTGGTATCTGGATGGACGGCGCGGGTGCCTTCCACGTAATTCTGATCGATCAAAAACGGAACCGGCTTGACCTTTGCTCTCCGTGCGCACAGCGTTTCCTTCGCTGGATCGTTTTGAATTGTGCTGTTGGAAACCATCTGGCCGTTCGCAACCACTGATACGAAGATCAGAAAGCAGAGGAATGCAAATAAATTACGAGTCATTTTGCGTCTCCTTGATTCCCGAATCTGAAAATTCCTCGACCGCTGGACCACCGAAATACAGGTCCAGTTGCTAAAGAGATTAGCAGCAGAAGCGT
>Ga0181535_10004408_pt1 | contig 15695 bp, 7 predicted proteins | sample PEATcosm2014_Bin_44_FD_119774 | JGI IMG/M metagenome (GOLD analysis project Ga0181535, IMG submission 119774) | Peatland microbial communities from MTU Mesocosm Facility, Houghton, MI, USA - PEATcosm2014_Bin17_30_metaG | ecosystem: Environmental > Terrestrial > Soil > Wetlands > Peat | place... | reverse complement strand
TCAATAAAGCCGGGATTGCCTAATTGGCGCTCAGCATTGGCGATGATTTTCTCTTGTCGTACAATCTCCTTTTTCAAGCGCCCGCTCTCCGCAGCCACATCGACGGTGCGCTCGTAGATCACAGCAACATCGAAGTTGGCTGTCGAATGCTTCGACACTCCGGCGGCGATTTGGTCCACCATGCGGATTTCGCTTACCCGCGCCAGCCGTTCCACAATCGCAATGTTTTCCTTGAGAACAGGTCGCATTCCCAGGTCGATGCGTACCTCAACCGGTGTGATGGCCTTCTCTTCCACGCCGATTTCTTTGCGCAATGCTCGAATCTCAACAATGAGGCTTTGTAGCACGCTCATATCGATCACGGCCGCATCGTCAAGATGTTCATCGCCTTCCGGATAACTTGCAAGCGCAATCGACTTAGCAGGCGGGTTACCGTCGTAAACAGCATGCCAAAGTTCTTCCGTCAAGAACGGCATAATCGGCGATAACAACCGCAACGATGCCTCGAAGACACTGACCAGCGTGGTAAGTGCAGCTTTTGTTTTCTCCTTGTCTGCCGTTTCAGAAAAGTCGAGGCGCAGCTTGACGATCTCGATATACCAATCGCAGAAGCTTCCCCAGAAGAACTGATAGATCGAGTTAGCCGCTTCGTCGAAGCGGTAATTCTCAAGGGAAGCATTGACTTTGGCCGCGGTCGCACCTAACTCAGCGACGATCCAGCGAGCCTCAAGCGGTGCATCGGCCACAACCACCGGCATCCCACCCAGCGCGGAGAGATCGACCGTAATGACAATTTCAGCGGCCCGATCCACATTCATGAATAGAAACCGCGCCGCATTCCAGATTTTGTTGGCAAAGGCGCGATAGCCCTCGGTACGGGCCACATTGAAGGCGACATTGGTTCCCGGAGATGCCATCGAGGCGAGCGTGAAGCGCACCGCATCCGTGCCGTATTGCGTCACAACTTCGATGGGGTTGATGACATTGCCCTTAACCTTGGACATTTTTTCGCGGTTGGCATCGAGCACCAACGCGTGAATATAAACCTCGCGGAAGGGAACCGACTCAGCGAGCGAACGCGAGTTGCCGTCCGGCTTAGCCACGTCGGGCGAAAACCAGCATCCAAACATGATCATTCGCGCGACCCAGAAGAAGAGTATGTCGAAGCCGGTCACCAGCAAGCTCGTCGGATAGAAGGCGTCGAAGTCTCCGCGATTCTCCTCGGTGAAATTCGGCCAGCCGAAGACGGAAACCGGCAGCAGACCGGAGGAGAACCACGTGTCCAGCACGTCCGTCTCCTGCGTGATCTTCTCCGAGCCGCAGTGGCCGCACGCCGACGGGTCTTCGCGCGCGACAGTGATCTTATGGCAATTCGCGCAGTGCCATGCGGGAATGCGATGGCCCCACCAGAGTTGGCGCGAGATGCACCAGTCGTGAATATTCTCCATCCACTCCAGGTAGACCTTTTCGTACTGTTCCGGAAGGATGCGAATGGCCTTATTGCCCTGCGCATCGGGCTTGACCGCCACGATTGCCTTATCCGCCAACGGCTGGATCTTGACGAACCACTGCGTCGAAAGCCGCGGCTCGACCGTAGTCTTGCAGCGATCGCAGTGGCCCACGTTGTTGATATGGTCCTTGATTCCTGCAAAAAGGCCTTGTTCTTCAAGGTCGGCGACGATCTTCTTGCGCGCCGCATAGCGGTCGAGTCCGGCATAAGCGCCGCCTTCGCTATTAATGCGGCCTTCCGCGTCCATGATGTTGATCGACGGCAGATGATGGCGCTCGCCGAGGGCAAAGTCATTGGGGTCGTGAGCGGGAGTTACTTTCACCGCACCTGTGCCAAATTCGCGGCTAACCCATTCGTCGAGAATGACTGGAATCTCGCGATTCATCAGAGGCAGGCGCAGCTTCTTGCCATGCAGATGAAGATAGCGCTCGTCTACTGGATGAATGGCTACAGCCACATCGCCAAGCATCGTCTCGGGCCGAGTCGTCGCGACAGTTATAAACTCTTCGCTATTTTCACCGTCTTGACCTATAACAGGGTAGCGAATCTCCCATAAGTGACCCTTTTGTTCCTCGTGAACGACTTCCAAGTCACTTATCGCTGTCTGACAACGCGGGCACCAATTCACGATGTAAGCGCCGCGGTAAATCAGACCCTGCTCATACAGGCGGACGAACGCCTCGCGCACAGCAACCGAAAGCCTTTCGTCCATCGTGAAGTATTCCCGCTGCCAATCCACCGATGCGCCAAGCCGCTTCATTTGCCCGAGGATGGCGCCGCCATAGTGGCGTCTCCATGCCCACACGCGCTCGACAAAGGGCTCGCGGCCAAGCTGCTGGCGGGAGGTGCCTTCGCTGGCAATTTGCCGCTCGACCAGCATCTGTGTCGCGATGCCGGCGTGATCGGTGCCAGGCACCCATAGAACGCGGTCACCGCACATGCGGCGCCAGCGCATCAGGATGTCGCTCTCCGTATGCTCGAACATGTGCCCCATGTGCAGGTTTCCGGTCACATTGGGCGGCGGCAGCAGGATGGTGAAGGGATCGCCGAGTTCGGCGTTGTCGGAGGCGGGAGTGGGTTGCGCGAAGAGTTTTTCGCTTACCCAGTATTCGGCCCAGTGGTCTTCAATGGCTGCGGGGTCGTAGGCTTTTGGCAGATCGTGATGCATAGGGGTTCTTGGTTTCTAGCCCCCGATCGTCTGCGCAAAGCCCTCTAGTGGTGAGAGTTTCGCGCAAGGGGACCACCCCTCACTTTACCAGATGATGGAGCGGGATGGGATCGGCAGAATAGTGTCCCAACAGTTGAGCAACCAGAGAGCTAATTCTCGACCTTGCAGACGATCCCGCTCTCCCCTGTCACAACCCAGGGGATCGAGTCCCAATCCCTTCCATTGCGCGGGTATCCAAACCGAGTGATCTGAACGTCGAGCGATTCCATTCCGGTCTTATCGCTCCATCCGCAAGAGGTGACCTGCTCGCCGTCATACTCGCCAGGAGTCCCACATTCTGCAACCGTAATTTCTTCCAACGCAATTCCCCACGTCTTCGCTGCCTGATTCAATGCTTCCGCGGCTGCGTGCTCCGGTGGCCCAATTCGCCAGACTTCCTTCCCCCTGGAAACTTGGCTCGCAATCTTCTTCGCCTCATCCCTGCGCACATGCAAGTCCGATGTCAGTTCGCGGCAATTCGCGACAGCAGTCATGGGCAACGGCGGAACGACGGCCGTACATACTGTTTTTGTAATCGACCCGCCCGTCGCCTTGCCCGTCTCGCTTTGGGGATCGCCGGACTCTATGGTCAGTGTGTATTTCTTCAACCTATTGTTCGACGTCCATTCTTGCGTCGTGTTTTTTCCTGATATTCCGCGGCCGCCGATCATGCCCTCGTCTGTCCCAATCGATTCTCCCATGAGCGAGGCCGCTGCCGTTAATTGCACCAATTCTTGTCTGTGCCACTTCTCGTAATTCATTTCTCCGGAGGGCAAGTCCATAACTCGCAACATCTCCGCCTCGATGCCACTCAGCTCCCTCTTCGTTTCAACGCACTTGAAGCTGCCGCCCATTGGGATCGGAGTCCGCTCGAAGCTGACATCGCTCACTTGCTCAATCGCCAGCAGATGGCAGCAACCAAGGTGGCCGTAACCGGTGATGGACTGCTCCCGTCTCGTTACCGCAAAAAAGACTCCCGTCAGTGTTGCGGTCACTTCATAGAGATAGCAGTCATAACATGGCTGGTTCCCGACGGGCGTAATTCGAATGGCATCCAATCTTTGCTTAAACAAAGTGAGAGGCGCGTCATGAACCTGAGGAATCGGCCTCCCGTTGACCTTGACTACGGAGTTCGGCTTGCGGGAATGGTCATTCACTGTGGAAGCCGTCGGCGTCGGCTCGTCGCCGCCATACATGATCCAGACCCAGGGGAATTTATCCTCGCAACCCGTCTGCGCCAGTGAGAAGTCCTCAAACGCCAGATTCACCCGTGCGTGGACCTGCACGACCTTTCCCGAATACCTCTCAGGAGCGTTAACCAGATCGCAGGGCGTCACCCGAATCGGTTCCTGCATCCGGCAAAGCGCCGGCCACATTGCCAAAACAGCTACGAACGATGCACTCGAAATAGTGCGGCGCATGAAGCGATGTTATCCTTGCTGACTCCAAAGTGAAAGGCCGGGCTTGAATTGCCCGGCCTCGATTGTAGCGTAAAGGATTCTGCTATCAGAGCGGATTCAGCTTGGAGAGTCCCTTCTTCTTTTTCTTCTTGCTCGATGATTCGTCGTTCAGATCCGCTTTGTGCTTCTTGGCGTCGGCGGGATTGGCAGCCGTTGCCGGGGTCGAACCTGGCTTGACGTCATTGACCTGGTCGGGAGCCTCCGTCGGCTTTTCGGCAGCGGGGATCGCGGTGCTTGCCGGACCGACAGCTTTGACGACAGCATTGGGGTCGGCCGCTGGCGCGTTCACAATCTGAACGCCTACGCCTGTGTTGCCGCCCTCCGGCTTTTCAAGCTGCAAAGGCGACCGGGAGATTCTGTACTCGCAATGTTTGCCGGGCACTCAATCGCCATCTACCAATACTTTATTGCAACAACGGTGGGATTGGTCGGGATCTCGTTTACCACCTTAGTCTGCAAGACAAATTCCATGTTTTTTGACGACCAGTCTCTAGGCGCAGATTTGACCAGGTCCTTAAGCTCTCGTGCGGATGTTATGAACTCGGCGGCTGCTCGGGTTCCGCATTGAGTGATGCCGGCGATCGCGATGAGGGGTTCTCCGGTTTTCGAATGAGGGAGGCGGGCAACCAGTGCGTAGTCCAATTGGACGCTATCATCCGATGAGCGGACCGGGCGCCAGCGACGGCTGGTGTCTGACCGATCGACGATGGTCAGGTCGCTGTCGAAGACGAACGGCAGGTCGCCCGTCATTTGAAGGGTCCACCCATTGTTGAATGCTCCTATCAAGATGGCAGGGGATTGGCGCAGATCGCCAAATGCAACGTCTTCACCGGAGCGCAGATCGAAGCTGTGATTGAGTTTGGTCAGCAGAGACGCCACATTGACGTTGGCCGATACATCTCCAAGCGTCACGAAGGCATTCTTCATTTCGAGCAGATCGCCCGGCCCCAGTTTCTGATCCTGGGTGACTGGAACCAGGAATTCGTGTCCCTGCGTGTCGATGTCGCTCAAATGGTGCGTGGCCTTATATCTCTGGATCAGATCGGGGCTTGGCATATAGACCGGGTTGGCCCCCGTGTAGATCAGAACGGGTTTCGACGTCTCCAGCAGCGGGCGCCAGAACTGCTCGACTGGACCCGTTGGCAAAAGCGTGTATGCCACCGTGCCGACGAGCGCCAACAGAGCGGCCATTCCAAGAGCCGGCCACATTCTTGATCTCCGCTCGATGACTCGGACGCTGCTCTGGACAACGACGGGCGTCGAAGGTTCAGACCGCTGCAACAGAGCCGGTTGGCGATGGAGAGCCGTTTCGAGACCGGGTCGTTCCGATTCCGCCGGATGCGACGCGGAGGGATCTGAAAACGAGGCGTGATAGGAACCGGGGCTGATCTCAATCCGGGTGCAACAGCCGTTGCCTTCACCTACGTAGTACTGTGCGAGTCTCTTCCTGACCTCGGCCGCGCGCGCCCGGACGATGGGATCGTCATTCGTATCGTAGTCTGGGGGGCGGCCGAAGACCTCCGCACCGATTACGCGCTCTTTTAGAAGCTCGAAGTGCCCGGCAAGAGTTTGGTCGACGATGTACTTCAGGAGCTGTTGGGATTGCTTGCTGGTGCGAAAGGGCGCGCTCTTGAGAACCTCAGAAAGAGCTTCTTGAACCTGTGTTGCGACCGGCTCTTGCACGCGGGGCGCTCGTGGCTGGGAATCGATGATCTCAGTGGTCTTTCCCATCGGCCACCTCCGAGAAACAGGTACTTGCACGGTACTGTACTCCCCCACTGTACTCCCGAAGATCCGCCCTGACAATGGTCGTAATTGGTTGAAACGCTCTGGAACGGTACCGTACAGCACCTTGCCATGTTTGGAGCTGTAAGCGTTTTCTTGTGCCTGCAGTTGAGAACTGACTCCTCGTGTTCGAGGAGTGAATCACCCGGCTTGTAAACCTGGCTCGAAGGTTTGGGATCTCCCCTCAAAAAAGCGGACCTGGGAACCTTGAAAAGCGAATTTGACAGAAAAGATCTTTTTGGAGGCAGCATGACCAGATTACGTCTCGTAGCTTTTGCCGTCCTGGTTGCCATCTTGGCGCTTGGACTATCATTCTCTCCCTTGCTCCGGGCACAGTCGTTGAGTTCCAGCGCGGCGTTGTCCGGGACGGTTTCCGATCCGGCCGGGGCCAGGGTGGCCAAAGCGACTGTAAAGCTCACCGATTCCGAAAAAGGAATCAACCGCACCACCACAGCCGGGGCGGAAGGCGAATTCTCTTTTGCCTTGCTGCCTCCCGGCAATTACACGATTGAAGCAAGCGCTCAAGGCTTCAAAACCTCCAGGCAATCAGGAATTGTCCTCAATGTGGGCGATTCCGTCGTCGAGAACATCAGTTTGAACATCGGCGCATCAGAACAGGTGACGGTGACCGAATCTGGGCCTCTGCTGCAAACCGAGGACGCCAACGTCAGCACCGAGATCGCCTCAAAGCAAGTCGAGGAATTACCTCTCAACGTCAGGAATGTGATCGGTCTTGTGATGTTGAATTCCTCGGTGAACAACCAGGTCCAGCAGCAGAATCTGACTGCGGGCGGCGCCGACGATATGGCCGACCAGGATATGTCGTTCCTGAGCTTTGGCGGTGGCTTGATGGGAACCACGGCCTGGCTTCTGGATGGCGGCTGGAATGTGGCCCCCGGCTGGGGCGGGACTGTCTACGTGCCCGCGGTCGACGACGTTCAGGAATTCAAGGTCACCAACAACTCGTTCTCGGCTGAATACGGATGGAGCACGGGTAATGTGATCAACATGGTCACCAAATCCGGCACCAGCGAGTTCCATTTTGTGGCGGACGAATTCCTTCGCAATCCAAAGTTGGACGCCAACACCTACTTCAATAAACTGAACGGCAAACCCTGGGCTGGCGACCATCGCAATCAATTTGGAGTCGCCGGCGGCGGCCCGCTGTATATTCCAGGCGTTTACAAACAACGCAACAAGACCTTCTTTTTCGCCAATTATGAGGGCTTGCGACTTAACAATGCATCCTCCTTGCCCGGCAATATGCCCACCACCGCCCAGGAGGGGGGCGACTTTTCAACAGCTCTTGGCAGCGCCCCGATTACGGGTGAAAACGATTGCTTGGGCCGCCCGATCTATCCCGGCGAGATCTTCAATCCCTACACCACAAGGCAACCGGGTGGCGCGTGCGGGACAGCATGGGTTCGCGACCCCTATCCAGGAAACAAAATTGGCCCCACGACCGGAGTAAATTCGACCGGGACGAACTTTATTGACCCGCTGGCGCATACTTTTGCCACGGGCAACTACTGGCCGGCGCCGACTACTCCAGGCCAGGCACTCAACTATTATGCCTCGGCCTCAGCACCATCGAGATCCGACGAGTACGGGATTCGCATCGACCACAACTTCACCGACAACACCCGGATGTACGGGCGCTGGATGAATAAGCACGAGTCTAAAAACGGTGAGCCCGCCTTTTACGGAGCCAGCGATATCGCTGGACCGGGCGACACTAACCCCGACAACCGGTACAGTGTCGCTACGGGCGCCTCGCACGTCTTCTCACCCTCGTTCGTAATAAATGCCAACGTAGAATACAGTCGATGGGTCGAGGGGAACGTCGTGCAGAGCGATGGGTTCAAGGATTCAACGCTCGGCTTGGCCGGCATCCTCGACTCGTATAGTTATGAATTTCCTGAGGTTAGTTTTGCTACCGGCAATTATCAACCGTTGGGACCAACCCAGGGCTACGGCGTAATGAGCAACGCCAACGATGTAGGCACCGCTAGCCTGGACCTCAACAAGACGTTCGGAAACCAATCGCTCTCGTTCGGGTATATGGGCGTTCTGACCCAACTCTTTGGCGGCAGAATCGCTCCCGTGACATTCAACTTTTCCAACGACAAGACGTCAGCGATCGACGCAGCAGGTAACTTGGTTTCCGGTACTGGAGATGCCTTCGCTTCCTTCATGGCGGGCGCAGGCGCCAGCGGCTCCGCCGGGTTCAACGCACTGCCGGCGACTTCGTACTATCTACATGGAGTGTACCTTCAGGACGATTGGAAGGCGACCCGGAAGTTGACGTTGAACCTGGGTTTCCGCTATGAAATCCAGACCCCGTTCACGGAACGGCACAACTGGCAGGCGGCTTTCGATTTCAACGCCCTCAATCCAATCAGCGCGTCCGGGACGCCGGCCTACGGAGCAATCGTCTACAACACTCCAGGCCACCGCAATCTCTATCAGTACAATTGGACCGACGTGGCTCCGAGAGTTGGGTTCGCGTATGCCGCCATGCCCAAGCTGGTTGTCCGCGGCGGCTTTGGCCTGTATTACGCGAGAAACTTCCTCCCGTATGGCGGAATACCGGCCCCAGGCTTTTCTTCAGCGACGACGTGGACTGCTACGGCCCCCAACGGGGTACAGGTCCAGACGCCGCTCGCGAATGCCTTCGCGACAGACAGTGAAATTCTGCCGATTACCGGGAATGCGCTGCAAGGCATGACAAATGTCGGCCAGGCTGGCGGCGGAGTCAACGCACTCCGTCCCGATCCCCGCATCAAGCAGTATTCGTTGGGACTGCAATACGCCATCACTCCCAACGACATGGTGGATGTCAACTACGTGGGTAACCTCGGGACACGCATCCTCCTCGGGGGCATGAACTACGGCCAACTGAATCCGAGTCACCTCGATCTGGGCGAAACGGCGCTGGCCGCGGAGGTGGCCAATCCGTTTTCCAGCACCTTGAGCAGACTTGGACTTCCGGCCATGGCCTGCCAAAACTCCGATGGGACGCTTGCAGCGGGGCAAATGCTGGAACCCTATCCGGAATTCTGCGGAGGCGCTGTCGCCCAGCAGGAGCCGGTAGGCATCTCCAGATATGACTCGTTGCAGATGGCATATAACCATCGCATCTCGCAGGGCCTGATCTTCATGGCCTCCTACACCTATTCAAAGTTCTTCAGCGATGCCGGCGACGCGCTGGGCTGGTCCAGTATCAACAGCGGCGGCGCCGCGATCCGCAACTACTATGACTTGAAAGCGGATCGAACGGTCGACTCGACGGATATCCCGCAGTCTCTGGTTCTGAACTATGTCTACGAGTTGCCGTTTGGAAAGGGTAAGAAATTTGGCGGCAACATGAACGCAGTTGAGGATGCGGTCGCGGGCGGTTGGCAGATCTCAGGAATTACCCACGTGCAGAAGGGCTTCCCGCTGTCGATCGGCAATGGCGGACAGAATCAGAAAAGTGTTTGGGGCGGAAATCAACACGCATCCTTTACTGGGACGAGTTTTTCGCCCGGCTCCTCATGCACCGCGAAATATTGTATCTTCAACCCGGCGGCCTTTGAGCAGTCGCCTGGATTACCGGCTGTGTCGCCGACCGCTGCGCAGATAGCAGCGACATTTGGCAATGTCCCTCGCTACCTTTCCAATCTCCGGGCTCCTGGATATGTCGACGAGGATCTGGGGATTCAAAAGTGGTTCAACCTGACGGAGAAGTTCCGCCTGCAGTTCACCGCTCAGTTGTTCAACGCGTTCAACCACGCCAACTTCCTTTCACCCGATACCAATATCGGGGATAAGGTAATGGGCCAGAGTACAGGCACCATGGGAGCGAGGCAAGTGCAGTTGTCGCTTAAGCTCACTCGATAGAGAGAATATGCTCAGAACTGTACTGGCTCTCTGTCTGGCGATCGCGCTCACGAGATCAAACGTGGACGCGATCGCCAGTGCCGAAGAACCGGCGCAAGACCTTCAATCCCTCCTGGCTGAGGCACGCGATGCTCAGTCCAGAAGGGACTTCAATACCGCTGCGGAATCCTATCGCAAGGCCACTGAACTCGAGCCTTCCGTTCCGGAACTTTGGGCCAATCTCGGTCTGATGTATCACGAGTCCGGGAAAACGGCCGAGGCAATCCGAAGCTTCAAAGAGGCGATCAGGCTCGATCCGTCTCTGTTTGTCCCTCAACTGTTTTTGGGCATCGAGCTTCTTGGATCCAAGGACCCCGAGGATGCCATTCCCTTTCTTGAAAAGGCCGAAAGACTGAGTCCCAGCGACTTGCAGGCCGCGCTCAACCTAGGAAAGGCGTACACCTTGTCAAACCATGCCGATCATGCCGCCGATGCTTACTCTAGGGCGACACAATTGACGCCGAATGACGGGAATGCCTGGCTAAGTCTCGGGACTGCATATCTACAACAGGTGGAGGACGATGCGCGCCTCATGATCTCCGAGTACAGCCAATCGTCCTATTTCGATCTGCGGGCGGGAGAGTCATTTGCAGAAGAGGGCAAGCTGGGGCAAGCCGAAAATTCCTACAAGGCTGCGATAGCCTCCTTCTCGCCTGCGCCTTGCACACACGCGGAATTCGCAATCACGCTCCTCCGGGAGAAGAAGACGGCCGAAGCGCGCGAGCAATTCGAGCTGGAGACAAGGGCCGGTTCTCATTGCGGCCTTGCGCCACTGGGAATTGCAGTTGCCAAACTCGCGGAGGGAGATCCGGAGGTTGCGCTCGAAGGGCTGACTTCGCTTATTGCGGCCGATCCCGATTTCGTTCGGCTGAACCTGCCGCTTTTTCGCGAGGCTGTCTCCGCTGAGCAAGCGAATCAATTGATCGAACTGGATCGAGCGCGGCAAAATGCTGGAGCGTCAATCGCGGAGATTGGCCCCCTCGTCGAGCAGGCTTTACTTTCAGATGGCGCGCCAGTCACGCTGAGCTCCGGCGAAGAGGGCAAACCTTCCGGGGCGGGAGCGACGCCTGCGATGGCCCGGCATTTTTTTACGGAGGGTCAATATGCGAAGTGCAACCAGGCTTTGAAGCCGGCGCTGCCAGACCTCGGAAGCGATCAACTTCAAATGCTCGCTTCGTGTTCCTTTTTTTCGGGCGATTTCAGAACTACTTCGGCTGCGGCCCAGCGACTCAAATCAACTTCAACAACTCGGGCAAGCGGTTTGTATTGGGAGAGCAAGGCAGATCAGAAGCTGGCGATTGCGGCCCTTTCTCGCGCCGGCGAAATCGACGCCGACTCTCCGCGCATGCATGTTTTGCTGGGGGATGTCTTCAGGCAAAAGCGCAGGTGGTACGACGCGGAAGTTGAGTACAGGAAGGCAGTCGCTCTCGATCCAAAGAGCCACAGCGCGCGGCTGAGCCTGTCAATCACGCTTTTTTCCGAATTGAAGAACGACGAAGCGTTCGAGATCGACCGCAGCTTGCTGGCCGAAGATCCCGGCGACCCCGAGGCCAATCTCCTGGCTGGCGAGATCCTTGTCCAGCGAAACCTCTATGCGGAGGCTGAACCGTATCTGTCAAAGTGCCAGAGTCTCAAGCCGGAGTTCGTGCCTCGCCTGCACGCTCTGCTGGGGCGGGTGTATGCGTCGACAGACCGGATTCCAGCCGCGATTACGGAATACAAGGCCGGGTTGGCGTCCGATGAAGATGGAAGCGTTCACTTCCAGCTGGGCCGCCTCTATCAGAAGTCCGGCGACAAGAACGCGGCCGAAGAGGCTTTCAAAGACTCACAACGCATTCGGCGCCAATGGGACGACCGCGCGCGCATTGCGCTTGAACAGAATCCCACGGACACCAGCCATGAATAGCATTTCAATCCGGGGTCGATTCAATCTCCCGATCGGCTTGCCAACGAGCGTGCGCGACTATCGACGGTGCGCCGCACCGGCCTCGCTGGCAAGTTCGGAGCCAACTCATTCTTAACGCCCTTAAATCAGGAGCCTTTTTCAATGTTCATTTCTTCTTCACGAATTTCTCTTGCTCTCTCGATGATTACCCTCGCGGCCGGGTTGGCTGCATTGGCACCTCAAGCTCATGCCGAGGCAATCGAACGAACGAAAAATGGCGTCATCGTTCATGCATCAAAAGGAGTGGTCCAGGTTGAAGTCTGCTCGGATCGCGTTGTGCATGTTCTCGCGAGTGTGGCGGGGGCTCCGGTGAAGTCCGTTGTACCGGCCGTGATCGGGCCATGCGCGGACTCGGCATTTACCTCTTCATCCGACGGCGCCGGATTCCACATTTTGACGGGCAAGGTCAAGATCGACATCGATCGAGAGACCGGATCTGTCCACTTTCTGACCTCCGATGGAGGCAAGATACTCGGCGAGCAGCCACGGCAATGGCAGCCCGTTGCGCTGACCGACGTCGATGGATCGGAGAATGGAATCGAGCAGCAATTCCAACTGTCCCCTGGCGAGGCACTCTACGGATTGGGACAACATCAAGAGGGCTTCCTCAACTTACGGGATATTCCTCTCAGGCTTCTACAGGCAAACACGAATATCGTGATTCCGTTTCTGGTTTCGACCAAGGGATACGGCCTGCTTTGGAACAACGCGGCGCTGACGGATTTCAATCCGCCAACAGAGGCGATCAAGCTGGACGATTCCGGCATGGGAACCTTCCAATCCGGACCCGAGGGTGAATACGGGTTTTTGCTGAACGGAAACTTCCGCGACAAGCTTCGACTTTCGGTTAATGGTGAGCAGATCATCGACATCAAGAACATGTGGGTCGCCGGGTCGGCCAGCGCCAAGATTCACTTGGCGGCTAATGCAACCTATAAGGTAATGGCCGAAACGGGAGGCAATACGAGTCTCCTCGTGCGGCCCCCTTCAGACACGATGGCCTTTCGTTCAGAAACGGGTGATGCTGTCGACTATTACTTCATCTATGGACCGGAGCCGAGCCAGGTCGTAGCGCAGTACCGTGAGTTGACCGGGGCCGCTCCTTTGCTACCGCGCTGGGCTTACGGATTCTGGCAGTGCAGGGAGCGCTACGCGAGCCAGCAGCAGATACTCGATACGGCCGCCGAATTCCGTAAGCGGAAGATTCCGGTCGACGTGATTGTCCAAGATTGGCGGTACTGGGAAAAGTATGGCTGGAATGCGATGCGGTTTGATGAAAGCGCGTATCCCGATCCCGCGACAATGATGTCATCGTTGCATCGACAGAATCTTCACATGGTCATCTCCGTCTGGGCGAAGTTCGGAACGGAGACAGACGTGAATCGCAGAATGGGAGACGCTCACCTCCTCCTTACCCACGCAGCGAGCGCAGGTGAGCCCGGCGAGACGAAAGAACGTGAGAGCTGGGCTGATCTATTCAATCCCGAGGCGCAAAAAGCCTACTGGTCCGAGATGAACCGCACTCTGTTTTCTTCGGGGCTGGATGGATGGTGGCTCGACGCTTCGGAGCCTGAAGGCGATCCACTCAAAAACGACCAGACATTCCTGGGGCCGGGAAAGACCGTACGCAACGCATTTCCGCTCTTTGAAACCTCGGCAGTGTACGACGGGCAAAAGGCCACGGACCCGAACAAGCGTGTCGTGATTTTGTCGCGCTCCGCGTTTACCGGCCAGCAGCGCAACGGCTCCATCTCCTGGTCGGGCGACGTCTCGGGCAATTGGGAGACGCTGCGCCGGCAGATCCCGGCTGGCCTCAGCTTCGGTGTCTCCGGCTTTCCTTACTGGACGACGGACATCGGCGGCTTCTTCCGCCCCAAGGATCAGTACACGTCGGCGGACTACCACGAACTGCTCATCCGATGGTTTGAATTCGGAACGTTTTGCCCGATCTTTCGCATTCACGGTTACCAATCCGAGACCGAGATGTGGAAGTACGGTCCCGAGGTGGAGAAGATCCTGAGGCAATACGATGAGCTGCGATATCGTCTTCTTCCCTACATCTACTCCGCGGCCTGGGGCGTTACCAACCGCGGCGAAACCATGATGCAAGCTCTGCCATTTGCCTACCCGAACGATCCGGCAAACCGCGAGATCGGCGATCAGTTCCTCTTTGGCGATTCGCTTCTGGTCAACCCAGTTGTGGAACGGGGCGCAACGAGCAGAAGAGTCGCCCTGCCGAAGGGCAGCGACTGGATTGATTTCTGGACGGGGCAGACACACCATGGCGGAGAACCGATCGTCGCGGACGCTCCGTTGGACCGGATTCCGATCTTTGTGAAAGCAGGCAGCATCGTGCCCCTGGGGCCGGTCGTGCAATCCGCATCAGATTCGGAAGAGCCGTTGGAGATTCGCATCTACGGCGTCAAAGATGCCGATTATGAGTTATACGACGATGGCGGGGATGGTTACGCATACGAGCATGGCGCAAGGGCAACGATTCACATTCACTGGGATGCAGGGCGAAATGCGCTGTCGATCGGGGATCGATCGGGATCATTTCCGGGAATGCAATTGAAGCGGACCTTCAGGATTGTTCTGGTCAAGCCGGGGCGCGGCTTGGGAGCCGAATCGGAGCTACGCGCAGATCGCTTGGTAACGTACCAGGGGCAGCAAATGAGGATTGAACTAGGCAAGAAAAGCTGACCGATCTCGCTCCTTGCACAATTGCGGCTTGAACGATCCTACGCCGGGGCTCTCTCAAGAGAGCCCCTCCAATCCCTTGGAACTGTGGGCCGCGCGGCGGGAGTAGAATTGATTGTTTTGGGAACAGAGCCCTCACGCGGTCTGTCCTGACTCGGATTGAATTGAATAGGAGTGAGATGCGAATGATCGTTTTTCGATCGGTACTGGCGGCAATCACTTTGCCGTGTGCGGGCAGCTTGTGGTCCCAGAACTCTGATCATCATGAGTACCTGAACGCTTCTTTGTCCGCGAAACAGCTCGTCGGCGGTTCACTATGAAGATGAGTCGCAGGTCAGTTCTCACTGGCGGGATTTCAATGCTCGCCTTGTCTCGTTTGGCACGCGCGTTTGAAAACTCGCCATTTTTTCAGGGAGAGGTTCCGCAGGGTCCGTTCCTGCCATTTTGGGAGTCTCTAAAAGCCTATCGTTGCCCGGATTGGTTTCGTGACGCGAAGTTCGGAATCTGGGCGCATTGGAGCCCGCAGTGCGTCCCCGAACAAGGCGACTGGTATGCGCGGAATATGTACATCCAGGGTTCGCCTCAATATGAGTTTCATGTCAAGCAATATGGGCACCCGTCGCAGTTCGGATACAAAGACATCTGCCATCTTTGGAGGGCGGAGCGATGGGACCCCGATGCGCTCGTCAAGCTCTACAAGCGGGCCGGCGCTGAGTATCTCGTCTCCCTGGCTACTCATCATGACAACTTCGATTGCTGGAACTCGAAACATCAGCCCTGGAATGCGGTGAATGTCGGCCCGAAGCGCGACATCGTAGGGACCTGGGCAAAGGTGGCGCGCGCAAATGGATTGCGCTTCGGAGTTAGCTACCATGGAACCCCGCATCGCACCTGGGATGAGTTTCTCCCGGTCCGCTACAAGAGCGACAAAACAGGCCCGCTTGCCGGAGTCGCCTACGACGGGATGCAGACGATCGCTGATGGAAAAGGAAAGTGGTGGGAGGGGATGGACCCGCAGTTGCTCAACGGCAAGCCCCACCTGAAAAACACACCCTGTCCGGAGTTCGTTCAGCAGTTCATGCTTCGCGTGCAGGATGTAATCGACAGTTACAGTCCTGACATTCTCAACTTCGACGACGGCGCGCGATTCGGCTTTGACGATGGCGG
>Ga0181535_10004407_pt1 | contig 15695 bp, 11 predicted proteins | sample PEATcosm2014_Bin_44_FD_119774 | JGI IMG/M metagenome (GOLD analysis project Ga0181535, IMG submission 119774) | Peatland microbial communities from MTU Mesocosm Facility, Houghton, MI, USA - PEATcosm2014_Bin17_30_metaG | ecosystem: Environmental > Terrestrial > Soil > Wetlands > Peat | place... | reverse complement strand
CCGACGACATCAAAGCCATGGCCCTTCAGGCGCGCATTCTCGCCAACCAGGGCCTGCTTGCCCAAGCGCTCGAGTGGTGCGACAAGGCCATTGCGGCGGAAAGGCTCGATCCTGCCCTTCATTACCTTCGCGCCACGATTCTTCAGGAGCAGGGGGGCACAGGGGAGGCGGTGAATTCGCTCAAGCGGGCGATCTATCTCGATCACCGGTTTGTGCTGGCTCATTTTGCCTTAGGGAATCTCCATCGCTTGTTGGGAAAGTCCCGAGAGGCTGACAAGCATTTTCAAAACGTACTGTCGTCGCTGAAGGAGTATCGCCAGGAGGAAATCCTGCCGGAATCCGAGGGCATCACGGCAGGGCGGCTCCGGGAAATCATCGAGACACTGTCGACTGCCGAAGCTTGATGGTCGATTTTCGGTTGACCACCGGCGAATTGCGATTGTTGATTCTTCCCCCCCAATCGTCAATCGGCGATGAGGAATCGGTATGAGTGAGAAACCCACGGAAACATCCAGAAAGCCCGCGCGCGCCCTCGATTGGGGTGAGATTCACCGCCGTCTCGAAACCATTGAGCAGACCATCGCCCATGGCTGGCAGCTTACTCGTGACGAAAAGAAGGAAATCCTCCACGCGCGCGCCGAAGCACTGGCTACGGAATTACCCCAACAGCACACGTCGGAGCAAAGCCTGGATGTTCTGGAATTTCTACTGGCCCATGAGCACTATGGCATTGAGTTGCACTATGTCCGCGAGGTGTACCCGCTCAAAGACTTGACGCCATTGCCGGGGACGCCCGCGTTCATTCTCGGCGTCACCAACGTTCGAGGCCAGGTGCTCTCGATCATTGACATTAAGAAGCTATTTGGCCTTCCGGATAAAGGGCTGACAGATTTCAATAAAACCATCATCGTTCACACCCCCGGTATGGAACTCGGCGTCCTTGCCGATGCGGTCCTCGGGCTGAAGTCCATACCGTTGAGTGAGATTCAGACTTCACTGCCGACGCTTCAGGGCGTTCGGGAGGACTTTCTGCGAGGCGTCACTCAGCAAAGCATGGTGCTGCTGGACGCCAAGAAGCTCTTGTCTGCTCGGCAAACGGGCTGGCGGCAAGGCCTTTAGCGACGGTCAGCGGCGATCGACTGAGCGCGTCTCGAAAGGAGATTATCGAAATGAAAGTCTCGTGGTCTGTGGGCACGAAGATTGGCGCGGGCTTTGGCCTGGCGTTGATTATCCTGATTCTCATCGGAGCGACTGCGTACCGAAGCACGAACGTCCTCATCACCAATACCCGGTGGGTGGTCCACACCGACGAGGTCATGGTGAACCTGGAACGGCTGCTCTCCATAATGCAAGATGCCGAGACCGGGCAGCGCGGATTTGTTCTAACGGGAGCGCAGAGATATTTGGGTCCTTATAACGACGCCGTTCCACGCGTGCAGCCGGCGATCGCCGAGATCAAGAAACTGACCGCGGATAATCCTAACCAGCAGCGACGGATTGAAGCATTGGGGCCTCTCGCTGCCGCCAAGCTCTCCGAGCTCCAGGAAACCATCGACTTGCGAAAGCAGAAAGGGCTTGACGCGGCCGTCACAGTGGTTTTGACGGACCGCGGCAAGAAAGCGATGGACGATATCCGGAGTTTGATTGGTGACATGGAAGGCGAGGAGAGGGAGCTATTACAGCATCGGAGTGAGGAATCGGAGGCGAGCGCGCAAAGTACGCGATACACGATCATTTTCGGGACCCTGATCGCGTTTGTACTTTTGGGCATAACGAGCTTCGTTGTAACCCGGAATATCGCCTTGCCGCTCCAGCGAGTCTCGCGGGCGGCGGAGGCCATGGCCGAAGGCGATCTCTCGGTTAGCCTGCCTGCCGAAGCCCGGCAGGACGAAGTCGGAGTCGTCACCCGAACCTTCGCCAAGATGGCCGCGTCCTTAAGGGAACTGGCCAAGGCCGCGGATAGGGTTGCGGGCGGTGATTTGCGGGTCACGGTGGAACCCCGGTCAGACAAAGATGTGCTGGGCAAAGCCTTTGCCGTCATGACCGACCGTCTGCGGCGGATCACCAGCGAAATGAAGGAATCGGTCAACGTGCTGAGTTCTTCCGCCAGCGAGATTCTGGCCACCACGACCCAGATTGCCACCGGGGCCACCGAGACGGCGTCAGCGGTGAGCGAAACCACGACCACGGTAGAAGAAGTCAAACAAACGGCGCAGGTTTCCAGCCAGAAGGCGAAATACGTGTCGGAGACGGCACAAAAGACCGCACAAGTTTCCCAAGCCGGGAAGAAGTCGGCGGAAGAAACGATTCAGGGCATGGACCGAATCCGGGAACAGATGGAGTCGGTGGCGGAGAGCATCGTGCGGCTGAGCGAGCAGGGGCAGGCGATTGGGGAAATCATCGCTACGGTCAACGATCTTGCCGACCAATCCAACCTGTTGGCGGTGAACGCAGCGATTGAAGCGGCCAAGGCGGGGGAGCAAGGGAGAGGGTTCGCGGTGGTGGCGCAGGAAGTGAAGAGTTTGGCCGAGCAGTCAAAGCAGGCGACGGCGCAGGTGCGGGGAATATTAGGTGACATTCAAAAAGCCACCAGCGCGGCGGTGATGGCCACCGAACAGGGCAACAAAGCGGTCGAGGTCGGGGTGAAGCAGTCGATGCAAGCGAGGGATTCGGTACAGAAGTTGGCGGAGAGCATAACAGATGCGGCGCAGGCAGCTTTGCAGATCGCCGCATCGGCCCAGCAGCAATTGGTGGGGATGGACCAGGTAGCTTTGGCGATGGAGAACATCAAACAGGCGAGCAATCAGAATGCCGCGAGCACCAAACAGGCCGAGGTAAGCGCCCAGAATCTGCACGCCCTGGGACAAAAGCTTCAAGGACTGATTGAGCAATTCACCGTCTAAATCGGGCGAGTATCATGGACAAGAAACAACAGGAGTTCCTAAAACGGCTACGCGAGACCTTTCGAGTGGAGGCAGACGAGCATCTTCGGGCCATGTCGGCGGGGATCCTGAAATTGGAGAAAGGACTGCCCCCGGACGAACAAGCCGCGATAGTGGAAGTCATGTTTCGGGAAGCTCACAGCCTGAAAGGCGCGGCTCGAGCCGTCAACCTCCTGGAGATCGAATCTGTGTGCCAATCACTCGAGAGCGCATTTTCCGCAGCGAAGCGCGGGGAGATTAGTCTTTCGCTCCCGTTTTACGACGGGCTCCATAGCGCGATCGCACTGATCGGCGCCCTGCTTTCTGCCACCGGAGCGGAAGTCGGAACCGCAGAAAAATCCCGAGTGGCGCAGGTGGCGCGTGACTTGGCCGAAGGTCTGCGGGATCTTCCCTCCACGCCTGCCCCGGCAAGATCGGAGAAAACGGCTGCCACGGCCCCACAGGTTTCCGAGCCGGAGGTGCATCCGGTGAAAGCTGGATTGCCGCCAGCCGCGATGGAAACTCGCCAGGCCTTCGCGTTGGCGGAGGTAAACATCCCTTCACAACCCGAGAAGGACATCCTCCCCCTACCTGAAACCGTGCGAATCTCAACGGCCAAACTCAACGCGATATTGCTTGAGGCGGAAGAGCTGCTGTCGGCGAAGCTCGCGTTGGGTCAGCGGGTGGCGGAATTGCGTGAAACCCGCGCCGTACTGTCATCCTGGGAAAGGGAACAGGCAAAAATTCGGCCGGAGCTGCGGACGTTCTTGCGGGAACTGGAGAAAAAAGGCAAAGTCAATGGATACAGAAGCCAGCCGAATGGGCGGACGGGAGCGGCCACCGGAATTGCCAAGGTGGCAGCCTTTGCCGAATCGACCGGGCAGGAAATGAAAATCCTCCAGGCCAAACTGACCGTCCTGGCGAAATCCGCCGAACAGGACCGCCGGACCCTATCCATCATGGTCGATCGGCTGCTCGAGGACACCCGAAAGGCCTTGATGCTGCCCTTTACGACCTTTCTGGAGTCGATCCCCAAGCTCGTTCGCGACTTGGCACGGGACAGCGGAAAAAATGTGGGGCTGGTCATTCAAGGCGGCGAGATTGAGGTCGACCGGCGGATCCTGGAGGAGATGAAGGACCCGTTGGTGCATCTCATCAGGAACTGCGTCGATCACGGAATCGAAAAACCGCTGCAGCGAGAACAGAGGAAAAAACCGCCCCAAGGCAACATCACCATTGCCATATCCCAAAAGGATGGCGGCAAAATCGAAATGCTTGTTTCCGACGACGGAGCGGGCATAAATTTGCCGGACGTTCGAGCTTCGGGGCTAAAGGCCGGCGCAATTTCCCAAAATGAAGCGGAAAGGATGAACGATGCCGCCACGGTCTCGCTCATCTTCCAGTCCGGCATCACCACCAGCCCCATCGTCACCGATCTTTCTGGCCGCGGGCTGGGGCTCGCCATCGTGAGAGAGAAGGTGGACAAACTCGGTGGAACCCTCGCCGTAGAAACTCAGGCCGATATTGGTACGAACTTCAGGATGATTTTGCCGCTGACTCTCGCGGCCTTCCGGGGAGTTTTGGTACGGGCCCAAGAACAGGCACTGATCGTTCCCTCGGTGCAAGTAGCGCACACCCTGCGGCTCAACCCGAATCAAATCAAAAGTGTGGAGAGTCGCGAAACCATCGAACATGAGGGCAAAGTGGTTTCGCTCGCCCGGCTTGGCGACGTGTTGGGGCTCCCCAGGACGAACGCTCCGAGCGTGGTAGGAAGTTCTGTCTACATCATCGTACTCACTTACGCCGACCAGCGAATGGCTTTCGTCGTGGATGAAATTCTCGACGAGCAGGAAGTGCTGGTGAAAAGCCTCGGCCAGAATCTGCCGCGCGTGCGGAATATCACCGGCGCGGCGGTTCTGGGGACGGGTAAGGTGGTGCCCGTCTTGAATGTTTCCGATTTGATGCAATCCGCACGAAACGTCAGGACCTTGCCCGCCCTGCCGGTGGGAATTGAGCCGCCTCCGCCGGAGAGGCGCAGACGGCTCCTGGTTGCCGAGGACTCCATCACCACCCGAACCCTCTTGAAAAACATACTGGAATCGGCGGGTTACACGGTGAAGACGGCGGTGGATGGCGTCGATGCGCTCACAACCCTACGGGCGGAAGAGTTCGACCTCGTGGTGTCGGACGTCGATATGCCGCGCATGAACGGCTTCGGCCTCACGTCGGCGATTCGCACCGACAAAAGGTTGGCGGAAGTGCCGGTCGTGTTGGTGACGGCGCTCGAATCCCGGGAGGATCGGGAACGGGGAATTGATGTGGGGGCCAACGCCTACATTGTGAAGAGCAGCTTCGAACAGAGCAATCTGCTCGAGGTCGTCGAGAGGCTCATCTAAGGAAGTTTGCAAAATGTAGTGCGGGCATCTTGCCCGCTGTCTCGGGAACGTCCCGCTCCCGCCGGCGCGCCGGCAGGATGCCCACGCCCCAGCGGGCCAGACGCCCTCGCTGCAAAAGAACTCGTCTGCGGAGCGAACAATGATTAGTGTCCTCATCGTCGAGGATTCCCCCTCGGTTAGGGAGTTGATGGTCCACATCCTGAGTGCCGACCCGGCGATCCGAGTGGTAGGAACGGCGAGCGATGGGGAGGCGGCGCTCGAGGCGGTGGAGCGCTTGAAGCCCGACATCATCACCATGGATGTCCACATGCCAAGAATGAATGGGCTGGATGCAGCGCGCCGGATCATGGAAACCCGCCCTACCCCGATCGTGGTGGTCAGTGGGAGCTTCGAGCCCCAGGAAGTGACAAAGACCTTTCGCGCCCTCGAGGCGGGTGCGCTGGCCCTGGTCCAAAGGCCGGCAGGCGTAGGTCATCCGGAGTTTCAGCAACACTCCGCGGAACTGATTCGTACAGTAAAGCTGATGTCGGAAGTAAAGGTCATCCGGCGATGGGCGCGCGTCACCCGCATCCCGGTGGCGCCCGCCGATCCTCCCGCGCTGGAAGTTGAACTCAAGCCTAGCCCGGTCGAGGTCAAGGTCATCGCCATCGGAGCTTCGACAGGTGGACCTTTGGCCTTGCAAGCGATCCTGGCAGACCTTCCCGCCGATTTCCCCGCCCCGATCTTGGTAGTCCAGCACATCGCCCCCGGTTTCCTCCGGGGGTTTGCGGATTGGCTGGGTCGGGCGACGACGCTCCCCGTCGGCATCCCTGCGCATGGTGAGCGGATGGTTTCCGGACGAGTCTACCTTGCCCCGGATGGCCTGCAAATGCAGATCGGCACAACAGGAAAGATCTTGTTGACCGCCGATGAGCCGGAAAACAACCTTCGGCCTTCGGTTTCGTGCCTCTTCCGGTCAGTGGCGGCCGCCTACGGTCCCCAGGCCATAGGCGTCCTACTTACCGGCATGGGAAAGGATGGTGCGGAGCAATTGCGCGTGATGAAGGAGAAAGGCGCCATCACCATTGCTCAAGATGAAGATACCTCCGTGGTTTACGGCATGCCCGGCGAAGCTGTCCGCCTGGGGGCAGCAACCTACGTACTCCCACCAAGCCGCATCGCCGCAGCCCTCACGGCCCTGGCGCAAAAGAGGGAGGTGGCACAATGAATGATCAAACTAAAGAACCCGGCCCTACCATTGAAATTCTGGCGGTGGAGGACAGCCCGACCCAGGCGGCAAGGCTCCGCTTTTTGCTCGAGGGAGAAGGCTACGTTGTGAACGTGGCGGCCAACGGCAAGCAGGCCCTTGCCATGCTCGATCAACAAAGGCCCACCCTTCTGATTACCGACGTGGTGATGCCGGAGATGGATGGCTTCACCCTTTGCAAGGAGATCAAATCCCGGGACAGTCTAAGGGACCTCCCGGTGATCCTCATGACCTCGCTCTCAAGCCCGCGGGATATTCTCATGGGCCTCGAATGTGGTGCTGACAATTTCGTCCGAAAACCCTACGACGAAAGGGTCCTTCTCGACCGTATCAAATCGATCCTCCTCAATCGGGCGTTTCGCAAGACTGAACGCACCCAATTCGGGGTGGAGATTTACTTTATCGGGCAGAGGTATTTCATCACCTCGGAGCGGCAGCAGATCTTGGATTTGCTCATTTCGACTTATGAGGACGCTGTCCATCTGAATGAGGAACTCCAGACCAAACAGACGCAATTGTCGGAACTGGCGCAAGAGTTGGAGAAAAAAGTCGAGGACCGCACCGCGGGCTTGAGAAGGGAGATGGCGGAGAGGACCCGGGCCGAGGAGAAACTGCGGGGAAGCGAGGAGAGATTTCGGGACTTGTTCGAAAACGCCAACGACCTCATCCATACCTTTACCCCGGACGGCAAAATTCTGTATGTCAACCGGGCGTGGAAAAATACCTTCGGTTACTCCGACGAGGAAATACAGAATCTCAATGTGCTCGAGACGATCCATCCCGACAGCCGGGATTCCTGGCTCAAACAAATCGACAACTTGATCAAGGGCGAAGGTGAGACCAAGTCGGAAATCACCCTGTTGACCAAGGACGGAAACAGAATTCTGGGCGAGGCAAGCCAGACTTGCAAATTTCTGGACGGAAAGCCGGCGTTCGTCCGGTCGATTATTCGCGACATCACTGAGCGCAAGCGGGCGGAAATCGAAATCCGCAAGTTTAACGATGAACTGGAACAGCGAGTCGCGCAGCGCACTGCCCAGCTTGAGGCCGCAAACGCGGAACTGGAAGCCTTCACTTACTCGGTCTCTCACGATCTGCGGGCGCCGCTGCGGCATTTGGATGGGTTTTCCAGGCTCCTCGAAGAAACGCTCGGCGCCGAAATTTCCCCCGACGCCCGCGAGTATGTCACTACGATTCGGGCCTCGGTTCAGCAAATGGCCAGATTGATTGATGACCTGCTCAACCTCGGCCGCGTGGGCAGAAAGCAACTGAGCGTGGAGGTGACGGGGCTTAATTCCCTGGTTGAAGAAATCAAGGCAGATTTAAAGCGGTCGAACCCGGACCGCACGATTGAGTGGCGGGTCGATACCTTGCCCTTCGTTGAAGCCGACCCCGGGCTCATGCGGCAGGTTTTCGCCAATTTGCTTGCCAACGCCGTCAAGTTCACTCGCCCGCGTAACCCCGCCGTCATCGAAGTGGGAGTGACCGACCAGGAAGGAGAGCGCGCCGTCTTCGTCCGCGACAACGGCGTGGGTTTCAGCATGAAATACGCGGAAAAACTCTTCGGGCCGTTTCAGCGGCTGCACCGAAGCGAGGACTTTGAGGGGACCGGCGTCGGCCTGGCAACGGTCAAGCGCATCATTCACAAGCACGGAGGGCGCATCTGGGCGAAAGCTGAGCTCGATAAAGGCGCCACTTTCTGCTTCACCCTGGGATCGCCGGATGATCGCTTGCCGGAAAAAACGGAGTGAGGCAGGCGAACCACCTTGTCCTGAGGCGCGCTCCTGACCAATTACCCCTCTCGGGGCCGCCAAACCCATGATCCCTTCCCCTCCGTACTTCCGACCGGCTCGATTCGATACATGCCGCACGTCATCGGGCACTTTCCGGACGACATGTTTCCCGTGTTTGCCCCCGCTGGACACGTAACCCATTGAAATCACAGGGGAAATCAAAAACTCCATTCGGCCGGAATTGGAACCCTGTTTGCTCCTTCAAGGCGCATCGGAGTTCAGGAGAAAACGCGATGCTCACAACCACCGACCTGGGGAATCTGCTTTGGAGCGCGATCAGCCATGGCAAGACCGTCGTCACTCAACTGCTCTCGGGATATGGGATCCTCCTTATTGGTATCCCCATGGTCTATCAACGCGTGCGGTGCCGAAGTCTCAATCATGCGCAAAAAAATCCTCGGCGCAGCCCTGTGAAGAATACATCTTGGGTCTAGGGAACCTGCTATCTTCCTTCCGTGAAACACAAGCCACCCGCCATCATATTCGCCCCTTGGAATTTCTATAACTAAAGCTATATCATATATTTAAAAGGAATGTCGGAAAGGCGCTGGGGCCCTTGCAGCCCTTTCGAATGTCCGCGGAGGGCATAATTCAAGACGAGCGTCAAGGATGGCTCAAGGTTTGACTGGCGTGCGCGGAATCGCGATGCCGATCGAATTCGGTCACGTTGCCCCCGAAAGGACCAGACCGATACTGGTCCGTTTGAAGCGTAACTGTCCGAGTGATGTCAGAGGCGTTATACATTTTTGGCTGAGGCGTTGTTTAAGCAGTTAAAATTGACTTATGTTAAGAAAATGCTAAAATTATTGTCATGTTGTGGGACTGCATCTTAGATAATCTCACAATATTAACGTGCGTAGAAACAGGAAACTAGGGATGTTAGCGGACGAAAAGGCGAAGGGGTTAGCATGTCGATCCGTCCAGGCTCAGCCTTGTTGCCACGACAGAAAGTCCGCTCCACCCCTAATCGGGGAGTTGCGGAATTTTTCGGGGTATCCACTTTACCTTCAAATGCCCCGGAACCCTGCGATGGCACAAAATTTCGGATTCTTCACGGCGAATTTGGCATCGAGCAAAGATGGTGGGCAGTAGTACCCGGCCGGAAAGGGTGACGTAATGCGCAGTGAAAACCTCCATGAATCGGACAAACCCATGGCCGTGCCACCCGCCCCAGGGGTCGCGGTCCAGGGCCAGCCCACCCCGCCGCTGGTGATCCTTGCCATCGATGACGACACCGGAATGCTGGAGTACTATCACGCTGCGCTGGTTAACATGGCGGTCCGTATCGAAAGTTCCACGGACCCACTTCGGGGAGTGGAATTAGCAAAAACCCTCAATCCTGATTTGACCTTGCTGGACCTTACGATGCCCGAGATGAACGGCATGGAGGCGATGGAGCGAATACGCCTTTCCAACCCGGAGGCGCGGGTCGTTATGATTACCGGAGATTATTCCATCGAGTCCGCCATCAGGGCCATTCAGGCGGGAGCTACAGATTATGTTTGCAAGCCCGTCAGCCCAGAGAAGCTGCGCAAAATCGTTCAGGAAGCTCGCGAGCAAGTCGACCTGACGAGGCGGGAAAACTCACTGGAGAATCAGTTCGCCGAGGTTTTCAGTTTGGAGGGGATGATTGGCCGCAGCCCAAAGATGCTGGAGGTATTCGACCTCGTTCGCCGCGTGGCGCCGCACCTGGGGACAGTCCTCATCACGGGGGAAACAGGAACGGGAAAGGAGCTCGTGGCTCGGGCCTTGCATAAGCTGAGCCCGCGGGCCCAGCAACGCATCGCCGTGTTCAACTGTAGCGCCCTCGTTGACACCCTGGCCGAAAGCCAGCTCTTTGGTCACCGAAAGGGAGCTTTCACGGGAGCAGTCAGCGATCAGACGGGGATCTTTGAATGGGCGAACGGGGGCACGGTCTTTCTCGATGAGGTGGGTGACTTAAGCCCGGCGGCGCAATCAAAGCTCCTGCGGGTACTGGAAAACGGCGAAGCGCAAAAACTGGGCCTTCCGCAAGCGATTCGAGTTGACGTGCAAGTGATTGCGGCGACAAGCCGGGATTTGAACGTGGAAATGAGATCCAACCGGTTCCGGCCCGATCTGTGGTACCGCCTGAATATGGTCCAGATTCGCCTCCCCCCTCTGCGGGAGCGCCGGGAAGACATCCTGCTCTTGGCCCGCCACTTTCTCCTGAGTTTTACTTCCCAGTATCGCAAGGAGATTCATAAAATCTCACGACGGGCCGAGTCTGCCCTGCTGGCTTATTCCTGGCCCGGCAATGTACGGGAATTGGAAAACGTCATCGGCCGCGGTTGCATGCTAACCCGGACGAGGATGCTCGATCTGGAAGACCTACCGGAGGAATTGGGAAAGCAATATATCCCGGCGGCCTCGGCGTTCTCGACCATGGGGGATGCGGAAAGGCAAGCGGTCATTCAAGCTCTCGGCGAAGAAAGGAATAAAGCCCTGGCGGCTCGCAAGCTGGGAATCAGTCGTGCGCGGCTCTATCGCCTGATGGAGAAGCATGGCTTGGCCGATGATCCTTCCGCCGAGGAAGGGTCCACCGAGGCCGGCGGAGAGTAGCGGATCGTCATTGCGTGCCGAGAATGTCACCTCTCACTTCTGCGTCTGTTGGGTGAAGTACGTTTGGACCGCTTTGTAGTCCTGGTCGGTAGAGTCGAGAAATTGGACGGCAATTCGATCGGGTTCTTCGAGCCGCACAGCCTTGGCGCGAATCAAAAGTGGGCGGCCTTGAGTGGGCATCCGAAACTCCAGTTCCATTTCCTGGCCCAGGGTTAGACCGCCCGGCGGTTTCATCAACATCCCCCCTTGCCCAAGGTCAAGGCTCTCCGCAAGCAGGCTCTGGTCGCCAGAGCAATTCCACCGGCAGTTCACTTGGGTGCGGAAAGGCAACCGGACCCGGGTTCTGCGGCTTGAAGAAACAGATCCCAGCATAAGTTGTGCAATGCTCCGGAGTTTTTCTGGCGTGACAGGCTTTCCGGCGAAACATGTGGCGCCCGCATCCGTTCCCTTGCGCCGGGTTTCAAGGTCGTCGTAGCCCGTGATCAGCGCAATGGGAGTTCGCCGATTCATAAATGACCTGCGAGCCAGGCGCGTGAGCTCCAATCCATCCGGTGACGGCATATGAATGTCGAAGATCATTGCATCGAACGGCCGGGTGGTAATTTGCGGAGCTGCTTGCATACCATCCGCCACGGGCATGACTTCAAAATCCGAGTGGTCCAGGAAGCGCTCCATCGCTTTGAGGATATCCTTTTCGTCGTCGACAATCAGAAGTCGCATTGAATTCTTCACCTCGTATTCCTAGAATGGGCGCCACTGCGCGCGGCTTACGTAACTTCAAGGTGGACCAGGTTATGCCCTCGCCTCGAGTGGCAAATGGCTATGGACCGGAAGGGCGAGTGGCATGCGTAGCTTTTCCTCACCCAGCGGCGACCTTACAACTCCCGTTCGGGCTCGGAGTTCATGCCAGGTTTCCTCTTTAATTTCCAGGAAGGCGGAGACCACCTCCGGATCGAACTGTTTTCCGGACTGCCAGATGACTTCATCGTGAGCCGCAGCAAAAGGCAATGCCCAACGATATGGCCGATCAGATGTCATGGCGTCCAGGGTGTCAGCCACACTGAAAATCCTGGCGCCTAGCGTGATTTCCGTCCCGCCCAACTCTTGAGGGTAGCCTTTCCCGTCAAATCGCTCGTGGTGCGCCAGGACAATCTGGGCAGCATCCGACAGAAAGGCGATGCGGCTCAGCAGGCTATACCCGATCCCCACATGTGCTTTCATCATGGGCCATTCCTCCTCTTTGAGGGGGCCTGGCTTCATCAGGATCGCGTCCGGCACACCGATTTTTCCTATATCGTGCAGCAGCGCACCCTGGGCGATCGTATTTAATTGCTCCTTGCTGCATCCCATCACTTTCGCAATTTCCATACTGTAGGCCATCACGCGCCCTGAATGCCCGGCTGTCTCGCGGTCCCTAAAATCCAAAGCTGCAGCGAGCACCTGCAGAGTCTCATCAAAATTCTGCTCCACTCGCCACATCGCTGCACGAAGCTTGCCGGTCCCCTCTTCGACCATTTTCTCGAGGTTCAATCGATATTTCTCCAGACCCGCATCCAGCTCCTTTTTTTCCAGTGTCTGGTTAACACTGAGCAGGACGGCCTCAGCGTTCAAGGGCTTGAGCAGGTAATCGTCGGCCCCTGCTTTCATCGCCTGAATCCCCACCCGGATATCGCCCTCGCCGGATACCATCAAGAAGGCCAGGCGGGGGTGTTTCTCTCGGACCCGGCGCAAAACCTCCAGGCCGCTCATTCCGGGCATGTGAATATCGCAGAGAACCGCGTCAAAACTGTGAGTGTCCATTAGGTGCAGCGCTTCTTGACCGCTGTGACACCCGACGCGGATGTATCCATCACGCCGCAGAATCTCACCCAGAAGCTTCACCATGCTCGGCTCGTCGTCCACAATCAAAACTCTGCCCTTGGGATTGGAGCTTGTTTGCGCTGAGAGTGAATCGGTGACTGTCATTTTATCGACCCTCATTCCCGGTGAAAGGTTCCACCTCATCGGCTTTCACTTCGACCGCGGCCGCCCGCCGGATCAACTCCACGGAGAGCACCACGCGAAAGCCGCCGGAATGACGCACGAGAATCCCGGTCAGATTTGCGAGTGGACCGGATTTGATCCGCACCTTCTGGCCGACGGCGGGATAGGGGTAAGGTCCTACATTGCACGACTGCAAGCTGGCGCGTAGACCCGCTATTTCTGCGTTCGGTATTGGCCATGGACCACTCGCCGAGCCCACGACAGATATCGCTCCGGGGAACCCCAAAATCCCGAAACGGTCGCGAGGAGCGATTCTGACGAAGAGGTAGCCGGGAAATAAAGGCAGCTCAACCCTCACCGGGCAGCCATTCTTCCACCGGTGTGCGGCGCCATATAGTGGAAGGAAGGACTCAAAATCACGTAACCCCAACTCCTTATGGACGCGTTTTTCATGTCGAGAATAGGTTTGCAGCGCATACCAATGCCTGGAGGATGTCTGGAGATGCGCGTGGCCTCGGTAATCATATCCAGTCCGATCGGGTTGGCCTAAGACATCGGCTTGTTCGCTCAAGTGAGCGGCTGCACCATTTAATGTCCGCATTTCAACCTCGCAGTGACACTCCTTCATTTCACACGTTGGACATTACGCACGGGGAATACCAGTCTCGCCTCACCGCTGGAATTTCTTGTAACCCCATTGAATTGAAAAAGTTCGGGTTAAACAAAGAGGCCCGTTTTCATCGAATTTATCTGCATGGACATGTCCAATGAGGTGGAAGTGTTACGATTTGAGGCATGGGGTCAAAGTAAGGCGCCCACGGCTTCTCTTTCCGCCAGGAAGCCTGTGGGTGGGATAAGATCGGAAGAGAATTCAACTCGATTGCGCCCTGCCTCCTTCGCTCGATAAAGGGCGGCATCTGCCGATCCCAGCAATTCCTCGAGGTCCGCTGGAGCAACTTGGTTGGCGACTGCCACCCCCAGGCTCATTGAGATCTTGATCGGCACATCTTTAATAATCACTGGCTCAGATCGAACCAAGCGGCATATTCGCTGTGCCAGTTTCACACCCTCTGTCAGATTGCATTCAGGGAGAATCATGATGAACTCTTCCCCGCCAAATCGCCCGGCAATGTCGTAAGGTCGGAGCGACTTTTGCATTCTATGAGCCACTTCGCAAAGGATTTCATCGCCGGTCTGGTGTCCATAGGTGTCGTTTATCGCCTTGAAGTGATCGATGTCCGCCATCACGACGCACACAGGATCTCCCGTGCGACATCCCCGATCTAATTCAACCACCAGGGAATCGACACATGCCCTGCGATTCAACAGACCTGTCAAGAAATCATGCGTGGCCAATTGCCGAAGCTCCTCCTGGGTGCGAATCAGCCGGTCCTCCAATGAGATGATGCGCTCTCCCACACGGATCCGAGCCCTTAACTCCTGCGGATCGAATGGCTTGACGAGATAGTTGTCAGCGCCAGCCTCGATACCATCCACGACGTCCTGTTTTCCGTCGCGGCTTGTCAAGAGAAGGAGGTACGTGTACGGATCGGGTTTCACCTCCCGGACCGTGCGGCAGATCTCCAATCCGTCCATGTCCGGCATCATCCAATCCAGCAGGGCGAGGCGAGGCCTATCTTCTCCCTGAAGTACCCTCCACGCTTCCCGGCCATCGCTTGCCGTGACAAACTCGTAGCCCCAGTTGGTAAGAAATGACTTGAGCATATGACGGAAATTGGATTGATCTTCCGCAATCAAGATTTTCGTTTTGCACATTTTCTTGCGCTACCTCGCTCTGATGTTCAGACAGCTTTTGACAAGGTCAAACCTGGGGGTTGCAGACTTCCAGCGCAATGGCATAACAAGGCATCCACGGGCGATGTCCTATTCTGTCCTCGCGCCAGTCAAGCCGGCCAACTCTCCGTCTCGGCCCGGACAGCGATGAGAGCCGGCCTTAAGGTATTGAGTTGCCATTCCAATGCCTGGAGCACACTTTCAGCGTTGGGCAAGTCCCCGGCGCGCGCCAGGTCTTCGAGCTTCAGTGCAACCCCTGAGGCCATCTGTGCACCAAGGTTGCTGGTTGAGCCTCGAAGGCTATGCGCGGCTTTCTGCACGGCCTTCGCATCGCTCCGGTCAAGCCCGGCTCTGATCTTGTTTACCAGGAGCGGGCATTCCTCAAAGAACATATCCACAAGATCCCTGAGCAATTGAGGGTCGCCGTCGACATGAGACACAAACGCCGCTTCATCGAAGACTTCCGCGGGGGGCCTCTTGCTTGGCGATTCGATGGGATTGTTGGGTACCTCCGCGGCGAGCGCCTGAATTGCTGCCGTAAGGTCTTGGTGCTGGATGGGTTTGGGTATATAGGCGTCCATGCCTGCCGCCAAGCAACGCTCTCGGTCACCCTTCATGGCGTTAGCGGTCATGGCAATGATCGGGATGTGCTTGCCGCTGATCTTCTCCTTCCCACGAATGACGGCCGTGGCCTGGAAGCCGTCCATCTTCGGCATCTCCACATCCATCAGTATGAGGTTCCAGTGCCCCGCCTCATTCTCTAAGAGCTCGACAGCTTCCAGGCCGTTGGCGACTGCCAATACAGTGTGTCCGCACTTCTGGAGCAGGCGCGTGACCAACTCCCGGTTGATGGCGTTATCCTCCGCCACAAGGATGCGGAGCTTGCGACGCGCTTCGCGAATCGTATGACGGGTGACAAGCGCTGGCCGGTCATTCGCCTGGGAGGGCTGGCCGAGAACCAGCAGAATTGTCTCTAGGAGGT
>Ga0181535_10004404_pt1 | contig 15698 bp, 14 predicted proteins | sample PEATcosm2014_Bin_44_FD_119774 | JGI IMG/M metagenome (GOLD analysis project Ga0181535, IMG submission 119774) | Peatland microbial communities from MTU Mesocosm Facility, Houghton, MI, USA - PEATcosm2014_Bin17_30_metaG | ecosystem: Environmental > Terrestrial > Soil > Wetlands > Peat | place... | reverse complement strand
TTCTCCGCAACCGACCGCCACCGGCGAACGCGACGTTCAGTTCCCGCTTCCTCTTCATGAACCATAACGAAATGGTCAGCCCAATACCCGACGTCATGCCAGAGGGGAACTCAGGACGCTTACCTTTGTGTTGCCATTGGTATCAAAGTTCTCCTCTCGGTTAATACCGAAAAAGCAGGAAAACTTGGCTTTACCGCTGGCTATTCTTAGGAAGCTAACTAATCTATTGATTCTAAACGGCTGGTGCCGAAGAAGGGACTCGAACCCCCACACCCTTGCGAGTACGTGGACCTGAACCACGCGCGTCTGCCAATTCCGCCACTTCGGCACAAGACACAAGTTCAGCGGGCTCCGCTGAACTGGCAGCAACTTTGAGTCTCGCAAATGCGGGACCCTGTGTCAAATCGCCGCCCGGAAAACTGCCTGGAAGGCCGGGATTTTGCATCCCGGCCGCGGCAGTTGGCTTCCGCCTAGACCAGTTTGGCGTCAAGCAGAATTTCGGTGTTGTTGGCGAAGAGCTTGGAGATGGGACAGCCGGCCTTGGCCTCAGCTGCCGCCTTGTCGAAGGCTTCCTTGGTTGCACCGGGCACGCTGGCGGTGGTGGTGAGCGCAATCCTGGTGATAGCGAAACCGCCCTCGACCTTGCCCAGCGAGACGGCTGCGTGGGTTTCAATCTTCTCCGGCGTGAGCCCTGCGCCGCCCAACTGCGCGCCCAAGGCCATGGAGAAACAACTGGCGTGCGCCGCCGCGATCAGCTCTTCGGGAGTGGTGCCAGAATCTGCACCTTCAAAGCGCGTGGCGAAGGAGTAGTTCGCGTTGCTCAGCACGCCCGTCGCTGTCGAGATCGTGCCTTTACCTGCCGTCAATGATCCAGTCCAAACCGCACTTGCCTTGCTTGCCATGGTCCCTCCTTGGGGGATTCGAAATCCGGTTGTAGCAATCTTTGATGGTTGGGTGCGCCGCCAGGGGAAGTCCGGACGCCGCTCGGGAAGTTGATGCAACAGGCGCCTGCCAGGATGCCGCGAGGCAGCGGGCCTTCTCTCCCATGCTAACCTCTCGGGCAGGCCATGGCAGCGCCGCACGCTCTCAATCTCGATTCTGCGACGTTTTCTCTAAATCGGGATGAAGAAAGCTCAAAATTCCCCAACTCTACCGTGCCGGGCTAGCCTTTCGGGCGGCTTCAAACTCGTCGCCGGAAAACCATTGGATTGTCCTGGGCTGAGCGCTGGCCAGCCAGCCCAGCACGAAGCCGAAACGGGCCAGCTTGGCGTTGCCGCGGAAATCCCAGTCGGCACGGTATTCGTCGGAGGGCTGGTGGTAGTGATGCTCCTCGTAGTCTTTCGTTTGTTCCCGGCCCCACTCCGGGCTGTGCCCCTCAAAAAGTTCGCCCTGATCGACAGAGAAGGCGGGGATGCCGACGCGAGCCAGCGAAAAGTGATCGGAACGGTAATAGTGGCCCGCGCCAGGCTCGGGACCGGCTTCGAGCGCCAGGTCGAAGGCTTTGGCAACGGACTGGACGGTGGGCCAGAAGTCGATGCGTTCGGCCCCGCCCAGGCTGACCGAGCGGGGAATGCCGATCGGAAGCAACATGTCAAAGTTCAGGTCCAACGCGAACTGGCTGGCGGGGATGGGCGGGTGCATTCCCAGATATTGCGAACCCAGCAGCCCCTGCTCCTCCGCGGTGACGGCGGAAAAGTAAACGGCGTGGGGCGGGCGCGCGGAGGACTGAGCAAAGACGCGGGCCAATTCAAGCAGAATTCCGCAGCCGGTGCCGTTGTCGGCTGCGCCGTTGTAGATGTTGTCGCCCTTGGCGTCGGGGTCGATACCGAGGTGGTCGTAGTGGGCGGTGAAGAGAACGGCCTGGTTGCTGGAGTTCGCGCCAGGCACGCGGCCCACCACGTTCGAGCTGACGTAGCGGCGGACGCGGCTCTCGATATGCGCACGAAGCCTGACCGGAAGTTCGACCGCGTGGAATGTGCCGGGGTTGCCGGCGCGGTCGATAGCCTGATCGAGGTCACCCAAGCCGGCCAGCGTGAAGAGCCGCTGGGCCACGTCGTGCTGAATCCAGGCCGCCGCCCGCAGCGTGGCGTCGGGATCGCCCTGGAGGTAGCTCTTTTCGACGGCCTGCGAGTTGCGCACCACATCCCAGCCATAGCTGGCCAGATCGGTGCGGTGGATAATGAGCACTCCGACGGCTCCCCGCCGCGCGGCTTCTTCGTATTTGTAGGTCCAGCGGCCATAGTAGGTGAGCGCCTTGCCCTTGAAGAACTTCTCGTCGTCCGACGGGGGTTCGTTGACGATGACGAGGGCGATCTTGCCCTTGAGGTCGACGCCAGCGTAGTCATCCCAGTTGTATTCCGGCGCATGGATGCCGTAGCCCACGAAGACGATGGGGGCATCGAAGTCGGCCGTGGGCTCGCCGGTCTGATCTTTCGACACGATTTCAGAGCCATAGGCCAGATCGACCGGCTGGCCGCTGGCAGGCACAAAGGAGAAGCTGGTTTTGTCCTCGATGGTGTGGACGGCCAGCAGCGGAACGCGCTGGAAGTAGGTGCCGTTGTCGCCTGCCGGCTCCAAGCCCGCCAGGGCGAACTGGGAGGCAATGTACTCGGCGGCCAACTCGGCTCCTCGCTGGCCGGGGCCACGGCCCTCCAGCAGGTCGAGCGAGAGGAAGCGCACGTGGGCGCGAATCTTCTCCGGGTCGATGAAAGCGGCGGCAGCGCGGGCGGCCTGCGGCAGGCCGGGAATCGCGGGAACCGGACTGGCGGCCGGCTGCTGGGCGCGAACGAGAGACGCGGCAAGAATACCGGCAGCCAGGATGACGAAGAGGTTCTTGCGGTGCATGGTGATCTCCCTGAAATCGATAGCGCACATTGCAGACACATTCAAAGGCACGCAGCAATGAAGCTTCAAGGTACGTCTTCCTCTGTCTGCGGGGCAATGGCGTCCAGAGGCGCCGAGACAAGCAGGTGGGCGCGCATGAGCACCTTGCGGGCCAGACCGGTGAGCGCCATCCCCGCAGCCTCGCTGAGCGCAACCCAGCGCCTCTCGCCGCCAACCACGGTGAGCGCGTTCACGTCGTCCTCAAAGACGGTGCGGATGCGGACGTAGTAGTTCACCTGCATGATGGCGTGGCGGACGGTCATGCGCAGTTCTCCCTGGGGGACCGCGGCGTCGCGCAGGGTGGGCAACTCCCACAGGCCCGGCATCACCGTGAGCGCGGCGGGCCGTTGTTCCAGCAGCACCTCCCGGCTGGCCTGGCCGGCGCCCTTGCCGGGACTTTGACCGATGCGCACCGAGAGCGCGTGGGCTACTTCGCGGCTGAGCATCCGGGGCCGCGGCGGAGTCTTATGCTCACCGCGGGTTTTGCACTCCCCGGTCAGCGGACACACCAGGCACTGTGGATTGCGGGGCAGGCAGACGGTTGCGCCCAACTCCATCAGCGCCTGGTTGAAGTCGCCTGGCCGGGCCGGATCCAAAAGCTGCGCGGCCAGGTTCTCGATCTTGCGCCGGAGAGCGGCGCCGCCGCTTTTGCGGCTGCCCGCCTCCCAGCCTGCCAACCTGCACAGCACTCGTTCTACATTGCCGTCCACCACGGCCACGCGCTCGCCGTGGGCAATGCTGGCAATGGCGGCGGCAGTGTAGGCGCCGATGCCCGGCAACGCGCGCAACTCCTCTGCGGCGACCGGCAGATTCCCCTGATAATGGCTGGCCACATACTGCGCGGCCTTGTGCAACATCCGCGCGCGGCGATAGTACCCTAGGCCGCTCCACAGCGCCAGCACTTCCTGCTCAGGCGCCAGAGCCAGCGAAACCAGTGTGGGAAATCGCGCCATAAAGGTCTGGTATCGCTCCACCACCACGGCCACTCGCGTCTGCTGCAGCATGATCTCAGACACCCAGATGGCGTAGGAGTCCGAGCTGCGCCGCCAGGGCAGATCGCGCCGGTTGCGCGCATACCACTCCAGCAGTTGCCGGCGCAGCCTACCGTTCTCTCCGGATTCCCTATCCACCTTGGCCATGGCTCAGCTTAAGACATTTCTCTCAGCCGCGGTTGGCCGGCGCTGTGCAAAGCGGCTCAACCTTTTACCACAACGGTGTGGCAGAATCCATTCCGGAAATGGGTCGCCTCTGAATTGGGAACCTCCGTCCTGAGAAACAAGGAGTTCAACATGCCGATAAAGCCTTACCGTGGTAATTTAGCGGGGAAGCCTCGCTTATGGGAGCGTAGCGCGGGTTGGCGTTGTGAATGCGCTCAAGCCCTTTCACCACCACGACTGTACATAGGAAACCCACAAACGATCGGGAAGCCGCTTCAACCCATCTGGAGGCCTTTTTCATGAAACGAATCTCTCTTGTTCTCCTGCTTGCGCTGCTCGCTGCGCCTTTGGCGCTCAGGGCTCAATCGCCCAACTCTTTTTCGAGCCTGATTGCCATGGAATCCAGCCGCGAAGGCGGAGCCGGGCAGACGACTTCGCCCGTCAAGGACGCGCCCGCCTTCGTCAAGCCGTTTTCGCGGATCGCGTTAAGCGGCGGCTTCTCGCTCATGGGCATCAATCTGCAGGCGGCGACCAATCTGAACCGGTATTTGAATGCGCGCGTCACCGGCAACGTCCTCAACTACACCGCGAACAATATCTCCACCAACGGTTTCAATGTAGACGCCACGCTGAACTTCGCCACGGCCGGGGCCTCGCTCGATTTCTACCCATTTCCGAGCCATGGCTTTCGCCTGAGCCCTGGAGTGCTCTTCCACAACACCAATGCGGCCAGCGCAACCTTTACCGCACAAGGCGGCACCAGCTTTACCCTCGACAACTACACCTATTACGCTTCCACGACGAACCCGGTGCAGGGCATTGGGAGCTTCGGCCTACATGCCCAGAACCCAGCCTTTACCATCACCACCGGATGGGGCAACATCATTCCCCGCAAGGGCGGGCATCTTTCTTTCCCCTTTGAGCTGGGCGTAGCCCTCATCGGTTCTCCGACCGTGAACGTGGCCCTGAATTCAGGCCAGGTCTGCAATGCGCAAGGACAGTATTGCGTGGACGTGGCAACGGACCAGGACGTGCAAACCAACCTGCAAGCCCAGGTTGCCAAGTACAAAAGCGATCTGGACCCTTTGAAGACATATCCGATCATCTCCTTCGGCGTGGCTTACAGCTTCCGCGTCCGGTAAACTGCGTCACTTGAACAGCGAGGGGCCGCTCCCATCGGGAGCGGCCCTTTTTGCGTGCCGATGGTGCTGGCGGTGCTGCCCATCATTTATACGCTGCGGCTGCCGCGGTGGAAAGCGGCGCTGGCCGTGGGCGCGATCCTGTGGCTGGTGGGCGGCTGCGCGGGCCTGCTGGTGCCCAGCACCGTCATGGTGCCGACACAGCGCTACATCCACATTGTGGAGATCTTCACGCAGAATTTCTCTTTGGGCGTCACGGCGGTGTGGCTGCTCCGGCCCAGAGCGGCAAAAACGAAGGTGGCAAAAGGTGGCGAGCAAGGATCGACCGGAGGAAGCGCGGAGATTCGAACTCTATTCGTCAGATTCCAGAAGAATCAACTGGTTGCAGTCGCGGGAGCCACGGCAGGAGCAGCCGCGGGCGCAGCGGCGGAGCTGTCGCTGGCGACGGCAGGCGCTTGGGCCGGCGCCGGAGCCGTCTCGGCGGTGGGCGCGGCGTTCTTGCCCGCGTAGTCGTTTACATACCAGCCGGCGCCCTTGAAGCGCAGCGCGGGAGCGGTGATGGTGCGCTCGAGCACACCGTGGCACTTGGGGCATTCGCGCTCCGGCTTGGAGTTGAATTTCTGGATTTTTTCAAAGCGGTAACCACACTTGGTACAGCGATACGGATACAAAGGCAAAGTTCTTCACCCCTTCGGGAATAGATAACCCTCTTTGTCTATTGTATCGGCAGGGCGGCAAAATCCCTGCAAATTGCCGCCCTGCGCTCGAATGTGCCGCTTGCCTGCTCTCAATGCACCGCGATAGGCACGATTCCGCACTCGAATTCCCAAACCAGAGAGAGCTTGCCCTTGTTGCCGCCCAGGTCCTTGATCATGTAGGTCAGATTCTCGACCGGCGAGCGCGGCTTTTCCATGGTCATCTTGACGCGGCCCAGGTCCTGCGCCTTGTCGTAGACCGTTCCCCACTGGCCGACCTGCTTGTTGACGATCAGAACCCAGTTGGCGGGATCGGAGAGGTCGATGTAGAGGGTGTAGTCGCCCTTGGGAACGATCAGGCCGCCGATATCCAGGTCGGCGTCGGTATGCAACTTGGTGGCGGAGTTGGCGCCGGCGCGCCAGACGGGATAGGTGGGATCGTGGCTGATGAGCCCATCCTTGGTGAAGATGTGGCCGGCGCGGCCGTTGACCCTGGGCGAACTGTAGGTGATGGCGATGGCCTTGCCGGCGATGGTGGCCGACTCGGTGGCGGGCGGACTCTTGGGCGGCCCAGGCTGGGCAAACAGGGCGGTTGCGGCGACGAGAAGACCCGTACAGACGAATAGACGCTTCATGGCGATGTTTCTCCTCCGGGCAGAGCCAGCGCGGATGGCAGGATGACTCCGACGCGATGATTGTCGCACCGCGCGCCGTGGTTCGTGAAGTGGAAGAGACGTGGAAGGCGGCGCGGACCGCGGGACGGGCACTTCGGGTGGAGGCGAGCGATGCAGAGGGTGCGGTATACTCCGGTACGCAGCAGAATCCAGGAGGTTTTACGATGCGTTTTCAAACGATTTTGAAGATGGCGGCGGCCGGGACGATGGCCGCGGCGATGATGGCTGTGCCGGCGCAGATGAAGGCACAAGGCGGCGAGACGGTACTGAAGCCGGCGGATGTGCAAAAGCTGCTTCCGGCCAGCGTGTATTACAAGGGCCAATCGGCGCCGACACAGTTGCGCAACTCCGGCGGCGTGAAGTTCTCCGACGGGTTCTTTGTGCTGGCGACACTGGTGGACAACAGCGGCTACGCGACCAGCGTCGCCAACAAATATCAGGGCTACTTCATCGCCGAGGTTCCCCTCAAGCTGGGCGGAGAGAACCTGGCGGCGGGCGTCTATGGCATGGGGTTTGTTGGCGACAAGTTTGTGGTGACCGACGTGGGCGGCCACGATGTGCTGACGGTGAGCGCGGGCGACGATGCCGGGCTGAAGCGGCCCATGCCGCTGCAAGTGCTGGCCGACGCGGCCGGCGGCGGCTTCAGGCTGTATGCGGGACGGAAGTACGTGATCTTCAGCAGATAGGGATTTAGGGAGTAGGGAGTAGGGGCCGGAATCCTGGGGCTTGCTTGCGAGACCCGGGATTCCGGCACAGTTTCACCGCTTCACGGTTTCACCGTTTCTGTGGGAGCGGCTAAAATGTCTCTTTATTTTGAATGATTTAGGTGCCATTTCACAGTTTCACCGTGAAAAAACCGCCGCAAAAAAATACAGCGGAATCAGCTTGAGGCCGGCGGATTGGCGGACGGAGCGGGGCTGGCGTTGGGAGCGACCGGGTAGGGCTCGGGGAATTCGCGCGCGGCCTTGGGAATTCCGGGCAGGGTTTTGAGCAGATATTCCACGACCGCGGAGACGGAGGTGTCGCGCTGGGCCGCCCAGACACGCGCCTGGGTGTAGGTTTGGTCGCTGATGGCTACTGTGATGTTGCGCATGGATTCGCTTTCGCAGGGCGAGGTTTCGCCACTTATTTATAGTGTGCGCCAAAAAAGGAAATAATCTGCAAACCACCTGCAGCGGGGCTGGGTACGGGGCGTAAAGACATGAAAGAGATCGTCTTTGAGGTCGAGCAAGAGGCGACGGCGGGTTTACCGCCAAGGCCATCGGAGAGAGCATCTTCATGCAGACGAGAGTTGGGACGCACCGAGAGCCAACGTCCGGGAAGCGGTGCAAGCGTTCTATTTTGACTCCGCTCCTCCGGCTTCGATCCGGTTGCGGCTGGTTTGCGACGAAGTGCCGGCCGTGGCATGAAGCTGCCACGCGGCCCCGTTTGAAGAATTTGGGTTCGTGCTATCCCAGGTCCCAGAGGCGGGACCTGGGGCACCCCACTGCCGCGGGATCTGAGCGGGGAAGACCGGCTTACGCTACGAGGACGCGGGCGCGCGATGGGCCTTGCGGGCTGGGATGTACGGAGATTTTGATGTCCTGCCCGAGGAGGATGAGGAAGCGCATCAGCCTCTCGATGGAGAACCCGGTCAGGCGGCCGCGCAGGAGCATCGAGACCTTGGGCTGGTCGATTCCCAGCAGTTTGGCGGCCTTCGCCTGGGTGAGCTTGCGATCCTGAATCAGCATGGAGATCTTGTTGGCCAGTTCGGCCTTTGCGAGGGCCTCTTCGGGGTTGGGCAGACCGAGGTCGGCGAAGACATTTCCGCTGCTGACGACGTAGTCCACTTCGTGCTTCGGCATGGTTCAGGCCTTCCTTTCTCTGTCGATTTCGATGGCTCGCATACTTGACAATACTTGACACTTTATTATATTGACAAGTATGCGCACTGCGAAGACCATCTCGATTACTCTTCCCCCCGATCTGCTCCTGAAGGCGCAGAAGACTGCCGAGCGCGAAGATCGGACGATCAGCGAACTCTTCCGGGAGGCACTGCGCCGCTACGTGGCCGCCGATCCGGAGTGGGAGGCGTTGCTGCGCCGCACTCGCGCCACCGGCGAGGAGATGGGCATTGCCACGGAGGCGGATGTGGAGCGGCTGTCGGATGAGTTCCGGCAGGAGCGGATAAAAACCGCAGCCCAATAATGCGCGTCGTTGCGGATACCAAGGTTTTCATCTCCGCTCTGATGTTCGGGGGATTGCCGGGGAGATTTCTCGATCTGGCGCTCAGCCATAGATTCACTCTTGTTACTTCAAGGGCGCTCCTAGATGAGCTGGACGAGAAGCTGCGCGGCAAATTCGCTGTTTCAGAGCGCGATGCGCAGGCGATCCGAGCAAAACTCGAAGGCAACGCGAGCGTGGTTGATCCGAGTTTTGAGCTGAATGCGGTTTCGGATGATCCAGACGACAACCGCGTTCTGGAGTGCGCCGTCGCGGGCAAAGCCGATTTCATCGTCAGCGGAGACAGGCATCTGCGGCGGATTGGCAACTATGCAGGGATTGCGATTGTCACGGTCCGGCAGTTTCTGGAAACTGCTGGGCTTCAAAGGGTGGAATCCTGAAAAACAGCAGATCGGGTTCGTGGTTTCCCGGGTCCCAAAAGCGGGACCTGGGGCACCCCCATTTTTGGTGAGTTGAGATTGCCCGGACCTGGGAACCCGCCCCAGAAAACGGTAACCTAGAGACCTTCCATGTATGTTATGAACGTATCCCAGGTTATCGGCTTTCCTTTGGCGCGGCTTGTCTTGCCCTTGCACCAAATCAATTGAGTTTTTGTGACGATCAAATCACCAATATGTGCCCCTTGGGGATCAGCAACATCTAGCTCGATCCCGTTGTTTTTCAATTCCATCTCGACGTTGAATTCCTTGATCGATACCTTCACGCGCGCTCTCCTTTGAGGGATGCGTAGAAGGCTAAGACCCGCGCCCAGATTTGTCAACTACATTATTACCTTCCTTTGAGTCAGGCATTTCAACCGGAAGTGCCGCGACCAGTCTCTCCATCGCGATAAAATGTTCCGCGGCCGCTATCAGTTTCTTGAGATCTTGCAGATCTTTGCCGACCCATCGGCGCTCATAGTGGGTTTCATCGTTTCCCAGCCATGCCGCGCGTTTTGAAACGACAGGAAGCTTATCGCCACTCAAGTACTTTGTGATTACAGTATTGAGTGGCGCTCGGCGAATCTCGTTTTTTGCTTCGCCGTCTGACGTAAGTGATACCGCAAAGTCTTTGATGAGGAACTCGAGTGCTTTGCGAAAGCCGGGTCCGGCGATTTCGTCCAGCCCTTGGTCCTCCGCACTTTGCGCTTGAGCGATTATCTTCACGAACGAAGGCGAAAGCTCGGAAATGTCGGCAGTCACAATGATCGGTTTCGGCTCAACCGGAAGCGACCGCTCAAAATTGAAATGTTCCTTTGGCTTCCCCTGAGAGATTCCTTGATCAAATCTATACAGCGCGATGAAAAGCCGAGAGCACTTCGGGTTAGAACACCTGAAATACATCTCTAGCAGGCCTTCTACAACAAACCCCTGGAAGGCAATCTCTGCAATTATCATTCTATGGCAAATTGGGCATTCGTCCGGGAACCTGTCGACGGTTCTTGTTTGATTCGCAAACCTCTCCCCTCCGGGGCCAATTCCATTCACTCCCACGTTTCGCATTCTCTTCAGATCTCCGTTCCGGCAATAACGGGCCAATTTGAGAACTTGGGCGCAGCCCACAGATATATGAGCATCAAGCGCGTGGCCGTGATTGTGAATTCATAGTACAGCGCTCGGAGGAATTGTGCCTCCGATTTCATTGGCGGAATTCGCTCTTAGCATCGATTTGGGTCGGGCATAACACGCCAAACGCGGACCTTGCGGTCCGCGTTCGTGCTTTTTGGAAGGATGAGTTGTGTTTTCGGCACGGCTGAAGCCGTGCCCTGTTACAAAGCTACGAATAGCAGCCGCGGTCCTTCGACTCAGCATCCCTCCGCTCAGGATGACAAGGCTTTTGGATGAGCCAGGTGGCGAGGTATCGGTGCAGACGACGCCGAACGCGGACCGTACGGTCCGCGTTCGGCGTTCTCTGAATTGTTGTTGGTCTTTGCGGCACGACTGAAGTCGTGCCCTTTCAAAGCACGAAAAACAACCGCAGGTCCTTCGACTCCGTTTGGCGCACAGAACGCGCCGAACTCCGCTCGGGATAACAAGTTTATCGAGGTGAACGAAAGATTCCCACCCCTTTTATCGCGATGAACGAAAGACTCCCACCCCAGGCGCAAAAACAACGGCGCGCCGAGGGTGGGGAGGACGCCTCGACTTCAAGGCAAGAACAGAACGCGGACCTTGCGGTCCGCGTTCGTGGTGTTTTGGAGGGGTGGGTTTTCGGCACGGCTAAAGCCGTGCCCTGTTACAAGGCACGACAATCAGGAGATCAGGTATCCCACCCTAGGCACAAAAACGAAGACGTGCCGAGGGTGGGGGCACCCAGGTTCTCAGGCTTTGGCCAGGACGCCGCCGGTGAGGCGCTCTTTGAGTAACTCGTCGGCGTGGGCGAGGAACTCGGCCAAGGGTAGTTTGCCGGCGTCTACGTCGGCTAAGAGAGCACGCTGGGCGGCGTATTCCTTGTTGACGAGGCCGGCTTTGGATTGCAACATGCGCCAGGCTTTGCGGCGCTCGACGCAGAACATGACTAACTGACGCGAGAGCGCGTAGTAGATGGTTTTGCCGGCATCTTCCAGGGCGATATAGACACCGAAGTCGGGGATGAAGGCGCGGTGGGCGGGGTCGAGATAGCGGCGGTAGACCACGTCCTGCTGGGTGATGCGGACCAGCATGTTATCGAGATGGATGAGCTTGGCCGCGGCTTCGGGCTTGATCTTCTTGAGGTGGTTGCGGAAGCGGGCTTCGGTGGTGCACCAGTGAGCGACGGTGTAACGCGAAGTTTCGCCGGTGAGCTTGTTTTTGGTCTCGTACCAATCGAGATCGATGGAGGGATTGCCCTTGATGTCGAGGGCTTCCTGATAGGTTTCGCCGAGGCGCGGGTTGAAGACGAACTCGGGGACGCCGCGGGAGTCGCGGACGCGCTGGGCCTGGATGAGCGCCATGTCGTCGGCGACGCCGTGCTCGGGCTGGCAGGTGGTGAAGGCCTGGAGGAACATGGTGCCGCGGTACTCGAGGCCATCGAGGATGGCGCGGTAGAGCTTGGGAGCGTTGGCCATGGAGACCTGGGCGACGAAGGGCGAGCCGTGGCCGGCGAGGAAGGTTTCGGCAACGGTCTTCTTCTCGGTGTTCTTGCCCTGGGTGGCCGCGCCGAAGACGTTCATGTCGTTGCCGCCGAGCATGGGCGTGGAGTCGGAGTTCTGGCCGCCGGTGTTGGAGTAGACCTGGGTGTCGAGCATGAGGACCTTGACGTTGGGGCGGTTCTGGAGAATCACCTTGGACATGTTCTGGTAGCCGATGTCGCCCATGCCGCCGTCGCCGCCGACGGCCCAGACCTTGGGCAGCTCGACGATCTCCTGGTCGGTCATCAATGCGTCCGTGAAGTGGGAGAGGTGGTAATACTGCTCGTCGTCGATGACGTCTTTGTCGCGCGTGAGAAGCATGTCGGCCAGACGCTCGGGGATGACGGAGCGGCGGGCGTGATCGACGATGAAGCTCTCGCCCATGAGCCAGCCGACAGTGACGCCATCCTGGAAGAGCGAGTTCATCCACGGGTAGGGGTGGGGGTTGTTGGGCGCGGTGGAACCGTAGACGGTGTTGCAGCCGGTGTGGGCGGCCATGGCCATGACGGACATGCCGTTGGCATGGCGGCCGTCGATGGCTTGCAGATTCTTGTGGTTGAAGGCCTCGGTGAGCAGGACGGCGGCGATGGCCTCGACCAGCTCGGCGTCGGTGAGGAGGCCGTGCTCGGCTTCGTAGGCGGCAATGCGGGCTTGAGTGTCAGGGATGTCTTCGCCGCCGAGGCCGAGAACGAGATGGGCGATGGCCTGACGGAGCAGAGCGTATTCGGCGGGGTTGCTTTCCTTCAATGCCGCCAGTTTGGCCACGCCGATCTTTTCGAGTTCGCCGGCCTTGGCCAGGAAGCGGTCGCTCTTGGCGTGGAAGACGGGGCGCATGTAGGCCTCAGTGACGGCCGCGATGGAGCGCAGGACGGACTTTTCTCCGCAGCCGGCGCAGGCGCCGTCGCCGGCGACGAGGGCATCGTAGTTGGTGCGGACCATGAGCATGTTGCGCAGCGTGGCGGTTTTGGAGTCGGCCGGATTGGCGGCGTTGAAGAGGCCGAGATACTTCTGCGAGGTGTCGGGCAGCAGATCGAGGAAGCCGGTGCCGCTGGTGTGCTCGGCGTTGATTTCAAGGGTTTCGGGAACCATGCGGAGGGCGTTGTGATCGCCGCAGGCGGTGACGCAGGCGGCGCAGCCCTTGCAGAGATCGCTGACGAAGATGGAGAAGATGCCGCCCGAGCCGGGGCTTTTGCGCTCCGGCGAGGAGAAGATGGCGTTCACCTTCTGGTAGGCCATGGGGACCTTGTCGAGGATGGCGAGGACTCCGTCCTTTGACTCTTTGGACAACCCCTCGATGGAACCAATGACTTCGCGGAGGATGGTGGGCATGGGAGTGCCGGTTTTGATTTCGGCCAACATGCGCTGGCGGGCTTGCTTTTCGACCTCCGGCAGCGCACGCAACATTTTGGTGCGCTCGGAGGGATCGGCGACGTAGTAGGAGATGGCGGTCGAGAGCAGGGTGCTCAAGTCCTGCGAGGTGTTGGGCAGGGCGGTATCGGGGCAGACGGAGATGCACTCCATGCACTGGGTGCAATTTTCGGGGATGTAGAGCGGGGTTTCGCGGCGAGCCACATACTTTGAGGCGGTGTCGCCGGTGGCGGCGGCGATCATGCCCATGGCCGAGAGCGGCGTGGAGGGCTGATCGTAGCCGTAGTGGGAACGGAACTGGGCGTCGAAGTTGGCCACGCTGGCGATGGGCGTGCGCGCGGCCTGGCCCGCGGGCAGCGGTGTGGAACGGCAGCCAGCGCCGCAGGAACCGCCGGCGGTGGCGAGTTCGAGGATGGGCAGCAGCGCCTGGCCGCGGAGGGTGGAGTGGTCGGCCGCGGAGAGCACGCCGATTTTGATCTCCTTTACCTGATCGAAGCCTTGCATCATCACTTCCATGTTGGAGGCGACGACGGCTTCGCCGAGCTTGCCGAATTTCTTGACATATTGCTTGTGAACGACGTCGCGATACTGCTCCTGGGTGATGCCGAACTCCTGAAGCAGGGTACTGACGCGGAAAAATGCGCCGAGGAAGGCGTTGCCCTGCATGCGGAGTTGGAGGTCGCCGCGGTCGGTGGCTTTTTTGGCGATGGCGAAGCCGGGGAGGGTGAAGACGCGGATGTTCTTGTCAATGATCTGCTTGCGCGCCCAGAGCGGAAGCTGCTCCCAGGCCTGCTCGCCTTCCTGGTCGGACTCCCAGACCAGGCTGCCGCCCTCGGCCATGCCGTCGAGCGGGTTGCAGTGAGTGAAGGCCTTGGGATCGCAACAGAGAACGACGGTGACGTGGCGCAGATCGCAGTTGACGCGGATGCGGTCTTTGGCGGCGACCATGAAGTAGCTGGTGGGCGCGCCCTTCTTCTCGGAGCCGTACTTGGGATTGGCGCTGACGTGGATGACTTCCTTGGGGTTGCCCAGGTCGTCGCGCTCACCGTCGCGCTCAAAGATGAGGTCGTTGAGATCGCCGAGGATGGCGCCGAGGTTTTTGCCGGTGGTGATGGCGCCCCAGCCGCCGATGGAGTGGAAGCGGACGGCGACCGCGCCCTCGGGCAACAGGGAGGGGGTTTCGTCGCCGAGGACGGCGTAGGGGTGGTCGATGCCAAGGACGAAGAAGGAGACGCCATCGGAGGCGCGCTTGCCGTCGGTGCGAGCGCGGTTGGCGGTGGCGAACTCGTAGGCACCGATGATGTGCTCGGGGCGGAAGTCGCGGGAGCCGAGGCCGTAGGTGCCGGAGTAGATGTGGGGCACCTCGCCGATGGCCAGAACGGGCAGGCCCTCGGCTGCGGGATGGCCTTCGGTGTGGATGGCCTTGGAGAACGCGGTGCGGATGTCGCGGCCGAGGGGATTGTCGCCGGCCAGGGCTTCGTCGGTGCGCTCGAGGACGATGACGTTCTTCTTGCCCTTGAGCGCGGCCACGATGGCGGCCTCAGGGAAGGGACGAATGACATTGACGTGGATGGAGCCGACGCTGGCGCTGCGGGTCTGGCGCAGGTAGTCGACCGCGGCCTCGATGTTTTCCGCGGCCGAGCCGAGCGAGACGAAGACCGTATCGGCGTCGTCGGTTTTGTATTTCGAGATAAGGCCGTAGTGGCGGCCGGTGAGCTCGGCAAAGTCCTTGTAGGCGGCTTCGAGGAACTCGAGAATCGGCTCGGCGAAGTTGTTGCGCCGGGCGACGATGCCCTGCATGTAGTGTTCCTGGTTCTGCACCGGGCCGAGGAGGATGGGGTTGGCGAGATCCATCATCTTGGGAACGCGGCGGCGGGTGGGTCCGAAGAGGGCGCGCTGCGCCTCAGTGGGGCAGTCGATGACGTCTTCGGGCGAACCGAGGTACTCGCGGATCAGCTCCGACTCGTGCTTGTAGAAGGTGCGCTCGAGGTGCGAGGTGAGGAAGCCGTCCATGATGTTCATGCCGGGTGTGAGGCTGAGCTCGGTGACGCGGCGCAGGATGAGCGCCTGATCGGCGGCCTGCTGCGCGTCCTTGCCGAAGAGCATGATCCAGCCGGTATCGAGCGCGGCATAGATGTCGTCGTGACCGCAATGGACGTTGAGGGCGTGCTTGGTGAGCGCGCGCGCGCCGACCTCGATGACCATGGTGGAGGCTTTGCCCGGCGCGTGATAGTACTGCTCGACGCCGTAGACCACGCCCTGGCCGGAGGTGAAGTTGACCACGCGCTTACCGCAGACGGAATGCGCGATGGCTCCGCCCTGGGCCGCATGTTCGCCTTCGGTTTCGATGGCGATGGTGTTGTGGCCAAAGACGTTCAGATGGCCTTCCGCATAGGCCTGCTGAAAGAGTTCGCCGCCCTCGGTGGAAGGCGTGATGGGATAGAAGACGCCCGCGTCGGCGATGCGCGTCT
>Ga0181535_10004403_pt1 | contig 15700 bp, 5 predicted proteins | sample PEATcosm2014_Bin_44_FD_119774 | JGI IMG/M metagenome (GOLD analysis project Ga0181535, IMG submission 119774) | Peatland microbial communities from MTU Mesocosm Facility, Houghton, MI, USA - PEATcosm2014_Bin17_30_metaG | ecosystem: Environmental > Terrestrial > Soil > Wetlands > Peat | place... | reverse complement strand
GATCCGCACGAGTTTACCCACCAGGGCGCGGGATGGGGAGTTGCATGGTGGAGTTACACGCACAACATCCCTTACCCCGCGACCGAAGGCAACATGGCGGAACTGTTGAAGGAGGTCCCGGATCCCGCGAACCGGTTTGGGCTGGAAAACTACTGGCTGGACCACTGGGATGCGCATCGGATACGCCTTCTCATTGACGAGGCGGCTGCGTGGGGCCACTCCAACAATGTTCCGCTGATATGCAATGAGTTCGGAGCTTACCGCGCGCATACCGATGAGCAGTCGCGGATGAATTGGATTCACGATGTGAGGACGGCGCTCGAGGCGGACGGGATTGGCTGGACGATGTGGGACTATCGCGGGAGCTTTGGTGTGGTCTGGAAGGAAGACGGCCAGCCGGCGAAGGTGGATGAAAAAGTTGTGGATGCCCTGGGGCTCAAGAAGTAGCGCGGCAGACTGAACCTGTGCGCAATTTAGAGTTTCTGCTGCCGAATATAGCGGTTTCGTCCACTCGGTACAACGCTTATGAGGCCAGCCAATACAATCGAGATCCAACCACCCGTTACTGCGTGCTGTGAGCCACTTCAGTCGGCCAAAGCTTTCCCGTGACCCGGCACGATCCTTTCCACTTTTTGAGCGGCGATCTTTAGCCCAACGACACGCATTCCCCTAATCTGGGGGCAGCAACACGGCCCATCGATCAGATTCCGCAACTTCCTTCAGAATCCCGTTCCGGTGTGACAGAAGATTTGTCATATAAGGCCTGAGGAGCAACGTTTCCGCGATGAGACCCAATACTGAAAAGGGCGCCTCGAACACGAAGTGGTCCTTCATTTCTGTAATGTTGGGGGCCATTTTCGCGAAGAAGTGATCGTGCTGCATGAATTTGAAGGCACCTTCAATCATCGTGCCCTGAATGAACACTGGGCGATCGTACGCGGCAATCTGACTCGCCAATTGCAGCTTCACGCGAAGATTGGCGAGCCCTCCAGCGGACAAACTGACCTGGGCCGAGCAAGCCCGTAGTGACACCACCGATGGCCTCTTCGCCAGTCTGCTCAGTGCCAAGGAGATGAACTTCAATGCTCCGCGCAAGATCGAAGCATCGTGGCATTGGGGCGTCAACGATGGTTCGCAAATCGATCTTGACCATCTGCTTATCCTAGATAACGGCTACTCAATTCGAATCTAATCGGGTCTATATATAAAGCAAGTTTGGCGATTATGCGACGTAGCCGTAACGGCCATAATTTGTGTAGTTCTGGGAGAGTTCATTCGGTCAACACCTTTTACGACCTGCGACCATTCTTTTGCTCAAATCCCGGCCAGATTCGATCGGGTTCGGTCTTCGACATGTGTAGAAAAGCGTTTTACTATTGACGCGGCGCAAGTATCGGATTAGCGTGGTGCGCAAGCAGCTTTCGGAAAGTTGGTACTGTAGAGCGATGAAAACTTCATTTTCCTTTTTCGCCCTGTTTCTGCTTGCGGGCGTGGCAGCGGTTGCGTCGAACTCGAGGCTTCCGGACGGAACTGAGTTTCCGTCCTGGGAGAAAGCATTCCAGTTCTCGAAGACCTACTATGTGGATGGGCAGGCGAAGAACGCCGATGACAGAGGTCCGGGCAGCAAGGAGCGTCCGTTCCGCACCATCAACGCGGCGGCCCGGGTGCTGCAGCCGGGCGAACGGGTTGTCATCGCCGAGGGCATTTATCGCGAGTGCATCCGTCCGGCCCGCGGCGGAACGAGCTCCGATGCAATGATCAGCTACGAAGCAGCGCCTGGCGCGAAGGTGGTGGTAAAAGGCGCGGCAGTGGTCACGGAGTGGAAGGCGAGCGAGGGTTGGAACTTTGGTTTTGACCCGGAGACTCACCAGCCGGTGAAAGCTTGGGAGTTGCGCCTGGATCCGGCTCTGTTCCCGAACGGCTACAATCCGTTCGAAGTAGACAACGTGATCGGCAATCGCGAATGGTTGAGGTATGCCCAGGACAACATGGAGACCTACTTCCGGCGCCGCGGGATGGTGTTTGTCGATGGCAAGCCTCTGGAACCGGTAGAGCTTTCCTCCGAGTTGGCCGCGCCGTCGCCGCGGTCGATGAACTACTTCACGGAGGTGCACTGGAAGCCGCTGTTCAAGGAGTTCTCGCCGGAGGCCGGCAAGGTGTGGATCGAAACCAACGGCATGACCCTGCACATTCGCCTGGCCAATGACGATGATCCCGCCAGGCATGGTATCGAAATCACCACCCAGGAACAGGTTTTTTCTCCGGCGGAACGCTACCAGTCGTATATCCGCGTGAAGGGCATCATCTTCCAATATGCAGGCAACGGTTTTCCGGTCCCGCAGCGCGGCATGGTCTCGACCAACCGCGGCAATCACTTCATCTTTGAAAACAACACCTTTGAGTGGGCAAACAGCGTAGGTCTCGATATCGGCAACGAGGACTGGGGCGCCTCGCGGCCTCCCCAGCCGGTGGGTTTCGACGTAATTCGCGGCAACACCTTCCGCTACTGCGGCATTGAGGGGCTGGGCGGAACAGGCGGCCCGCAATCGACGTTGGTCGAAAAGAACCTGTTCGAATGGATTGGCTGGCAGGACGCGGCGATGATGTCGGAGTCGGGCGGCACAAAGATGCATACCGCGCGGAACCTTCTGTTCCGAAACAATGTGGTTCGGCATATCCGGCACGGGAACGGTATCTGGTTGGATATCGGCAACGCCAACGACCGCATTACAGGCAACGTATTCGCTGACATTCCGGGCGATGTGAATCCCCACGCCATTCACATCGAAGGGAGCAACGTGCTGAACGAGATCGATAACAACATCTTCGATCACCTCACCGGTGGCATTCTCATTCGCGACACCAACAACGTGATCGTTGCCTACAACTTGTTTCTTGATTGCGCTGAGGTGTGCGTGGATACGGTTTCCGGGATCAACGGGCCCCGGCCAATCGGCGGTCATACAAACGATGTGCACAATCTGATGGTGCACGATAATTTGTTCTTCAAGCTGGGACGCTCGGCCATTGAGTTCACAAACGCGCGCAACGAAGCCGATGGCAACATCTATCCGGCATCCGCATCGCCGTTCGGTGGCGCTCCGTATCTGCGCGTAAAGTTTCCCGAGCCGGCGGAATGGCACAACCTGGAATCGTGGCGCGAAGAACATGGGTGGGATACGAACGGAGCCTTGGCAACGATTTCGGCGGTAATGGATCCGGACAAGCTGGAGTTGACCCTTTTCGTGAAGGGAGATGTGAATCGAGCCCCTGCCTATAAAGGAATCGACACAGACTTTTTCGGCCATCCAGTCACCGGTGACAGGATGCCGGGCCCGTTCGCAGATCTTGAAACGGAAGGCGCAACGCGCACCATCGATCCCAGGTGACGAGCGAAATTCAAACGCAGGTCAGTTCCGTTCCGATAGTTTGCGTGAACCCGAAGAACCCGCAGGAGACGCAGTTCTTCGAGTTCGATCAATGATGCACTTGCCAGGCTAGGGGGACTAGGAATCCATTCTCCTAACTGATGCCGTCCCAGAATGCGCAAACAGGAGCCGGGTGCTCCAAAACACGGCTTTTAGACCCGGAACCAGACATTGAATGGTCAGATGTTGAAAACTGTGCGCCGTGACAAGGCGCCGGTCCACAGCGGGAGACAGACCCGCCCGGGAACTGGTTCGCTCCACCCGGTAGCAATCGAAGCGACTGCAGAGGTAACGAAGCGGTCGGAGCCTTCGGTGCAGAGGATCGCGATGGCGATTCGGCAAGCGCACGGTTCGATAAGCGGGGTCTGGAAACGGGGCATGGTGCGGCTAATGAGGCACCGGCAGACGAAAGGGCCGGAAACAGCTAGGCTGCACCTAACCAACCGCGCCAGACCTCGACTTTACTGGCATTTGGCTTTCGGAGACCGAATTGGCTGTGGCAGCGCAACGGTGACTGATCTGGCAGCGGCCACATAGAGCCCAAGGTGGAAGGCTGTTGGATCATTAATTAGTTCCATTCAACGAAGGGTTACAGTGTATGACGCTCCCTTCTTTAGGCGAATCGTTCCGCCTTTTGCCTCGATCAATTGTTTTCCGTCCGCGGTGCGGATTCCGACAACAGCTTGCCCTTGCGGCGGAATCAGCCGAAATTCGCTGTCGCTCTTCGCGTGCAGAATTAAGGAGACGATCTTTCCAGACTTCCACTGCATATCGAGAGCCGCGCCTCCCCGAACACGTACTCCCTCTACTGATCCTTCTGACCATTGCTCGGGCAAGGCGGGAAGGAGCTCGACCTCAGTAGCTTCCGGCATCCAGCGCGTCTGAACGATAGCCTCGAGCATCCCATTTGCCGCTCCCATGTTGCCGTCAATTTGGAACAAGCCGGGCGGATGCGTATCCATGAGGTTAGGAAATGTTGACTGGCGAAACATCACCTGCAAGCTTTCATAAGCCTGCTTGGCATCATGCAGATGATCCCAATAGTTGACAACCCAGGCGCGCGACCATCCGGTCTGGCCGCCACCGAACGCGAGCCGTCTCTCCAGAGACGTTTTTGCTGCTTTCGCCAGGTCTGGCGTCTGATCAAGGGATATTTGCGTACCGGGAAAGAGCGCCCACAGATGAGAGATGTGTCGGTGACCCGGTTCATTCTCTTCATAGTCCTGTTGCCATTCCTGCAGCTGACCGAACCTGCCAATCCGAAACGGAGGCAGTTTGGCTCGCGCGTCTTCGAGCTGCTGCAAAAACGCGGCGTCCTTGCCGAGAATTCGCCCTGCATCGAGCGTGCGCGTGAACAATTCCCTGACGATTTCGATATCCATTGTTGGAGCCATCGTCACCGAGTGATGGGTCCCATCCGCCAATCGATAGCTGTTCTCCGGTGAGATTGACGGGCCTGTGACCAGATGACCTGATCCGTCCTCGACAAGATAATCCAGGAAAAACTGGGAAGCATCATGCAGAATGGGCCATGCGCGATCCCGCAGGAATCTCTTGTCTAGCGTGTAGGCGTAGTGATCCCACGCATCGAGGGAGAGCCATGCGCCACCCATGGGCCAAATGCCCCATTGGTAGCCATCGATTGGTTCGGCGTCGCCCCACAGGTCTGTATTGTGATGAATGACGAAGCCACGAGCACTGTAATAGTCATGCGCGACCCGGGTACCGGTGCCGGTCGCAGGCGTTCGGACGATGTCGATGAGATTGATCAGGGGCAATACGGTTTCCCCGAGACCGGCTGGCTCGGCAAGCCAGTAATTCATTTCGGTATTGACGTTGATGGTCCACTTTGATCCCCAAGGATTAGTGATGCCGCCGGCCCAGATTCCCTGCAGATTTGCGGGTAATCCGTCGACACGAGAGGAACTGATCAGCATGTAGCGGGCGAACTGGAAATACATCTCCTGCAAGCCCAAATCGTCAGCGCCCGCGCTGACGCGCTTCATTCTCTCATCAGTGGGCAGGGCATCGTTCGCATCGGGCGTAGCACCAAAATGCAGTGCCATGCTCCGATACCTCGGTTGGTAACCGGCCTCCTGCCGGGCGAGGATCTGCGCGGCGGTGCGCGTTCTGGCCTTCGCCAAAACTTGCTCGCACTTTGCGTCGGGATCGCCGCCAGCGAATGGACCGCCTTTGAAGTCCGTGGCAGCCGTAATCAGGATGGTGACAGAGTCGGCACCGGCGACGACAAGCTCGGATCCTTCCGGATGGACACTGCCGCCTGTGGGAATGACGAGTGTCTCGCCTGCGAAACGAATCTGATCCTTGTGCTCGGGTCCTTCGCGCAAAACGAGCGTATCCTGTCCGCGCGTACTGACAGTAAAGTCCGCCGGCCGGTCCATACTCGCTCGGAAATCGATGGTGCCATTCGCGTCCGCGGTCAGCCGCACCACGATCACTTCATCGGGTTTGGAGGCAAACACTTCGCGCTTGTAGCGCACGCCATCGACGGTGTATGTGACACGCGCAACGCCCGTCTCAAGGTCAAGCTGGCGACGGTAGTCGCCGATGGTTCCTTTGCTCGACGAGCGCAGGTAGAGATCGCCCAATGTGCTGTAACCGGGCATGCCGGCAGGGATACCGATCATGCCGTCCTGCGCAAGCTTTTCTGCGGCAGAGATCTTGGCGCCGTCAAGCCCCTGCGACTCTAGCAAAAGCTTGCGAATCTGCGGCACCGCGTCGTGCGCCGCCGGATTGAGGCGGCTCGCCCGGTCACCCTGCCACAGAGAAGACTCGTTCAACTGCAGGTGCTCGTCAGCACCAGAAGTCTGCGAGCCATCCAGCAGTGCCGCATTCTGCCGCGAAAACTGCTCATCTCCATTGTTCCTGCCTGTGTTGGCACCGCCGAAAACCATGGCCCCCAGGCGGCCGTTCCCGACCGGCAGGGCGCGATCCCAGATGGGCGCCGGGGATCGATACCAAAGCACCGCGTGCGAGTCTTGCGCAGGCTGCTGGCCGGATAGACCAACGTGTGCAAGCAGGACCGCGATACTTGCCTGCACCCATATTTGTGTGATTCGGTTCATTCTCGCCTTATTCACCAGTTAGTAGGGTCTATGGGTATCAGTCATGCCGGGCCAGGCATCGGTTCGGAAGGGAACGGCGGGCAGCCCAGCTCCGTTATACAAAGTCGCCGCCGGGTTGGACTGCCAGGCATAACGAACCTCCTGCGGATCGGGAACCTCGGTTGAGGACACGACGACCGAGTCAACTTCGATCCGGGCATCGGCCCAATGCCACGTGTGGTCCATGCCAGCGACAGAAAACTCTTCCAACTTTGTGCCCTTCACCACAAGGCCGCCGTCGGTATGTGTGAAGTGGATTTTGATAGAGCCCGGGAGCCTCTCGGCCGAGGCGAAAGTCGGCCCTGCATAGACAACCTTCTTCCCGTATTGATTTGCCAACGCACAGATGGCAAGCCGTTCGCCCACGGGCTGCTTGTCTTTCGCGTGGATGTTATCGGGGTCGCCAGTATCGATCATTTCGGCAAGACAGGAGTTGGGGATGGCGGCGGCCGCGATGGCCTGCGATTCGCGCGTTTCAGTCCATTCGTCTCCGGTCACTGGTACAGCGCTTCGCTCCTTGAAGGCCGGCAGGCCGACAATGTAGAACGGGAAGTCACCCTCTCCGAAAAGCTTGCGCCAATCGGCGACCATCACCGGCAGAAGCTTCCTGTACTGGTAGCCACGCGGCGAGTTCTGTTCGCCCTGGTACCAGAGAGCGCCAGTGATGGCCAGCGGTGCGATGGGCCTCAGCATGCCCTCGTAGAGCACCGTCGGCATCACGGGCCAGTTCTCGTACGCGATGGGCAGTTGAATCGGCGGGCGAGCGTCCACGCTGACTTTGCCCTTCCATTCGCCTGCCATTGGAATCGTGCTCTTGTCGCCCAACGTCAGATGCAATTCTTCGGGCTTGCCCAGAAATCCGCCGATGGGGCTGGTCTTGAGGACGCGGATGGCGATTGTGTTGCGTCCCGGCTTGAGCGCGCTGTTCAAAAAGTAGACGCGCGGATTCTCCACCCAGGAACTACCACCAACCTCTTTCCCGTTGACGAAGACTGTGTCCATGCGCTCAATGGAGCCGAGGAAGAGCATCACTCTTCCGGCCGGCAGTGGATCGGGTAGGAGAAATTCCTTGCGGAACCAGACCACGGCGGGCTCGGTCGGCACGCCCAACTCGGCGAAACCGCCAGGAATCGTGACTGTTTTCCAGTCCGAATCGTCGAATTCCGGACTTCCCCATTTGTTCTTAAGGCCGATGTCGTACTCGTCGTACCAGTGCATGACGAAGTTGCCATACTGCGGTGCGTCGGTGGCCGCGAGCCTCTCGACCTCGGCCAGCGGAATATCGAAATCGTGGAGTGAGCGCAAGGCCGCGGCGCTAGTCCAGGACTCGGCAGGAGTTCCGCCCACACTGTCGACAACCAGGCCGAGCGGCACATGTGTTTCCTCTTGCACCTTGCGCGCAAAGTAGAACCCAACCGCTGAAAACCAGTCCGCTGTGTCGGGCGACAAAACTGACCACTTCCCTCCGATAAGGTCCGTATGCCGGTAGGCGGGGTTTCCCACCACCGTGAAGAATCGGATCTCAGGGAAGTTGGCTGCCTTTGCGTCTTCGGTTCCGGTGCGTGCAAAGCGCAGCGGCAGGCCCATGTTCGACTGTCCGCCGCAGAGCCACACGTCTCCGACCAGCACATTCTTCAGCTCAACCGTTTGACGGCCTCTGATTGCGACGGTGTATGGGCCACCCATCGGCGGCGGGTCGATCTTCACCTCCCAGCGTCGATCGGCGTCCGCGACGCCAGACGTCCTCGTGTCACCGATTTGGACCTGGACCTTGTCGCCGGGCTCTGACCAACCCCAAATCGTATTCGGCTTGCCGCGCTGCAGCACCATGTTGTCCCCGAAGAGTGGGCTGACGAAAGGCTCCGTCTTGGGAACTTGCGGTGGCATCGGCGGCATGCCAGGCGTGCTCTGGGCCGCAGCACCAGGTGCAAGCGGAAGCAAAACGCTGGATGCGGAAACAAAAAGACGAATGTATTTGAGAATCATGTTTCTGAGTCCTCTGCTGCTTCAGCCACTGAGATTCATTGAATGTCGAATGGAATTCTACTCAGGAAGCGTTTTCGTGCCCACCACCTGAAATGGCCCCGTGACTGTTGGTGCTGCCGTATTCGGTTGACCTCCTCCAATCGATACGGTGTAAGCGCCTTCCGCAACGATCGGTTCGCCCGCCTCGCTCACCATACTCAAGTCGCGGTCCCTAAGCTCGAAGCTCAGGTGCTGGGATTCACCGGGCCTCAAGTGAACGCGCTTGAAACTGCGCAGAGCCCGTAGCGGGGCTCCGGGCACATTTGGAAAGCTGAGGTAGAGCTGCACAACTTCGTCACCCTCGCGTTTTCCAGTATTTGTGACCGTCACTCCTGCGGTAAGCGGATCTCCCGCAGTGATCGCGTCCTTCGGGAGCGTTAAATCGCTGTAGGAAAAAGTTGTGTAGCTCAAGCCATAGCCAAACGGATAAAGCGGCTTGTCGTGAAAGTAGCGATAGGTGCGGTTCTGCATCGCATAGTCTTGAAAGGGCGGCAACTGGTTGACGCCGGTGTAGAACGTCACCGGCAAACGGCCCGCGGGATTATTCTTTCCCGAGAGTGTTTCGGCAATTGCCGAGCCTCCTTCTTCGCCTGCATACCAGGACTCGAGGATTGCGTTCACATGTTCGTTGGCCCAGTTCACCGCGAGCGCACTACCATTCGCCAGCACAAGAACCACCGGCTTCCCCATCGCCGTGACGGCTTCAAGCAAAGCCTCCTCAGGTTTCGGCAGATCGATGCTGGTGCGGTCGCCGCCTTTGAACCCGTCCTCGTTGACCGGCATCTCTTCCCCTTCTAGATCGCTGGTAATGCCGAGGACAGCAACAACAACGTCCGCGTTTTTGGCCGCGGCAATCGCCTCCGGACTCGGCTCAGGATCGTACTTCGCCCAAAGCAACTGGGCCTGGATAGGGCCCTTCTCGTTCAGCTCATACCTAACCTTGATGGCCACTTTCTTGCCTTGCTCCAGGTGAATATGCCCGGCCTTTGCCTGCGCATGTTCGGCGTCGAGATACTCCAGGGCCAGCGGCTTGCCATCGACGATGATCATCGCGGAGTTGCCCTTGGCGCGAACGCCAATGTTGTACTCGCCGGTTTCGGCAGCAGTGAGGAAGCCGTCCCATGTGACGGTTAGCGGAAACTTTCCTGCGGCCTCCTGAGAAACGCCCTCGGTCGTCAAATTGACGGTCGCCATTGTCTTGGTCGCAAGCACAGCGCTCCCTTGCGAACTATCTCCCATAGAGAACTTGGCGGTAAGTCCCGGCCGGCCCTCCGACGTGGTCAGAGCCGAGGTTGGGATGATGTCTCCGTCGGTACGCAGAAACTGCGTTCCGGGCACAAACGTAATCAGGGCCTCAGGAAATTCCGCCTTGAGTCCATCCAATATCGAAACAGTATGCGACGGAGAGCCGTTGTAATTGCCGAGCAGGTACTTTGTCTGATCCGCCAACGGACCAATTACCGCGATCTTGATTGCGCCCTTGTTTAGCGGAAGAGTGCCATCATTCTTGAGCAGGACCAACGACTCGTTTGCAAGGGTGTGAGCCAGTGCGCGATGTTCGGCGCTTTCAAGCTCTTTTTCGTCGATCTTCGAATACGGCACCATCTCGGGCGGATCGAACATGCCAAGTTTCATCCTTGCGGTGTAAAGCCGGACCAGCGCGGTATCGATCTCGCTTTCTTTCAAGATGCCTTGCTTGTACGCATCGAGATAAGGTCGGTAATCGTGATCGTCACTAACCTTGGCAAAATCGATGCACTCGTTGTCCATTCCGCGCTGGATGGCCAAAGCGGAAGCCTCTGGCTGAGTCTTCGTATAATGGTGATCCCGGTAGATGTTGACCACTGCATCGCAATCCGAAACCACATAACCCTGAAAGTTCCACTTGCGCCTCAACTGGTCCTGCAGCAGGAACTCATTTACACAGGCTGGCTGCCCATTAATGCTGTTGTACGCGCACATGACGGAGCCGGCCTTGGCCTCGGTTACGGCTGCGCGGAACGCCGGCAGGTAGGTGTCCACTTCGTCATGCTTGCTAACCACCACGTCCGCGGTATGACGTGTCGGTTCGGGTCCACTGTGAACGGCGAAATGTTTCGGCGTGGAGATGACGCGAAAGTATTTCGGATCATCGCCCTGCATGCCTGTCACATAAGCGACCGCCATACGGGCCGATAAGAAAGGATCTTCACCGTAGGTCTCCTGCCCTCGTCCCCAGCGGGGATCGCGGAAGATGTTGACGTTCGGCGCCCAGAAGTCGAGACCTTCGAAAACATTGCTGTGTCCTGCCCGCATTGCCTGGAGATGTTTTATGCGGCCTTCGACACCAATCTGGATGGCCATGCTGTGAATGGAATCCGGGTCGAAGGTCGCGGCCAGTCCCACGGGTTCCGGATACTCGGTGACCCCGGGACGTAGCACTCCATGCAGGGCTTCGCTCCACCAGTCGTAAGCCGGAATGTTCAGCCGCGGGACTGCGCGAGACTGATTCACAAGCTGAGTGACCTTTTCTTCCACGGTCATGCGGTGAACGAGATCGGTAGCACGCTGTTCGGCTGGCAATGCCGCGTTCAAATACGCCGGATGGTCAGAGCTTTGTGACAACAGTCCGTGAACACACATCAGTCCGGCTATTGCAATCAGGATCTGGAAGTTTGCTATTCGCACGTCTCTCCTGTTGGAAAAGATTGGATATGTTTGTGCTTTCGTAGACGATTACACCCCAAAGGCACCTGCATCGCACTCTTCTCAAGGGGACAATAATTTGAAGGCCTTGAGGAACTTCGCTCAAAGAGCCATGGCGCAACTCTATTCTCCCCGGCTGCGATCTGATTTTCGACTCCTGCTGTTCGGCACTGAGCTTCGGAAACACTGTTCTATTGGTTAAAAGAAACAGGCGCAAGTAAGCGTTTTCCTGCATGTCGGCTATTTGACCGCACTCAGGGCCAGGCGTGGCTAAACATCCGAATCCTAAGCTTCAGGGGCATCGAACGAAAAGTCGCATTTTTCGGTTCAATATATCGATTTATTAGATATATTGATCGCAATGAAGACAACCCCTAAACTCGGCTGAATACGAGAGATTGGATTGCACCAGGCGCAAAGATTAACTAAAACTGGCCGAGATCAACGAGGCGTAGATCACCGCCAGAGGGTGGCGCAGGCCCGGACCACTTGCGACGCTATTGCACCTCTATCGCGGAAACGATCGCGTCTCCTTTGGTCGGTTTGAACTCGAGAATCACCATGCCATCCCTCGAGTTCACTTCGAAGTGCTGTTGATACGCGGTCAGCGCAGCACCCACGGCGGCTGCCACATCCAGATTGTTCAGAACCTTCTGCCCATTCGCGAAAACATCGAAAATGCGGTCGCCGGAATGGAGTGACGGCTCAACAAACGTGAGGACTACGCTGTGCGGGCCGTCAGCCACCGGAATTCGATAGGTGAATGTTCCGGTGCGGTAAGTGGTCGCCACCTCTGGACTCGTAGTCCCGGCAATCGACACCGGAGCTGGAGCTCTGAACCCATTTCCAGGGCCGGAGATCATCTGCGCAATGCCGCCCTCGAAGAACGTATCCGAGCCAAAGCGTTTGTCCGGGCTTGCGCCGGCAACCAGTGCGCCGCAATCAATCGAGGTGCTCTTCGCGGCTGCGTCGGAAAGATGCCACTGCACTTTATCCTCGACATCTCCTTTGGGGAACGTGCCAGTCGCGACAATGTTGTTTGCGCCGGGATTTAGGGCTACACCATTCCAGACGCAGATGCGATCCGGGCAGTCTGCAAGCACACCAACCTTCTTTCCATTTACGTTCAGCGAAGTCTTCGGCGCGTTGCTGTACACCCGCACATCGGCTATCCGGTAGGCTCGCTCGGTATAAAGGCTGGAGTTGATGTGGACGGTTGGCGTTGCCGTCCAGTTGGCCTTGTAAAAGAAGTACGCATCCTTTCTGTGCTTGTGGTCAAAGGTCACGATGCCCTTGGTATTGATGTCCTGGGAGTTACCTTCGCTGCGCGTGGTGGTTCCGAAGTCGAAGGAGTTCCAGAGAAACGTCCCCCACAAGTACGGCTTGTTGCGCAGCGTGGACCAGTTCTGCTCGTGAATGTAGGACTCGTATTCTTCCGCCTGGGGCCGATTGCGCGACTCCGGGCCACCCAGCACATTGTCAGAATGCAGCGAGATAGCGCCTCCGGCGCCGTATTCTGTGACCGCCATGGGTTGTGCCGGCCGTGTGTGGTGCAGGGCGTCAAGGTGAGGGCCCAGGTCAGAGGGCTTGTCGTAGTACCAGCCGAAGTAGAGGTTCGCACCCGACAGGTCAGTGACCGCAGCTGTGATCGGCACGGTGTTGTTTGGCCCGGAACCTCGCCCCTCACAGCAGGTGGCCAGCGTTGAGGGCCGGTCGGGGTCCAACTCATGCGCGAGCTGATTCAGCTCTTTCAGCAAGGGTAGGGGATCGGGCCCCGCGCCTCTCTTGCTCCCGACAAATCCGGGCATGCTATTTCCAAAATCAATCTCATTGCCGATGGACCAGGTGATGACCGAGGGGTGGTTGAAATTCTGCGCGATCTGCTCCCGTAACTGTTGCCGCGCGTTCTCACGAAGCGCATCCGTCGGTTGTAAGCTATCGCCCAGCGTCCACTGGCTTACCAGCGGTATCTCGTCCCACAGAACAAGTCCGTCGCGGTCTGCCAGGTCGTGAATCGGCTGACCGTGCTGGTAGTGGGTCAGGCGAATGCCGGTCACCCCCATCTCGCGCATCATCGCCTCGTCCGCGGCAACGTCCTCCGGTTCTGATGCCCAACCCTTGCCTTCACGATCCTGGTGATACCCCACGCCGTGGACTGCCACGTGTTTTCCGTTCAGAAACAGTCCATTGTCTGGATCGAATCGAACCTGCCGAATGCCAAAAGGAACTTTGACTCGATCCGCCAGTTGCGAAGACTTGTTTGCGAGTTCCACCACTAGGTGGTAGAGATAGGGATCCTCCACGCCTTGCCAGAGATGCGGATGCGGCACAGCCACGTTCGCGGTGCGCTCTTCCACGCTCGCTGGTCCCACGGTAACGGACTGCTCTTGTTGTGCCGAAACCTTGCCCTGCGCGTCAACGAGCAGGATTCGAAGCATAACCGAGCCTGCCCTTTCGCCGTCGTTGCGCACCCGTGCGCGCACCTGCACCTGCGCCCCCGACGAGGCGATGGATTCCGTCTTTGCATAGACGCCGGAGGAGCCGTAATCCATCAAATCAAGATGCAGCTTCCTGGTGAAGACAAGCCTTACCGGTCGATACAAACCGCCGTAGACAAAGAAGTCTCCGGTTAGCGGCAACACGTCGGCAGTCGAGCTTCCCAGTGCGGGCTTCGTATTGTCTACCTTCACCGTAAGCGAGTTTTCCTGGCCTGGCTTCAGTGCTGCTGTGCTGTCCAGGCGAAAGCGCGAGAAGCTTCCCCGGTGCGTGCCAAGCATGGCGCCGTTCAACCAGACGGTTGCGATGCGGCTCGCTGCGTCAAACTGCAAAAAGCTCTCCATACCGGCCACGTTCGCGGGAGGCGTGAAGACAAGTTTGTACCAGCCAACGCCCTGCGTGGTCACCACGTTCTGCGCGGTGTTGATGCGGGACGCGGGTTCGTCTTTGTAGTAGCCCACCCGGTTCCAGGTGTGCGGCACGCTCACCGTTGTCCATGCCGCATCCGGCGCAGCCTCGAGTTCTGTCGCAGATTCCGGGCCCAGTCTGAATCGCCATCCGTCGCGGAGCGGCATCTCGATACGAGGGCCTGCAGCCGCGGAAACATGCATTCTGCTCGCCTGTGTCGTTTGTGCGCGATTTTGCACGGCGAGTGTTACAAGGCAAAGCATAAGCAGACAAAGATTGCGACGCATAGGCAAGCTCCAGGTAGTTGTGTTGAAAAATAGACAACGCAATTTTAGCCGCTACACGAACCAATGTCTCGAAGACGGTGTGGAAACGGCGTCGGCTTAATCTGAGTGCCTCGCGTGCAGCCCCTTCAAGTCGGCACGCATCCACCGATCCACCGACGAGCGAAAACTAGGTGCCCGCTCGATCGAACTTCCATTTCGATTAGTCCCGATATGCCGGCCAGTGTTTCCAAATCCAATCCATCTGGACGCAAAACCGGGCCGATCCGTCGCGCGAGTGCACATCTGCCCCCTAGGGAGCTAGCTGAATACTAAGAATGCTGATGCTGACGGGCGGAATTGTGGTGGCTGCCACTGACTCACTTGCCGCTGTTTCCGTCACCGCCAATTCAGCCGGCTTGCCTACGTGGTTTGCGGCGCTCAACTCTGAACCTTCAAGCCGAAGGATTTTGGCTGGTGCTGCGGCATGCGAGCCCACCAGTTCCAAATCGAGCGTCTGCGCCGATTCCGTTGCATTGACTACTGCGACATGCAGTGTTTTCTGATCGGACGACAGCGCAGCATACACGTCGAGCGGATATGTGGGGCTGCCGGAGCTGTGCTTTGGCTGGTCGCCTCCGACCGGGTACTTCGGCTCGGGCTGCGGCGCATTTCCGGCGACCGCTACCGGTACGGTGCCGGGAAATGTGTTGCTGTACATCTTGAAGATCAGCCCCAGCCCGTTCAAGGTGGAGGATGTCTGGTTGAAGTCGAGCGTGGAAGTGCCCATGGTGTGCGCGGCGAAGGTGATGGAGTCTGTGTGGCGCAGCATTTCGTTGAAAACCATTCCGTATGCAAGCGCCTGCCTGAGAGATGGACTGCGGCCGAAATCGCCGCCAAAATAAGCCCACTCATCTATTGAAAGAAAAATCTTCTTTGCGGAGATAGCGGGATATCGCTCCATGTATCCCTGCCATTCCTCGGACTTGACCCGCACAATGTTGGCTGGGTAACGCGCGAACTCCTGGAGGGTCTGAGTCACCTTCACGTTGGCCTGATCCGAGTTTGCATCCGGCGGCAGCGTTTTGGCTTTCTGCAGGTCGAAGTGCACGCCGGGCGAAGCGTACCAATGCTCGGCCATGCCGTCAAAGTTACCCATGCAACTCTTCAGAAAGCTTCCGGTCCAGTCGGCATCGGTTGAGTAGAGCGGGCCAAGGTTCCCAATATTCTTCGCACGCTCGGGGCCCGGGACGTTGCCGTCTTCAAGCAT